>Ga0214919_10007693_pt1 | contig 14454 bp, 17 predicted proteins | sample LL1503_MetaG_FD_177994 | JGI IMG/M metagenome (GOLD analysis project Ga0214919, IMG submission 177994) | Freshwater microbial communities from Lake Lanier, Atlanta, Georgia, United States - LL-1503 | ecosystem: Environmental > Aquatic > Freshwater > Lake | place: USA: Georgia | collected...
GGGAAAACTAAAGCTATAAATTAAATTTAATTAAGGTAAAGTCGAAAAAATACAAAAATTAAAATTAAGGTTTATTTAAACCATATATTACTAACTTTTTAATATATTTATTATATATGAAAAAAATAAATAAATATATTATTGATTCTACTCATACTCGGTATTTTATTAATTTTATACCTTCTATAAAATTTGGATAATATTTATCAATATAATATGTTTTCTTTGTTGGACATCCAATATAACGTTCATATTCATTTGGAATTGAATTATCAAGTTCATGATGTAATGATTTTTGTTCATATCTATTATGTGAAGCACTTAGATAAACTGTATTTAATTTCATTACATATGGATAAACAATTTTTTCTAAAAATATCTCATCTACCATCCAATTATCGGCAATATATTGTTTTGATATATAATTCAGATAATCTTTCAAAAGCGGTCTCAATATTTTATTGCGACACCCCCATAATCCTGCTAATATTTTTCTTCTGTGATTCGGATGATTTCTTATTATATGAAAGTTTTTATCAGATTTCAACCAGTCCTGAATAGCTTTAATTTCTTTTGGTTCTATTCTTGAATCAGTATCTCTTGATAAAAATATATTAACATTTTTATAAAATGCTGGTAAAAAACGCCACATTGTGTTCCTTTTATCATTCGTATTATTCATTGGAATTAAATGTACATTTCCTAATTGTTCTAAAATATCTTTTATCTTTTTGGAAAGTGAATTATTATGATAAACAAAACATGTAAATTCTGGTAATTTATGCTTTATCAATATACAATTATCTAATAAACCATAAAAATAAGATGGAGCACTTCCCCAAACTGAAAAACTAATTACATTCATAATATAATTTTAGAAAAAGAATAATACATTTATATTTTATTTTCTTCCCACATCTTCAGAGTCTTCAATACACAATTTGGACTTAATGAAATCGCATCAATTCCTTCTTCTATAAGAAATTTAAAAAATTCAAAGTCAATTGATGGTCTGTCCCCGCAAATTGAAATTTTCAAACCATGTGAATGATAAGTTTTAATAGCCATACTTATCAATTTTTTCAAACATTCATCTTCATCATTCAAATGCTGGACTAATGCGTCATCGCGCGAGCAAGAAATACTTGCCATTTGTAAATCATTGCTTCCGATGCTTACGTAATCAACAAGAGGAGCAAAATCATCAGCAAGAATAACATTAGAAACGACCTCACACATTAATGCGTGTTTTAGCCCATCTTTTCCTCTTTCCATCCCATTTTCCTTACAAATCTCTTGAACTTTAATGAGTTCTGATGTTGTTCTGACAAATGGAAATTCGAAATGGACATTTTTAAAACCGATAACGTCCCGAACAATTGACATTGCTCTACATTCCAACTCAAACGCTGGACGAAATTCTTTTGAATAATATTTACAAGCACCTCTCCAAGCAATTATAGGGGCCTCCTCATGTGGTTCAAAGAAGTCTCCACCAATTAGACCACGGAATTCATTCGATTTAAAATCGGACCCACGAACAATAATTTCAGATGAATTTATTGGAAACGCAGACGCAATTTTAGAAATACCGAATACTAATTTATCAACGTAATATTGTTTCAAATCACTGTATCCTTTTGTAAGTTCTTTTATTTTGGTTAGGGTTGATTCATCTACTAAGTTGGGACAAATAAGAGCCATTGGATGAATACCAATATGATTACTTATCAAATGTTCGAGACGAAGCAAACCGACGCCGGAGTTTGGTAGTCGCGCGAAACTATATGCCTGAGACGGGTCCGCGACATTTAATACAATTTTACAAGGAGGCGCCGAGAAATTGAGGGTTGTTTCCTCTTTTTCGAATGGAATGTGTCCCCGATAAATATAACCAGTTGACCCCTGTGCGCACGATACAGTAAGAATATCTCCATTCTTGAAAATCTTGGTTGCGTTGTTAACTGAGAGAACCGCCGGTTTATTCAATTCACGACATACAATTGAACAGTGAGAGCTTGGCCCTCCGGTGCATGTTATAACAGCGCTACTTTTTTTCATCAATGGCTCCATATCCGGACTTGAGAATTGTGTCACCAAAATATCTCCTTCATCAAATTCAATTTTATCGACGCGAGTGTCCATTGTGAAAATAACTTTAACTCTTCCGGTTGCAATCTTTTCACAAACTGCGATTCCCTTTGCTACTGGCGCTGGGGGTTCATTTATGAATTTATACTCGACTAATACATTATTATTTGTATTTGTATGAACTGTCTCCGGACGACATTGTAATAGAAATAATTGATTAGATTCTCCATCGACTCCGAACTCGCAATCAATATTTATATGAGAACCATTGCGATTTGAATAATAATCTTCCAATGTTAGGACCCATCGCCCTAATTCTAATGCGTGGTCATCACTTATACAAAATTTATGACGGTCTTCTTCATGGACTGATATCAATTGAGTCCGCTTTTCAAGGGAATCTGAATAAATCATTTGTTCCTCTTTGCTTCCGAGTCTCTTATCAACAATTGCGCGATAACCTTTTCTTAGATTGGCCTTATGTATGATTATTTCATCAACATTAACTGTTCCTCCTACTACTGATTCTCCGAGCCCATAATTACAATTAATTGTTATAACATTGTCATTCCCATATAAATTATCGCAGGAAAAAGCGACTCCTGCGCATCCTCCACAATCTGCTCGAACCATCTTCTGAACTCCAACACTTATTTTTATTCCGTTGCTGTTGTAATTAATATTCTTTCGATAATCAATTGCACGTTCAGTATATAAACTCGCAAAACAATCTTTTATTTTTTCTAAAACATTTTTACCGGAGCGAACGTTGAGATAGGTATCATGAGCACCAGCGAATGATTTTGATACAAGGTCTTCACAAGTAGCAGATGAACGAATCGCAACATCTACATCATAATTTTTAATATTTGGAGGGGTATATTGTTTGCTCAATTCTTCATACTTTTCTAATATTTCGGTTTCTAAATCTTTTGGAAAATTACCATTTTTTATTGTCAATCTTATTTTTTGAGCAGTTCTACATAAATCGACATGGTCTTCATAATTAACATTTTTTAGGCTGTTTTTTATTGTATCAATCAAATCATTATGTTCAAGAAAATATTGATATGCGTGAGTTGTAATTGCGAATCCAAATGGAACCTGAATTCCTAACTGTTTTAAATTACATATCATTTCTCCGAGACTCGCATTTTTTCCTCCGACTAGGGCTACATCTGATAATCCGATTTCATCGAACCAAACAATATATTTATTCGTCATATTATTACAAATAAATAATTTTTTAATAAATTTCCTGCCATGATATTTCACCAGTTAAACCACCAGTATTATGTATAAGAGAATATACAGGTCCAGTTAGTCCTCAAATTGAATTTTCTTGCGCAACTAAATCAAAGCTTGGAGTATATGGAATTCCTATACTTTGAATATTCCATCCACAAACTTTCATATTTTTACAGATTGATAAAGTTTTTTCGTTTGACATTATTTATATAATATTTATCTTCGCTTTTATAAAAACATCACAATTCATTTCATGTCCATAATAGCCAATTGAATATTTCTTACAAACTTTTATACAATTTCCATAACCACAAAAGGAATCCCAAACGACCAATTTAGAAAGCTCATTTCGATTCATTGAAAATATACGCTCATATAACTCTCGTGGTCTATCAATATATTTAACATTATCATTCCTCTCTTCAAAATATATCTCTTCATCCCATATATTTATTCCATCATATGGACAATATTGACATTGAATTACACTATATTCAACATCAATATCAAATAATTTTTGGAATTTTTCCCAATGATCCGGAGATGGAATAATATTTCTTCGATTCTCACCGCAATATAATGACCAATATCCACCACCTTCGCCAGTCCCTGTCAAATAAATATTTATATCTTTTGGAGTTAGTCTATGCTCTTGTTGTTTAGCAAGTAATAATGTTCGAACCTCTCTAATATGACTCCTCGTAAAAACCATAACACAATCAACAACTGGCGTAGTTCTTACAATATCACGATTCCGTTTATAAGTATTATGTTTCCTATTTTTAAGAAAATAATAGGTATCCTCCAATTCAAATTTATAACGCCGAATTATTTCAATCAATCTATAATTTTCCTCAAATGCGCCAATTAAAAAAAAGATTCCAGTCCTCTTTAACTTTATCGCAACAATATTCATATATAAATCAAACCACTGATAATATTCTTCCTTATTTTTCCAATTATTAAGAAGTCTATCATTTATATTAGAATATTGAGGAGGGTCGCATATAACCATATCTAACTCACTATTTTGTATTTCTTTACCCCGAACTATTGCATTCGCATTTTCAATTGTGTTTAATTTAATCGGATCCTTTTTCATAATATTTTTATAGTTAGTTTTTTTTATATTATAATTTATGCGTAAAGTAATTAGTTATTGTATATGGGGCGATAATAAGTTATATAATTATGGAGTATACGAGAATGCTATTTTATTGAACAAAATATATCCCGATTGGTATATGGTTGTATATTACACAAAAACTGCTCTTGAAAAAGTAATTGAGGAATTAAAGAAAATAAAAAGGGTTGAATGTATTTTAATAGATGTATCAAATCATCCTAGAAATTCAATGATACGTTTTCTCGCAGCATTTAATAAAAAGAACCACGTTGTTATTTTTCGTGATGCGGATTCAAGGCTTATTCAGAGAGAAGCCGATGCAGTTAAAGAATGGTTGGATAATACAGATAAAAGTATTCATATTATGCGTGATAAAGAGACACATAAGAAAATGTGCGCTGGATTATGGGGAGTAAGAAATGGTATATTATGTAATGATGATATAATTGCAAAATATTATGAATACTTCAAAATATTAAACTCAAAATGGACAATTGATGAAAAATTTCTCAATCAAGTTATCTATCCAAAATATATAAACGATGCGACAATACATGCTGAATTCAATGGTAATGAGTCAAATTCGACTGGTTTCCCGAGTCATTGCGTTTCAAGAACTGTAGATGGATTTTGTGGGATGACGAACGGACGAACATTGAATGCGTTCAAGCAATTTAATGAAGCAGTCGTTGTTCATAAGAAAGAAAGATGTTTATGATTATTTAAGAAGTTGTGTTAATTTTTTTGCGATTTCATCTGTTTCTTTTCTCTCATTATTTGTCATATTCGTTGTTTTATTTGGATGATATTTCAATAATAATTTATGTATTTGTTTTTTTAAAGTTTGTTCCTTCTTAATTTCTGGATGTTTTTCAAGTAAATCAGATAAAAATTTTGAATTTACTGTGTTTTTCTTATTTACTTATTTTCTTATTTACTTATTTTCTTATTTACTTGTTTTTTTTTATTCATATGTTCTTTTATCATCTTATCAATTTCTTTATTTATAATTCGTATTGTTTTACAATCTTTGATTATTTTTCCTCCAATTGACGAAGCATTATCATTACCAAAACTTAATGTCATATTTTTAAATTGTTTTGAATCGAATAATTTACGAATTCTTTCAATTTGATACTTTATTTCTTTATCAATTATATCTCCATGTTCTTTTATTTTCGATTCTACGATTTCTAATATTTTCTCGCTTTTTTCAACATATTCTATATGATGTTTCTTTTTTGTATTCGCTTTAATATTTGCGACTGTATTATTATTTATATTTTTGTGAATTACACCTTTAATAGTATTTTTATGAATACCAGCTAAATAATCATAAATAGCTTCATTTTCTTCTTTACTCAATACATATAAACAAAATACTTCATATGCTTTGTAATCAACATTCTTATTTTTATTCAATTCTTTTTTGAGTTCTAGTGATTCTTTTTTTGTAGCATTTGGACTTCCAATTTTTCTTAATTTCGCAATCGCAGATAAATATTTTCTTTGAAATAATCTAAATTTTGATAGTAAATTTTTTCTATATTCTAATATATTGTCATCTGAACATAAAAATTTTACTTTTGAATTTTGAATAGATACTTTTTTTGAATTATATATAACAGCTTTTTTAATAAATAATAATAGATTTGTATAATGATTAATATTATCGTTTATTACAGATTCTGTAAAATATAATAATCCATAGTATAAACGTAATAATTGGTTTTTAATTTTAAGACTTAATGTTGAATGATTTATTGAATTTATATTATGCTGTAATTGAGTATATAACATGTTGATATCAATATAATTGAAAACATACTTACTACACATTTCAATAATATCTTTAAAGTAAATACTTTTATAAACAACTAATTCTGAATTTGTTTTATATAATTTATAAGAAATCACATCAGGAAATAATGGATGTAAATAATCTAAAAAGCATTCAAAGAATTCTAAAAAATAAATACTATTTACAAAATCATTTAAACTTTCGTATTCAGAAAATTCGGGTGTTGAACATAGTTCTTTATCTTTAAAATTTTCTTTTAACAAATTTAACTCAGTAATAGGATAATATGCTATAATTTTTTCTTTTCGTTTAACTAATAAATAACCTTTGTCTTCATCTTTAACAAATATTGACATTATAATATATAAAATATTATTTATTTTTATATCTATAGGGTTATGTTTGACATAGTCAAACATAACCGTACGACCAGATCACACACGATAATGATTGTATTTTTATAAAAAAAATCTGATTTTTATAAAATGAAAAATTATTTTTTTGAAAAAATGAAAAATTACGTTTTTCATGTGAAAAGTTTTTACTACAAATCATTGCTAAAATTGTTGTCTAGATTTTACCCCATTGTAAGTGCCATGCAACGTTTTTGGAAAAGGAACCACCAGATCCGCCATGTAAAAAGCGTAGTTTATAAAAAATCCGGATTTACGTTTGCGTAGTAGTCATTTTTCGTTGATTTTCGCGGACTACGCAAAAAATCGAGGTCAAAAAAAGGGGTCAAAAAGCGTGGGTCATGGTAATCCGGATCTGGTGGTTCCTTTTTCCGGTTTTTGGATGGTAAGCACGTGATAGGGTATTTATCGATTTTTTGAATTTGCATGGGGATTTCGTTTTTTGGAAAATTGAAAAAGTGGGTTTTTATGGTAGTCCGTATGGTATGTACGTTTTTTTCCCCCTGTTTTGGACCATTACCATGAGCGTTTTTTCGCGTTTTGCGTAGGAGATGAGTTTAAAAAAGGGAGCCATCATTTATGGTAGTCGAGCGTAGTCATTATTGCGATTTATAACTTTTGGTGAGAAAAATCAGCATGGTTGGCGGATTTTTAATGTAAAAAAATGAAGAGTGTTGCGTAAGGAGGTTTTTCGGGTTTTTAGGGGGACTACGCTCGGGATTACGCAAAAAAAGGGGTGTTTTTTAGAGGGCGACTACCATAACGGAAAATCTCCGGAAAATGGGTCGTCATGCAACGGAGGCTCCTAAAAAAAGTATGGTAATAACCGTCATGCAACGGGGGACCTCAGAACTTCCGGCCTTACGAGACTACGCAAAAAAAGGTCGGATTTTTATAAAAGTTCGCATGGTGTATCATGTAAGATTATTAAAAATCGACGAAAAAAAATTTTCGCTTACATGGTCTTACTACGCAGTTTCGATTTTTAATCCGGTTATGGTAGTCAAAACGACGTTGTTTTTAGACCAGTTGGCCGTTTTTAAAAAAAAGCGTAGCGCTCATGTGAAATCATATTATAATTGAATCTGGTCGTTCTCAACGTGGGAGATTACCATTGCTTTTTGACCAGTTAAAACTGGTTGCGTGGGCTTATTACCAGAGCATTTTTGGTGTTTTGTATTTTTAACATGGGTTGCGATGGTGTGTTTTTGAAAAAGGTCAATATCCGATTTTTGCATGGGACGCGATTTTTTCCGAAAAAACGACTACCATAATTTTTTTTGGAAAAAGAAAAAATATTTATGGTAGGAGACATCATGCTTTTTGGTGAGGTAGGAGAGAGGATGGAGCAATGGTAGTCAGAGGTTTTTGAGGGAAAATTGGTTGTTGATGGACCATGTAAGATTTTTTCATGAAATTTTCATATTTTTTTGTCATGCAAAAAGATTACCATGAGTGTTTTTTTTGATTTTTTGTGTTTTTTACATGGAGTTTACAATGTTTGCGACTTTTGGATGATTTCTGGGTATGCGATGGAAGTATGTGCGACGAAAAGACGTTATTTTCTGGTGGAAAATTCAGAAAAAAACGTGTAGTGGGTTTTTTTAGCAAAAAAAGTATCTTAATATTTTCATTATATTTTCGAGATTCATAAAAAATTTATGAAATTTATAAAAATTTATGAAATTCATAAAAATCTTATGAAACTCTTCAGAATCTGGTGGTTCATGAGAGGTTTTCATAAAAATCTTATGAAATTTCATAAAAATCTTATGAATTTTTCATGGAAAAAATGGCCGATAGAAGAAGATTTTTTTATGACTACGCAAAACCACTTTTTTTCATAAAAATCGGAAAAACGCATGATACATTTATGTTTTTTCCATTTTCGATTTCTAATGTTCCATTTTAGCGTCAGGAACAAAAACTTAATTTGTCATTTACTACGCGATTTTGTTCCTTTTTATAATAGAAAAAATGGCTCTACCATCGTTTATCATGCTTTTGGGTCATTTTTTTAGTTTTTTAATGAAAAAACAACATGGTCTTTACGCTATTTTTTTAAGCTCTTGAAATCATCGTAATGGTTTACATGGGAAAAAGTATGTTCATGTTTTTTTGGTGATTTTTTACATAACGGTTTTTTTGAACTTCTGAAAATCATTACGCAAAATAATTTTATTTTTTTTCTCTGGTAATAACCATTACGTAAAAGGGTTTTTTTGAGTCAAAAATGATGATTTTAACATGGTAAAAACACGATTTTATTGAAAATATGCTGTTTTATTACCATGACCCCTACGATGCGTTTTTTGGGTTAAAAAATAAGATTTTTTTGCATGATGATTTTTTGACTCTTTTTGACCATTTTTCATTTTTTTTGTGAAAAATGATTATTTTTTTACTTTTTTTCATTTTTTGAGTCTCGATATTTATAAAAGTCATGGTAATAAAGCGTAATAAAAATGGTCATGAAAATATTGAGTTTTATGGTAGTAACCCATGCTCGACTACCAATCACTTCGATTTCGATTTTTAATAATCGATGGTAATACCCCACGCAAAAAAAGTATGTTCACTTTTTTATTTTGATTTTTCGTGTTTTTTTATTACGTTAGGTGTCGGATTTTTAATAATTGGTTGAAGTGGGGGCGTAGTCGAACTATGCTTTTTTTAGGGGAGCATGTCAATATCCGCCGTTTTTTTGTCCCATGCAACGAGTCCTAACGATTTTTGGACAATTTTAATTTTTACTATACATGCAGACCATGCAAAAAACTCCAAAAAAAAGGTCCTACGCTGTTTTACATGTATTTTGGACCCTCTCTGAAAACACTATGCTTTTACATGATAAAAATTGTGATGTAGTCGCAATTTCTTGCATGGGAGTTGCATGGGGCCTACGTAAAATGAAAAACGCTTGGTAATAAATGGACTTTTTTTTTCGGTGACGGTGGTTCTCGTAATGATTTACATGGTATCTTTTCATGGACGATTTTTCAACCACGCTGTTATTACCATGAGAATTATAGTCTCTACCATGGCTTTTTACCATGCTGTTTTTAGGTTTTCGTGCAACGGATGTACGCTTTTTCGGGTTTTTTGGACCATGCAAAGCGTAGTCATGTGAGTTTTTTTCCATTTTGGGTCATTTTTCTTACATGGGCGAGACTATGCTTTTACATGGGGGTCTTTTTTTTACATTGGATGTTCCTCATGTAAAACCATGTAAAAAAAATCGCGTTTTGAAAAACCTCCGCTCTAGCAGTTTTGAGGGGTTTTTGATTTTCCATGTTTTTTCACTTTTTTTGATTTATTTTTTTCATTTTTTTACAATATTATCGCAAACTACTTTTTACCATGCAGCGTCGTAAAACGATTTTAAAATATTTCGGTTTTTTTTTGTTCTTGGTCGGGTCTTCCATGCAAATCTGGTGGTTCATAACTTTTTTATACTTATTTATTTAACTTTTTTTTATTGTAACTGTAAAATATATAATAATATACTATATCTATAAAGATTGTAAAAACACGATTAGAAATCTAAAAAAAACGGTAAAGTCGTAAAAACACAAAAAAACCCAAGAATCTCAAAGTGTGTTGCAAAATCCTACAATAACTTTAGAAACGACTTTAGACTCTGGAGGGTATAGCCCTATATGAAAAAAAAAATTCCCCCCCTCCTTTTTCCCGATTTCTGGTAGGCGACTGACAACTCGTTCTGGTGGTTCATACATGTAAAACAGCATGGGATTTTTAAAAGAGGGTCAAAAAAGTCATTACGCTGAAAATATTAAGTGAATATTAAGTGAATATTAAGTGAATATTAAGTGAAATCGAATATTTGGTTTATTTAGGAGACGCGTTTATTTATCAAAAATAAATATGTTCATTATATTATGGTTCGTTACGATTGTAGCAAATGTGGTAAGTCTTTCCACCAGAAATCTAATTACTTAATTCATCAATTAAGGAAGTATGAATGCAATGGCCCTCTGGTCGAAAATCATCATGCACATTTGCATGATACCCCCCCCTCCAATAAAAAGTGCACAATTTGCGTTGAAAATGGAACCGTCGATTTTGACGGCCTTCCGGAGGCCTCCCCCTCTGAAAATCACGATTTTACCCCAAAAATCGTCCATGCAACCACGCTAGCTCTCAAAAATTTTGAAATTGAAATAAATGAGACGACGCTGGAATGCTACCACTGCCGAAAAAAATACAAAAATCGCAAGAGTCTTGTAAGACATGTAAAATTATGTAAAATGCTCGAAAAATTTAACAATACTGTCGCTAATAGCAAAAATGATGCACTTGTGCTATCCGAAAATCATAACATTACCACAATAAATAATAATCAAGTTACTAAAAATAAAAATACACAGAATATCATCTATGTAGATAATCGAAGCATGTCAGATACCAAATTAAAACCGTTCGGTAAAGAAAATCTAGGTTTCCTTACGGAAGATTTCTTACAAAGCGTAATAATCGAACCAGAAGAAGGTATCCTTCGCCTTATTGAAAAAGTCCATTTTAACAAAGATGTCCCAGAAAATCAAAATATACAATTCAAAAACAAAAAAGAACCATATATCGATATATTTAACGGTAAAAAATGGGAAAAACAAGACAAGAAAACCGCTATCCAAAATATCATAACTACCAAAAAAGATATCATGGATGACTTCGTAGATGAATATGACGAAACAAAATTAATCAATAAATTTGTGAAAGAGAATTACGACACATTCTCAAAAATGCTAAACGAATATATCATGCATACACTCGATAGTTATGATGAACGTGTCAAGTCCCGCATTTTAATAAAATGTATGAGTTTTTACAAGGAAATCTGTAAGCAAGCTGAACTCCTTCTCATCAATAATAAAAAAAACGCCAATTCAAACGCAAACGCACCAACAATTGAAAACTAATTTTTAATATAATATAGCATGGTCTATACATTTTTCTACAACAATTTCTTGTAATAATATATTTTGATTTTCATTAAAGACACGCTCTTCTACAACAAAACCTAAAAAATAACATTATATATATCAGTTCAATTCTAATATAAAATATATATACGTAATATATATATTTATGTCAAAACAACACAAATGTAATAAATGCTTTATGATATTTAATAAAAAAACTAATTATATACGTCATATTAGCAGAAAAAAACCATGCGCAATAACAGATAGAAAACATATTACAGAACCAGACAAAGACTACGCAGAAATAAATGAATATGAAGAAATCCTCACATTAGTAGTTAAAACTTTGGATGAACATAAATTACTAGAACAATATCAAATAGAAGAATACATTCATAAGATAAAATATTACAAATTTATAAATTATAAACTGAAATCAAAACTCATAAACACAACTTATGTAAAACCCTTATACAGTATCGAATATTTGAATGAATTAATAGAAAATAAAAAACCCGAAAATTTCTACAATATAAACAGTATCCGACTTTTCGGCGACGAAGACATTTCTTACATAACAGAAGATTTTATGAAGAAAGTATTAATTAATCCATTCCAAGGACTCGTCAATCTAATTAGAGAAGTCCATTTCAATACTTTATACAAAATGAACAGTAATCTATCAATCACATATATGCGGTTCAATCGGGTTCATGTTTTTACTGAAACCGGCTGGAAAATATTTACCAAAAAAGAAATATTTAATAATATCATCACATCTAAAAAAGATATGATTGATGAATATTATGATAAACTAATAAAAATGAATGAGCTTAATGTTTTCCAACTATTGGAATACAAACGGTTCGATAGAATAATCAATAATTACATTAAAAAACGAATATTACCAAATAAGAGTCGAAATATAATGAATGAAGAAAAAATGTCATATAGAATGGTAATTGATGAAATAACCTTACTATTTATAAATCATTACAGAGAATCAAAAGTTAAAAAAGACGTGTTTGTTCCATTTGATGAAAAAATATTACAAAGGAAAAACGTGATTTTTTCTTAGGTTATGGCTTGAAACAAGTGAATAATATAATAATAGTACAAGCGCCACATTGTAAAAAATCGCAACATTCCATTTTTTCTTGTGGATGCGTATCTAGTATTAGTGGAGCAATATCACTTTCATTCTTTGGAGTATCCATTATGCTTTATTAGCGAAAGAATTTATTTGATAAAGTAATCAATTTTTATAAAAATGGTTGGTTTAACCATTTAATAGTAAAGTGCGACAAATTCTGGTCCAAGTGTGAGAACATCCCAGATTTGTTTGTAATCTTTTGGGTTTTCGTCAACAAGGTCCTCCTTAAAATTCCCATCGAAGATTTCTTGTTTAAGCAACCTGTCAAAATTCGTGAGCTTAAACGATTTCTCTCCAATATCAATGACAAAACCATTATCGGTTCGGTGGATGGTCGTATCAAGGTTGGTGAAAGATACCAGTTTAAGGCTCATTACCGTTTCGTTTTCAGTGTCTTCTAACAATGGCGGAATAGGCCCAGATCCAGTCAACACACACCCCAAACCTTTATTCACTGTCTGGGAGACTATCTTGGTTTCAGTTGCCCAGAATTCTCCGGTCGGTTTATCATTATGGCTCGACAAAAAGGCTTCTACTTCTGGGCTGTTAGGCGGTCTGATAGACGAAACACCTTGGACAGGATTGAAGTCAGACTGTGTGCTGTCTGGCGTTTTATTTGATTGTTGTTGTTCTGTTGAAAAACATGCTCCCATGATTGCGATAAGATTAGCAATATACCTTAGAATTTTCAAAAATTTACCCATCAATTTTTATAAAATTGTTCGTCTTAACAATTCGCTCTAATATGTTGAGCGATATAAGACGTGTCTGTCCGTGAGGACGTTCAAGATCTTCTCAACGTCAGAACAGGAATACTGACGTTGTAGTTGTTGTATGAACTGCCCTTCTGTAATCTCCCTTCTCAGAACACTGATGTAATCAGGAAGAGGATATTCATCCTCTCCAATTCGAAGAATTGGGTCCTTCTTGAAGAAATTCCATGCTGATGGGAAGTGAATTTCCGCAACGGTTACCATCTTTTTCCGAAAAAAAACATTCGATATATCGTGTTCTCTCCCGTCATATTTAAGTTTCAGTTGAAATTGACCAACAGACCAACATATAATATCTCCGGTCATATCATTCCTTATCGTTTTCAAAATCCTCAAAGGATTACCAAATAGGCTGGGGGATTGACTGGAAAGCTTTGACTTAGAACACGGCGTTATTTCATCCCAAACATGTTCGTCTGGTATGAAATCAGATGAATTAATACTTAAATTTTGTTTTGATTTTGATTGATTTGCTCCCATGGTTGCGATAAGATTAGCAATATACCTTAGAATTTTCAAAAATTTACCCATCAATTTTTATAATATTTATTGATTCTTAATAAAATCAATTATTCAATTTTGCCAATCCTCCAAATGCGAGCCCCCAAATAAGAAAGGCCGTGCTTACTATTGAAAGTATACAACACACTAGTGTGCAAGACACTTTGGGGTATTTCTTTTTCGGATTCCGAGAAAAGGGTTTGCTTGTCGATTTATCCGACTGATTATCAAAATCAATAATAATCGCATCATTCGGACATGTAATTAAAGGCTGGGTTTGTGGTGAACTCATTTTTGAAAATGTTGAACCGTTATATATCAATCAATTATAATCATTTTTACCATCAATTTTTATAAATCCACTATTTCATCTTTCTTCTTCGACTTCTTCAAATGCGCCTC
>Ga0214919_10007694_pt1 | contig 14453 bp, 10 predicted proteins | sample LL1503_MetaG_FD_177994 | JGI IMG/M metagenome (GOLD analysis project Ga0214919, IMG submission 177994) | Freshwater microbial communities from Lake Lanier, Atlanta, Georgia, United States - LL-1503 | ecosystem: Environmental > Aquatic > Freshwater > Lake | place: USA: Georgia | collected...
CTACAGAGGGCGCTAGCTTGCAAGACTGGTCTTCTAGGTTGAGCTTTCCGCCAAACACAGACGTAAAGCCTGGCTCAAAGCTTTGGTCCCAGTTGAATTTGACGTTAAAGCCCGTGTCTGAGTAGGCACTGGCGCTTCCCAACCAAAACTGCGTGCCGCCAGCTGAAAACTGCCACTGGCCAGAAGCCGCGCCAGCAATCATGGGCAAGCTGAACTTGGCCACGGCCTCGGCGGTTTGGTTGCGCTCGGGTTTGATGCCTGTCAGGCTGTCTGTTTGAAGGGCGTTCTTATTGGAAAGGGAGGCACTGACTGACAGTTCCCCTAAGGCTAAAAGTCCTGCGCCTGCTCTTGTGCTGCCCTGAACGGCCAGCAAGGTTTTGGTAGCAGGCCCCGCTATAGGTTTGGCTGAGTCCGAAAGACCTATGGTGACAGGGCCATTGGACAACATGAGCGTCAGAGAGTCTGTGAAGGTGGCACTGTTGAGGTTGGTTTCATGACCTAGGGCTGCTTGGACCAACTTGCTCCACTGCCACTCAGATTGCAAACTTGGCCGGCTGGCTTCGCTAGGTGGGTTTTGTGCGCCTGTTAACTTGGACTTGAGCTTGGGCTGAATGTCTGGCCTTTGCAGCACATCGGCCAGCATGGCCCTGGCCGAGCCCTTCAAACCAATGAGGGCCAAAGCCTGCGCATAGTCCAGTTGGGCACCAGGCAAGTTGGGGTCTAGCAGCAAGGCTTTTTCTAAAGCCACAGCCGCCTCTTCTACCCTGCCCTGTGCTAAAAGTTGGGCGCCTTTTTGGGCTTGGCAGGTGGCTTGTTCGTCGCAGGGGTCAGGGGTGGTTTGCGACAAGGCAATGCCATGCGCAAACACCAGAGGGAGTGCCGATGCCAAGGCCAGTAAAAACTTCACGGATGGTTGCTAAAAATGAGAATCAGCGGATCATACCGGCTTCAGTCGCCATGAGAGGCATGAACTGTTCGGCGCTTAACCCACTGCGCCCGCTTCCATGGACGACACCAGCTGCAAGTGCGATGGGTCAATGGGCACATTGAGGGCATACACGGTGCGTGGAGCGCGCATGCCTGCGAGCAAAAAGTCGCCCAGCTTTTGGGTATCTTGGGCTTCAGGTGCATTGGCGCATTGGGCCAGTGCTTTGGGGCCAACCAAGACGGGGTAGCCTAGCTCGGAGGTTAGCTTTTCTAAGCGGGACGCTACGCTGACGGCTTCACCCATCACGGTGTGCACGCGGCGGCGGGCTGGGCCAAAGGAGCCCACCATGACGGGGCCGCTTTCAATGCCAATGCCAATGTCAAGCGGTGGTGTTTTGCGTGAAGCCACTTTGGGCAACTGCGCCACGCCTTCTTGCCAAATGACTTTGGCGGCTTTCAAGGCTTGCAGGGCGTGTGGGTCGCAAGGGTTGGAGCCGTTCCAAACAGCCGTAAGGCCATCGCCCACCATTTGCTCTACCACGCCGCCATGTTCGGTCACAATTTTTTCAACCGTGGTGTAGAAAATGTGCAGCACAGTAGCGGCGTCTTCGGGGGTGCGCTCTTCGCAGTAGGCCGAGAAGTTGCGCAGGTCTACCATCATGACGGTGGCTTCGCGGGTTTCGGCCACCACTTGGGCTGTGGGTTCTTGGAAGGCTACGCGTCTGGCGGCGCCTTCGGGCAAATAGCTGGACAAGTTTTGGTACAGGCTTTCGCGCTCGGCACGAACGCGCAGCATTTCTGCGGCGGTAAGAAGTGCGGCAGCCAAGGCCACAAACAGCGCTGGCTGACCCCAGCCCAACCACTGATGGGCGCCTAACAGCAATGCTGAGTGAGCGCCAAAGATCACTGCGCCAGAAGCCAAGGCCACAGCCGGTACCACCACTGCGGCTTTGGGGCCGGAGACTTTGAGCGAGAAGATTAAAACAAACAGTGCAAAAGCCCCGGTGGCCAATGGCCAGAGTGGTGCCCATGCGGGTGTATAAGGTGTGCGGCCATCCAGGGCTGCCGACAGAATTTGAGCGTGAACTTCTACGCCGCCCACTGCGCCGCCTTGCGGTGTGGGCACTGCGTCGCCGCCGCCAAATGCGGTAGAACCCACCAAGGCCCATGTGCCTTTGAGCATGTTGGCAGGCACTTTGCCTTGAATCACGTCCACAGCCGATACAGACACAAAGCCTGAGCGCGGCATTTGGTAAGACACGCGCAACTGGCCCTTGGCATCGATGGGTATTTGCAGGCCGCCTACATCTAGCACTTGGCCAGATTGCATGAAGCCTGGTGCTGCTTTAATGATGGGTTGCGCGCCGGTGGCAGCAGACAAACCGGCAATGGCCAATGCTGGGTAGGCCTTGCCTTCGTAGCAAACCACGGCGGGCACGCGGCGGATGTTGCCGTCTGGATCAACCACGGGGGTGATGTGGCCCACTGCTTGAGTGCTTTGCGCAAAGATGGGGGCTGCGGCCATGAAGCCGAAGGCTTGGGTGGAGCTTGCTGGGCAAGCGCTTGCAGTGGTGCTTGAAGTTGCACCGGATGCTTGGCCTAAATCCATCGCGCCAGCCAACTGGCCACTCTTCACTTGCGCTTCTGGGCTGAGTGCAAAGAGTTGAGAAATGACGGTAGGGGCTTTGGCGTTGCCTTGGCCTGATGAATTAGCACCGAGTGCATCAGCCAACTTGGCATCTTGCGCTGGGTTTTGTTCGCCATCAAACAGCACGTCCACCACTTTGAGGTTCACGCCGTAAGCATCTAAGCCATTGAGCAACTGGGCCATGCGATCGCGTGGCCAAGGCCAGGCGCCTAAGGCTTGGGTGCTTTTTTCGTCAATGTCGACCACCACCACGCGGCGCTCGGTGGCGTTGCTGTCTGACATCGCCCATGTGCGGCTGGCCAGGCGCTCTTCCCATTGTTGAAGTTGGGGAGCAAACAAAGCACTGATGGCCGCCATGAGCACCACCGCCAAAGCAGACACGCTGGCATACAGCCAGACGGGGCGCTTCAAAAGGGTGTGGGCCAAGGTTTTCATGATTCGGTCTTGGCTTACCGGCCCCAAAGGGTGGCGCCACTGAAAGTGCCTGGGCCAATGGGTGCGCGGAACAAGAAGCCAGCTTGGCGGGCATCGAGGGTGATGGCGCCAGCCACGCTGCCGGCGTTGGTGCCAGTAGTTGTGGGGCTGTTGCTCAAGAAAATGCCAGTGCTGGGGTTGAGGGTGCCGCTTTGCGAGAAGCTTTGCACGCCTGTGCCTTGGGCCGACAGGTTGAGGTTGGTGTTGAATGTTTTGTTGCCAAAGTCAACGCCCAAAGTGCCTGACTGCACGGTGGCGGCTTGCATTTCATTGGCGGCGTTGCGGTAGTAGGCCGATGACGACTTAAGGCCAAAGTCCACCTTGGTGGTGAGGGTGCTCAATAGGTTGAGGTTGCTGGGTTCGCGGAACAAGAAATAGTAACCGTCGCCCACTGTCACTTCGTTGCCTTTGAGCGCCTCAAGGAAAGGCACGGTAATGCTGTCGCTGGAAATAGGGTCTCGGGCCCAACGGCCCCAAATGAGTTTGGTAGCGGCCACCGCATTGAGGGGGTTTTTGGCTTCAGTTTCGGAGGCCAATGGGCGCTCGGCGCCTTCGCGGGTTTGACGGTCTAGTAGCAACACACGAGATGCATCGGACTGGCCGGGCTTGCCAATGTTTTGCAGGCTTGGGTCGGCAGAGCCCAAGCGGTAGACCAAGGCTTGGCCCAGCATTTCTGCAGTGAGTTCTTTGGCACGGGAGGTGGTGCAAACGCCCAAAGCTTCGGCCTTGCAAGCGCTGTCGAAGGGGGCCATGACAATGGCGCCTTGGTTGACGGTAACGCGAATGACGTCTTTGGCCACTTGCGTGACAAAGTCGGTACCCTTCACGCCAATGGCTACCAAGGGTGTGTTCAAACGGAAGCGTTCTTTGGCGGCTTGGGCGGCGGCGCCAGAGATGGAGCGGGCTTCGCCAGAATCTAGGCTTAAGCGGACCACCGATGCTGCAGGGTCGGCTGGGCTGTATTTGAATTCGTGGATGCGGAAAACCGAGTTGGGGCGCACGCTCACGCGGGCGCCGTCGATGAAGCGAATGTGCACGTGCCCGTTGTCTGAAGTGCGAATGACATCGCCCTCTTGCACAGAGCCGCCTTTTTGGGGTTCGGCTTCTTGGGTGCTTCGCTCAATTTTGGATTTGCCGATGGTCAGGGTGACTTCGCCCACCACTTGCGAGGCCATGGCCACTGAGGCCAGGCACATGAGTGCAATGCCCATTGCAAAAGCCACAACACCGCGCTTCAGCAGATCGGCTGCCGAAGTCTTAGGGTGGTTGAAGGCTTGAATTGACATATTTGGACGGAATATTGTTCGCGAGTATAAAAACAAAGACTTGGCAGACATGTGCGCACAATCACACCCGCTGCTAAACAAGGCAGATTGTTTAGGCGGCTTCTCAAGCCGCCAAGCAGCCTGCCGAGCGAATAAACCCCTAAATTCACCCTAAGATAGGGGGTCTGAATTTATGGCCGTTCATCCCTCACTTTTGCAGCAGTTTGCCCTGATGCGTTTGTTTCCCGCAGACGCATTGGCCCAGCTGGCTGCGCACTCCAGCACGCATGCATTTGCCAAGCGGGAGGTGGTGTTGGCCAAAGAAAACCCCTCGCCCAGCCTCATGTTTTTGTTAGAAGGCAGGCTGCAGGCTATAGACTTTACGCTAGATGGCCGCGAAGTAGGCCTTCACTTTATTGAAGAAGGCAACTACTTTGGCGAGATCTCGGTGCTCGATGGCCTACCCTCGCCCGAGGTGGTGATTGCCAACAAAAAGTCTCAGGTGGTGATGGTGCCAGCGCGGGAAGTTCGGGGGCTGATTTTTTCTTCGCCGCCAGCTGTGGAGGCCATCACGTCGGGCCTGACCGCGCGCATTCGGGCGCAAGCCCATCAGCGGCAGATCTTGGGCATCATCAGCCCCTTGCAGCGAATTTGTGCTTTGCTTCAGAGCCTGTCCAAAGACGGCAAGAACCCCGAAGTCATTGCCAATGCCCCCACCCATCAGGAGATTGCGATCATGGTGAACCTCACGCGCGAAACGGTGACGCGGGCGTTTCAGGTGCTGCAATCTCAAGGCGCTTTGGCGCGCGATGGCGATGATTTGAAGGTGGACACGGGCAAGCTGAAGCAGTTTGCAGAAAAGTCTGCGGATTGAACCTAGGCTGTTTTTACATGTCTTCATTTGCTTCTAATTTTTTGAATCACTTTGCTTGGCCATTGGCGCATCGCAATTTGATTTGGCAGTTTGCGCGGCGTGAAGTGCTGGGGCGATATCGCGGCTCGGTGCTGGGGGTGAGTTGGTCTGTACTCACGCCCATGGCCATGTTGGCGGTTTACACCTTGGTGTTTCGGCACATTTTCAAAGCCAAGTGGCCGGGTGTGGAAGACGGCAACATGAGCTTTGCGCTCAATTTGTTTGCAGGCTTGTTGGTGTTCAATTGGGCCGCTGAGTTTTTAAGCCGTGCGCCACGTTTGGTGGCCGAGCAGCCCAACTTGGTCACCAAGGTGGTGTTTCCGCTGCAGGTCTTGCCTTGGTCTTCGCTGCTGTCTAGTTTTTTTCATGCCATGGTGTCTTGCTTGGTTTGGCTGGCGGGGTGCTTGTTGTTTGGGCAAGGTGTGCACACGTCTTGGTTGGCTTTGCCGCTGGTGTTTTTGGCGCTGGTGCCCACGCTGTTGGGTTTGGGCTGGGCCTTGTCGGCCTTGGGGGTTTACTTCAAAGACCTGGGTGAAATTGTGGGCCTGTTCATGGGCATGCTGCTGTTTTTAACGCCGGTGTTTTTTCCATTGAGTGTGCTGCCCGACTTTTTGCAGATGTGGGTGCAGTTCAATCCATTGGCCATTCCCATTGAGGCTTTGCGTCATATTGGATTGATGGGTGTGTGGCCAGATTTTTCCAGTTTGGTGAAATTGTTTTTGGTGGGTGTGGGGGTGTCGGTGTTGGGTGCTTGGTTGTTTGAAAAATCACGCAAGGGGTTTGCTGATGTCCTCTAATGCACCTATTGCATCTGACGCAACTATGGCACCTGTCATTTCGCTTGAAGGTGTAGGCAAAACCTACAAACGTTTTGCCAAACCTTCCGACAGGTTTTGGCAGGCTGTGTGGCCCAGTGCGTTTCGATCTGCCAGCCAAACTGCTGATTCAGCGGCAAACGAATTTGTGGCTTTAGCGCCTTTGAACTTGCAGGTGCAACGTGGTGAAGCTTTGGGTTTGGTGGGGCGCAATGGCGCGGGCAAATCTACTTTGTTGCAAATGGTGTGCGGTACTTTGAACCCTAGCAGTGGCAGCGTTGTTGTGAATGGGAAAATTGGTGCGCTATTGGAATTGGGCGCAGGATTTAACCCTGAATTTACAGGCCGAGAGAATGTGTATTTGGCGGCGGCTGTGATGGGCTTGTCGGGTGCAGAAACCGATGCTTTGTACGAAAGCATAGTGGAATTTTCTGGCATTCGAGAGTTCATTGACCAGCCTGTTAAAACTTACTCCAGTGGCATGTATGTGCGGCTGGCTTTTTCTATTGCCACCAGCGCCAATCCTGATATTTTGGTGATTGATGAGGCCTTGAGTGTGGGCGATGGGGCGTTTGCCAAGAAGTCATTTGAGCGCATCATGCAGCTTAAAGAGCAAGGCACTACGGTGTTGTTTTGTTCGCACTCCATGTACCAAGTGGAATCGTTTTGCGACCGTGCGGTGTGGCTTGATCATGGGCAAGTGCAAATGGAAGGGCCGGCTGCCAAAGTGGTGGCGGCTTATGCGGATAGTTTGAGGGAAGAGTCTTCTGCGTCTTCGTCTTCTTCTTATTCATCCAAGACTTTGGTTTCACCTTTCACAAGTTCGGTGGCAGCAGCCTCGTTGGTTGATGCAGGCTCTGGAGAACAATCGGAAGCAGGCAATCTACCTCTGACAGGCGTTGCGCGCATCACGCAAATTGAAGTGATGGTGGATGGTCAAACTGGCCGTGAATTGGAAGCCATCAGCTTGCAAAGCGATGTGAGCATTACGGTGAAGTTTGAATCAGACCCGACACAGCCCTGCCCAACGTTTGCCACTGGCTTTGCATTGCCAGATGGACAGATTTTTACCAGTGCTTACACCTTGTTTGACGGCATTGCCATTAAGCGCGACGCACAGGGGCGTGGGCAAGCCACGGTGGTGTTTCACAAACTGCCACTGATGAAGGGGCGCTTTACTGTGGGCGCTTATTTGTTCGACGAACGTGCCCTGCATGTGTACGACGTGGTGTTGCAAGCGGCCACGGTGATTGTGGTTCAAAGCGGTGTGCATCAAGGCTTTGTGCAGTTGCCGCACACTTGGAAATGAATCAAATACCAAACTGGGCTTTAGCGCTGCGCCTTCATTACAAAGCGCAAGTTTGATGGGCTTAAGCGTCTTGAGTTTGTGAAGCCAAGATGGTTTTTTGAGGTGTTTGCAAAGCGCCCAGCAAATCGTAAAACTGCTGCTGCGGTGCGCGTTGTACATGCGGGCCAATGCAATCTAAAGCTTGCTGCGTAATGGCTTCCAATGAATGTTGCTGCGCATCGATGGCGGGGTACAAATTGAGTGAGTGCTGCTGTCTTTGCGGGTCGTATTCAATGGCGGCAGGCACCACAGAAGCGCCCGTCATTTGAGCCAATTTGGCAGGGCCTGTTTGCAAGTAAATGTTTTGGCCCATGAACACAAATTGGCTTTCGGGCTTGTCGGCGGCGGGCTCGCGCACGTCCAGCGCCACAGTTAAAACATGGTGCGGTTCTTTCAGCCAGCGCACAGAGGCAATGGGGTTTTGGTCGGTGTAAAAGATCACAGGGGCATTGCAACTTTCGGCCGAACGCTTGTGCACGCCCAACCAAAACTCTTTTTCTTCGGGGGTGCAAAACTCCAAGTTGCGTCTGGAGGCAATGGAGGTAATGGGCGCGCCGCCGCACAGGTGGTGCAATGCGCCGTTCATGAGCAGCCAGCTGCCATGGTGCACAAACACGACCACTACCGAGCCCTTTTTCAAGGCGGCTTCGTAGTGTTCTTGCCCCTTTAAAGTGATGCGGCTGCGAATGTAGTCTTCGCGGTAGAGCTGCGTTTCGGCGCACATGAAATCGCGGTAGGCGGCCAGGTCAAAGTCCAAGGCCAGGGGTGGCGGCAAAGGTGGCGCAGAAGGCAAGCTTGGGGCTGCCGGCGTGGCCAAATCAGTCGCAGTTTGACCGGCATCTCCAAAGAGCGCCTTTGCTACTTTTGCTTGCAGTGCTTTCCACATTCTGATTGCCAAGGCCCAATTTGCCGTTAATATTGTTTGCTCAATGATAAAACATCGCTACGCCCACGAAATTGACCCCAACGGAGGCAGTGCCGCCGCGCGCCTGGCTCGAATGGTTGAGCCTGGCCAGCGGGTGCTTGAGCTGGGCACAGGCCCGGGCACCGTCACGCGCATTTTGCACAGCAGGGGCTGTAAGGTGACGGGCGTAGAGATGGACCCCGAAACTTTGGCCATGTGCGCACCCTTTTGCGAGCGCACGCTGCAAGCCAACCTAGAAGACCCCACTTGGCACGCCAGCTTGGCCGGCGAAAAGTTTGATGTGGTTATGTGCGCCGATGTGCTGGAGCACCTGCGTGACCCTCGCCCCTTGCTCACTTTGTTGCAGCAGTTTTTAAATGACAGCGGTTGTGTGCTCATGTCTTTGCCCAATGCCTCACACTTGTCGGTGGTGGCATCGCTTATGGCGGGGCGCTTTCCTTATCAAACCAAAGGTTTGCTAGACACTACGCATTTGCGGTTCTTTGGGCGTGACGACATCGATGCACTGCTGCGTGAATGTGGATTGATTTGGCAGCGTTGGGAGACTGTTCAGGTAGAGCCTGCTCAGGCCGAGCTCAGCCATTATTGGAACCAGCTCGAGGCTGCAGACCAAGAATTTTTGCGCGCCAAATGTGCCGATGGTTTGGTGTACCAACACGTGGTGCGCTCGTATCCCAGCCATGCTGCAGGGCAGCTGCTGAAATTGGAAAAAGATTTAGAAGACCAAAAGTCAGGATACGCCAAAATGATTTTAGAAATGCAGAGCTTGCGCCAAGATCACGCGCAAGCACTTCTGGCCTGGGATCATGAAAAGAGTGCGTTCATTCAACAGTTGGCAAAGCTTCAAGCTGAGTTGCAAAGCGCGCAAGGCGAGTTGCAAAGCACTCATGGCGAATTGCAAAATACGCAAGCCACCCTACATTGGACGGAAGACCAGCTTCAAAACCACCGACATTCTTTGGATGAGGTTTTGAACTCGGCTTCTTGGAAAATGACCAAACCATTTAGGGCTTTGGGCGCAAAGTAAACATCTACTGTGATGCCATGTACATGGCTATAGATTTGTTTACTTGTTGCGAATTTTGTGCCAAATGCTGATGCCACGAATGAGCAAGTGGTACACCCGTTTAATGCCAGGCAAGCGCAGCACAATGCGCTTGAGCAAAGAACTGGACACCCCAATCACATTGTTTTGTCGGTTCAGTTCTTGCGCAATTTGAATGATCTCGGTGGGGCTTAGCTCCACTTTGAGTTCAGAGTTTTTAGCCAATGCTTTGGCATAGTAGTCGTTCAAGACCAATTGGCGTTGCAATGCCTTGTCGACATTGTTGGGCACGCGGTACAAAGATGTGACTTTGGGAATGAGCAAGAAGTCGTGCTTGAGCGAGTAGCGCACCCACAAATTCCAGTCTTCCAGGTTTTCCAAACTAAGATCAAAACCGCCATTGTCCAGATACAACTGACGCTGAAACAGCACCGATTGAATGGGCAAATAATTGTGGTGCCACATGATGCCGCGGTTGAACACTTGGCGGTTAATCAGGTTGTGCAGCACGTCCTTGTAAACCCAAGGCTCTTCGCTGATCACTTCGGTGCGCACTTCGTAAGCCAAGCTGTAGACGGCGCCCAGTTTTTGATTCGACAACCACGCATGCACCAGCACTTCGAAGTGGTCGGCATAAAACAAATCGTCGTCGTCTAGAAAGCAGCACAGCTGACCGGTGGCTGCGGCCAAGGCTTGGTTGCCTGCTTCGCATCGGCCTACTTTGGGCAAGGGCAAGTACTTGACGCTTTGAATAAGGCCGCTTTGTTGCAGCGCTTCAATTTGCGGTTTGGCGCTTTGCACGTCTTGGCCGCCGTCTTCCACCACGATCAATTCAATGTGGGTGAAGGTTTGATTGGCCACACTGGCGATGGCTTCTTTGAGCTTGCCGCCGCGGTCGGGCATGGTGCGCATGAGCACGCTGACCAAGGGCAATGCATTTGATTTTTTGGCTTGCTCAATGGCCGAATGCGCGGCATTGGGATATTCGTAAAACGCGCCTTCGCGCGCCATGGCGTAATCCCACATGCGAAATGGGAAGTCTTCTTGGCTAATTCTGCGGCTGGTTAAAAATTGGGGCGCCAGCTTCATCAGTTTGAACAATTGACCGAGCAGCTTGGTGCGCATGCCCGGAAACATGGGCTTTAAGGCGAACAAGGCCATGAACATGACAAAGCCTTGAATGACTTCGTGGCGCCGGCCGTATCTGCAGCGCAAAAGCACATTGGACAAGGTGCTGCCCAAGAACTGCTGGGGCTTGACTTGCGCTGCTTCTTCGTAGGTGTAATGCCACACGGTGGCTTTGGGCACGTAACGCAGTTTGTAGCCGTGGTCTCTTAAGCGGTAAGACAGTTCTACATCTTCGCCGTACAAAAATAACAGGGGCTCATAGCCATTGACCGATTGGATGGCCTCGGTTTTGAACAACACGCAGGCGCTGGAACACCAAGAAGTTTCGCCTGTAACGGGGTGATAGTCTTTGGGGTGCTCGTAGGGTTTTTGGCGGCACTCCCAGGCGGCGACGTTGGCTAATTTGGCTGCTTTGGCTGGGTTGTTGTCTGATTGTTTGCTGTCTTGTTCTGCTGTGGCTATCAACGTGGTGAGGGTGTCGGCTTCAAACTCAAGGTCTACGTTGGTGACCCAAAAGTATGGCGTGTTGGTCAGGGCCAAGTTGTAGTTGTGACCGGCGCCAAAGCCAATGTTGGGGCCTTGGTTGAGCGCCACCGATGCAAATTTTTCAGACAACGCGGCCTGCTGCTTTGTGAGCCAGGCATAGGTGTTGTCAGTCGAGCCGTTGTCTAACAAGCACAACGCGATTTGGTCACAGGGCAGGTTTTGCTGAAACAAGCTTTGGAAAAATGCATCCAGCCATTTTTCGGAGTTGTAGGTGACGATCGAGAGGGTGACGATGGGCGCTGATCGGGGGGTTGTCTCTTGCATTGGCCGCGTTATTTTTCAATTGCTTGAATTATCCGCGAAAGGGCTTGTACTTAAGGGCTGGCTTTTCAACAAAATGCCAAGATGTCGCGGCCAATGCGACTGTGATCACAAAGGTGCTTAAAAGATAGGCAGGTAGCGGCATCTGCGGCCAAAAGGACACCAGGGTCTGTTGGACTGGGAATGCATAAATGTAGATGCCGTAGGAGTAATCGCGCTCGTGCCAGCGGCTAAGCCATGTGTGTCGGCTAAGGCCAAAGGCCAAGACTACGAAGGGCAAGACCACCCAAGAGGCCATGGCGAAGAGTTGAGGTTCTCGGCTAAGGCACAACCACAGCACCACGGCCAACGCCACGTTGGACAGGTTGAAGTATTTGCTCAAGTTGAATTGGAAAAGGCTGGCACCCACCATGAAATACACGCCGCACAGGGGAATTTGGCGCAGGTCAGTGCGATAGACCACCAGGGCTTCTGTGCTGGGCAAGGCCCAAAGAGCAACCAAGGCCATGAAGCTGAGTGTGACAAGACCTGTGAGCCAAGCGCCCCACTTTTGGTTTTGAAACCATGTGCCCAGCAAGCCCAGCAGCGCCAAAAGCAAGTACATGAAAAACTCAACCGGCAAACTCCACAGCGAGCCGTTGACCGCGTGCGGCAATTTGTTTTGCGCAAACACACCGGGCAAGTGGTAGGTCATGTACAGCGCTATATTGGTGAAGTAGCCGCGGGTGTGTTCATTGCGCCAGTAGGTGGCCATGTCAAGGGTGGTGAGCCATGGGCCCAACACCAACACACTGAGCAATGTGCAAACCAAGAGGCCTGGAAAAATTCTGAGCGCGCGTTTGGCTAAAAAGCGTGGCACGCTGGGGTCGCGTTGCCAACTTTGCGCTACCAAGTAGCCGCTGATGGCGAAGAAGATATAGACACCTAATGGGCCCATGGGCACCCATTGCAAAAACAGTGGTTCGGGTAGGGCTAAGAAGACAAAGGCATGGCCGTACAAAACCAAGCTGGCTGCAAACCAACGCAGCACTGTGAGGTTGTTGCGGTGGTCAACGGGTGCGGTGACGTCCATCGAGCGCTGTTTTGTAATTGCTGTTCAGTAAGCGCCGTTGCGCCAGAAAACCACTTTGACGGTTTTGAACAAGATGGCCAAGTCGTACCAGAGTGACCAGTTTTTGACGTACCACGCATCGAGGTAAACGCGGGTTTCGTAATCGACATCATTGCGGCCACTGACCTGCCACAAGCCCGTCATGCCGGGGCGCACCATGAGGTAGTAGCTTTTTTCTAAACCGTACTTTTGCAGTTCGTCTTGCACGATGGGGCGAGGGCCCACCAAGCTCATTTGGCTTTGAAGCACGTTGAAGAGTTGGGGCAATTCGTCGAGGCTGGTGCGTCTTAAAAAATCGCCCAACTTGCTGATGCGTGGGTCGTCTTTGAGTTTGTGTTCTTTGTGCCACTCTTCTTGAAGTGCAGAGTTGTTGTGTAGCAGTTGTTGTAACAGTTGCTCTGCGTTGGGCACCATGGAGCGGAATTTGTAGCAGTTGAATTTGCGACCGTTTTTACCCACGCGTTGGTGCGCAAAGAAAACATTGCCGCCTTCTAATTTGAGGGCCAGTGCAATGAGCAACATCACAGGTGAGAGCAGCAGTATCAGAACTGCGGCCAAGGAGTTGTCAAACAAACGCTTGGTTAAACGTGCGGGCCAACGCCTCAGGTTGTTGCGCACGCGCAGCAAAGCTACTTCGTGTGAGAAGAAATGTGCAATGTCGGTGCCATACAAAGGCACGCCGCGCATGGCGGGAATGACGCTGATGTCGGTGGCGCCCCACTGGGTGAGGGTGCGCAGCCAATGCTCGCGCTGTTCTGCTTGTGAATGTTCTAGCGCAATGACCCATTGAATGCCAGGTTGGTCGGCCAAGACTTCAAGTTGTTTTAAGCTTTGCAGTGTGCGGCCGTTGAGTTGAAGCTGGGGTGTTGCGGCATCGACATCGACATAGCCGGCCACTTGAAAGCCCATGCGCGGTTCGCTTTGCAATGCAATGGCGGCTTCGGTGGCGTTTTCGCCATGGCCAATGATGATGGTGGGGCGAATCCAGAGGCCCATTTGGCGCAGCACCCAACGTGTGAGCACGCGGCCCCACACAATGGCAATGCCTGCCAGCAACCACACCAACAGCCACCACAGACGAGAAGAATTCCAGCGGGTGGCCGCAATGAGCGTCATGTCGAGTACGGCCAAAATGCCCACCAAGCGAAGGATGTCACCCAGCTCGTCCCAGAAGGGGCGACGATCGCTGTAGTGCTGAAAGCGCATGAGGAACAGCATGAGGCCGAGAAATACCAAGCCGCTCCAGGCCGCATAGCGTTGCATGTCTTGGGTAGAAAACCAAATGGCAATGCTGCGGCTGGGGTCTGCTGCCACATTGATGAGGGTGGCAAGTGCAAAGGCTACGGCAAAGGCCAAGGCATCGCCCAACAAAATGGCGAATTTGGAAACGCGAACTTGGAACAGCGACAGCGTTGGAATCATTTCTGCAGCTGCCAAAAAACTTTGTTCATGGCGAATTTTTTGACCAGTGCTTTGGGCAACCACTGGTGTGCGCGGCCCAGCTTGTAGCCCAAGAGTTTGAGGGCGTTGGTGGACAGCCATTGCAACAGGCCTTGCATGAAATGCGGCTGCTGCTGAAGGCTTTGCCATTGCGAGCGAACCAGCTTGGCGCCCTCGCCTTCGGCTTTGCCAAAGTTTTGCAAGAGCCAAGGGTTTTGCGCGTGAAAGACGCCGGTGTCAAACATTCGCTGAAAATCCTGTAGCCCGTTGTAGTTGTGTGAATGATAAACCTCAGCCGTGGCTTGGTAGCGCAGGGATTGACCTGATAGCAAGAATTTGGCGGCTGTGAAAGTGTCTTCACCCAGCGGCAAGTGGGCGGGGAAACCGCCTTGGTCCATGAGGGCTTGCAAGCGATAGGCAGCAAATGAATTCGAAAGAAAGCAGGCCTTGATGCCCAAGCTGGCTTTGTCTTGCAATTGCACAGTTTTGCTTGCGCTGGGGTAATTGAAAGACCTTGTATGGGCTTCTAACCAATGGGCATTCTGATTGGGCAGTTGGCGGCCATAGGCAGCGGCCACTTGCGGGTCTTGAAAGGCTTGAAGCAAAT
>Ga0214919_10007698_pt1 | contig 14448 bp, 14 predicted proteins | sample LL1503_MetaG_FD_177994 | JGI IMG/M metagenome (GOLD analysis project Ga0214919, IMG submission 177994) | Freshwater microbial communities from Lake Lanier, Atlanta, Georgia, United States - LL-1503 | ecosystem: Environmental > Aquatic > Freshwater > Lake | place: USA: Georgia | collected...
ATCCAAGCATACATTTGGGAGGAGTAGGTGAAATATTATCTTCATATGATAAATTAAATTTAGATGACCAGCTTTGTAATAAAAATCTGTTTATAGATAATTTTATAATTTATTATAAAAAATTTATTAATATTATAAATGATGGCATTTTAAGCGAAGATACATATGTTGCACAAAAAAATGTATTTACAAAACTTATAGACAATAATCTTTCTCTTGGTGGTGAAAAATATACTGATACAATTGAAAATATTACAACATTAAAAGATATTGAATTTGATAGTGGTGATTTAGATATTTCTAAAAATAATATTTTAATTATGGGTGCAGAACCAATTGGACTTGGGATGGGAATTATATTAAAGCAATTAATGCCAGAACTATCTATTAATATTATTGAAAAAAGAATAATAGAGTCACCTAGTGGTAAATTAACTCGTAAATTAACTCGAAATAATGGAATTTTTTTTAATATATATTCAGAAAAAGTAAATCCAACGGAAATTACTATAATAACTAATTTTTTATCAAAATATGGATTAAATATAGATAATTTTATTACTTCTGATAGTTATTTTTTTACATTACCAATAGAAATAATGGAAAGTATTAGAGGTTATATTAAAAATAGAAAAGTTTTAATAAATATATTAGAATATATATTATCAAAATATGCAGTTATAAATGGATGTAATATAGTCCATACTCAAAATGGATTAGAGCAATTGACAAATGATCAAACTATTATAATTTTTGATGCAACTGGTGGTAGATTATTAACCAATGCAACTAGAGGAAATAGTATATTTACCGATAAATCAAATTGGTATGTATTAAATGGTCAGGAAAATGGCGATGGGTTTAATTTAAAACCAATTATATTTTTTAAAAATATTATGTGTGTATCTATTGGAGACTCATTATATAGATCAGATTATATGTTTGGACAGGGTATATATTTAGGATTGACTTTTTGTTTAATGATTGCATGTTTGCTAAAAGATTATATGCTGCTACATTTATAAAAAAAAAGTATTATATTTGAATATACAAAATTAAAAAGTATTACTTTAAATATATAAAATGTCTTTTAATAATTTAATTAAAGCAATTTGTGAAAATAATGAAAATGCCGTAAGTGGTTTAATAAATCAAGATTATATAAATAAAACAACTATGAATGGATTTACTCCATTATTAATATCTATAATTAAAAAACATACAAATATTACAAGATTATTATTAAATGCATCAGATAATACTGGTATAGATATTAATAAACGCGAAGAAAAAAATAAATGTGGCCCATTATATATTGCCGCACAAGTTGGAAATATAGATATTGTAGAATTATTAATTCAGCGCAATGCAGATATTAATTTATGTAATTTTGAAGGTGATCATGCATTAATAATATCAGTAAATTTGGGTCATTTTGATATTGCAAAATTGTTAATTGATTCCGGTGCAGATATTAATCATTGTGATCATGCTAATGCCAATGCATTGTATTTTGCATCTCAAAATGGCTATTTAAACATTGTAGAATTATTAATTCAATCAGCCTCATTCAATTTAGATTTTAATATATTTAATAGTAGGACTAGTGCTAATCCATTACTTGCCGCGTCTAAAAATGGGCATATAGATATTGTAAAATTATTAATTCAAAATGGATCAGATGTTAATGTATATAATTTTGAAGGCGATACAGCATTAATAATGGCATCTATTATGGGCAACTTTGATATTGCAAAATTGTTAATTGATTCCGGTGCAGATATTAATTATATTAATAATTCTGGTGATAGTGCATTATCCTATGCTGCAAAAAATAATCATTTTAATATTGTAGAATTATTATACCATAAAATGGAATATGTTGTAGTAATTCAAGCCGATACAGAAATTGCAAAAAATGGATAATAACTAAAAAAAATAATTATTCATTTAATTTTTTAATAAAATCATCCAATTTTTGTAGTTCATTAGTCAGTTATATTTTTTTTTTATAAATTATATAGATACAAAAAAAGCTATGCAGTGGTATTTAAAAATATTTAAAAATAAGTACAATCCAAACCACATGAAAACTAAATATAATTAAACTAGTCATTAGCAACAATATTATAATGCATCTATTTATATCACTCGCTGAGGCAATTGCAACGATTGCAATAAATGTGAGTAATGAATATACAATCCCATTGCAAAAGAAGTATAATTCAACAAAAAAGCATGGTGGTGGCTGACTTGGTAGAGTTTGCACTGGAGTCGGCTGGGCGGTCGGCACTGAAATTGGGGTCGGAATTGGAGTTGGTGCGGAAGAATGTTCATGATGCGATTGCATTTCATCCATAATTTCCATTTTGCTTGTTGAATTCACTATCACACACCGCACACATTTCTTAGTAAAACCACCCTTTATTTTTTTTGGATTTTCATCAGATTTTGTAAGGATGGCTATATTTTTATCATCAAATGATCCATTTCCAAGCGTATATTGATTTGCTTCAATTGCGTGTATCCCATAGTAGAAATCAATAAATATTGGAGGTGCCATAAAATTCAAAATAATGACTATTAGAATAAATTTAAAACAAATGTTAAAATTTATTTGATCTATAATTGTTGTTTGCGTTAACAATGCTGTTTGGTCATTTATTGACAATTCTGTCATTTCAATATCTGGAATTGAATCGGTTGAATTTCTTTCAGGTGTCATTCTTTCAGGTGTCATTCTTTTAGGTGTTATTCTTTTAGGTGTTATTATTTAATAATATAATATTCAAATGTTGATATAAATTTTAACTAGTATAGACATTGCTTTTATATGTTATGAGCAATGATTTTTTAGTAAATTTATTAATTTATCATTATGACAACATAAATATTCTCCAATATTTTTATCAAAATCATTAATAATAAATTTAATAAAATGACTGTGGTCACTATTAGGATTTAATTCTAATGATGCTTTCATTGATTCTATTACTTTATTTAATAAATTTTGTTTAATTTCATAAAAAGATAATGTGTCCCACTTATTATCTCCAATATATATTTCAAATACATTTTCACTTATAAATTTTATATTTCTATGTCTTGGAACAGATAAAAAATCATCTAATACTTCATACATCCCTAAAACTATTGATGGTATAGCTTTTTCTCGCTCATTTACTATTTTATCCATTTCTTCTATATCCTCATCTGTTATATTTTTCATCGAAATTTCATCATTATATTCTTGTATAATTTTAATAAAATTATTTAAAATCTCATTTTCAAGGCCTTCAAAAAATTCTTTACCTGCAATTAATTTATATTTTTTATTAAATTCTTCTTTAATTTTATTTTCTAATGTGTATGGATATATACATTCTATAACACATAAATATCTTGAATTTTTTTTATATCCCGATAATCTTGATAAATTACTTTTTCCTGAACATCCTATTTTATATCTATTTGTTAATAATAATTCTTCTGGCTGAATTAGATAAATAATTCCAGTTGGGGTTGTCATATTTACTATATTAAAATATTTACTATATTAAAATATTATTATCCATTTAATTAAAAAAGACTATCAATAACTTTATCTACATCTATATCTTTTATTTTATTGATACATTCTTGATAAGTTGCAATATCTATATTAATATTATTTTCGGTATTATATATTTGGGTAATGTTTATAATATCTTCAGAGATTTTAGATTTTGAGACTTCAAGATAATCTACTAACTCATCATAGTTTTTAACATTTTTATCATAGTTATTTTTATTTTTTGAATGATATTCTGTAACTATTTTTTGTAATTTTGTACGATCTTCGGACTCCATAATTGTAGCCGTAATGGCTTCTATAATAGTAGAAGTACTTTGTATTAAATATAAAGTTTCCTCTATATCGATATATTTTTGTCGAAAATTAAAATTTGTTATTTCATCATGAGGATCATTTTTATTTTTAAGACTAATTCCCGCCATTACCATTTTTGCACAATAATCAACAATATCAGAATTCATATATTTATTTATGCTCTCTTCGTCTTTTAAATAATTATCTCCATATATAGCACTTAAAATAACATTTGTAAATTTTTCATTTAATAAATTCATAGTTTTAGGTTCTTTAGGATTTAATTTTTTATTTTTAATTTCATTATTTAAAAAATCTACCATTATATCACAACAATGTGACATTTTATCACATAATTCTAAATTAAAAATCTGATTATTATGTTTTTGGGTAATATTAAGAAAATCATTTAACATATCATTTTCAAATCCTTCAAAACAATCTTCCTTTGATGTAATCAATCTGTACCGAGAAGCAAATTTATCTCTTATTTTTTTTTTTAAATCAAATGGCTGTTTACATTCCATCACACATAAATATCTTACTTTTTTTTTATATACTGGCAATCTACCGCTTGTACAACTAATTTGATACTTATTTGTTGAAATAAATTCTTCTGGCTGGATTAAACATATTGTACCTTTATTTTCTGTCATGTTGTTTTATATATAATCAATATTATATCCTTATATAATCAATATTATATTATTATTTAATTAAAAAATAGCTATATATGTATTCTTTTTATCATATTTATAAATTCATCATTATCACAACATAAATATTCTTCATAATTTTTATGATAATCATTTACAAGAAAATCCATTGCGCGATCTATACTGCTTATAATATTTAATTTTGGCCTCTTATCAATTGCATCTATAATGCTATATACTAAAATTCTTTTAGAACTGTATACTGTTGTTGGTAACCATTTAGCACCGTTATAATATTCTAATATAGTAGCTTTTACATGTCTTAAATTTTTATACCTTGGATTTTCAAAATATTTATCTAAAATATAACAAAAACCAAGATTTGCATTTTTAATAATAATTTTTCTATCATTATATACCATCTTTTTAATTTGAGACTCTTGATATTTCTGTAATCTATTTAGACCATTTTTTGCAATTGGATAATGAAATTTTTCATAATTGAATAATTTGGTCATATCATATAAAGGAGAATTTGTACATAAAAATATTTCAAAAATTTGTGACAAAATCATTTTATTATCCATGAAAGAAATTATATTTATTTGAATGTGATAGATATTATTTGTAATATTTATATTGTTAGTATTTGTATTTATTTCACTAACTATATTATTTAATTTAATAATTTCATCTTTTAATTTTTGATTTTCGTTATCTAATTTTTGTCGTTCACTATCTAATTTATTTAATCTACTATTCAATTTTTGATTTTCATCTGTTAAATAATTTATTTTGCATTTAAAAAAATTATAATCTTGAATTGGTATCATAATATTATTATCAATTGCTAAATTTTTATCTTCAATTAAATTATCTTCAATTAATTTATCATCAATTAAATTATCTTGAATAATATTATCTTCAATTAAATTATCATTATTTATTATTTTAGTAAAATTATTAGTCTGTTTTATTAATTTATCTTCTAACTTTTTTAATTTACACATTGCTTCATGTGATTTTAAATTTTGTTTAGAGCTTAAAATTTTTTCACATAAAGAACATTGAAATATTGGTTTTTTCTTAACTTTTTCATTACATATAACATTATTTTTATGCTTTTGTAATCCATATTTTGTGGTAAATTTTTTATTGCATAATTCACATATAAAGTCCCTCATTGTTATATAATATATTTCAACCAAATCTTTAATGCAACTAAAATTTAATGCAACCAAATTTTAATAAAAATTTCTCTCAAAAATCCATTTCAACTTTTTTCTTAATGTAAAAATTTTTTGACTCCAAAAAATTATATATAAAGAGAAAGTAGACCAAAATAATTATTTAATTTTTTTTCACAAAATTTTACCTTTTTCTTGTTGAAAAATGACTTCAAAAAAATGTCTTTGACAAAAATTTGTTGTGGAAAAAAATTTGACCCCCAAAAATTATATATAAAACAGGGAGTAACAAAAAAATAATTAATTAATTAAAATTTAGATTATATATTTGTATATGTCATTGCATAGGCATCGCTTTTTAGTAAAAATGGATATTATTACATTATACAACAAATATATTTATGATAGATATAATTCATTATTAAAGTCTGGAAAAGAAGAATTTGACAATAAAGATTTATCTAAAATTTTTGAGTATTATACTGCAATTAAATTGTCTGAACAATATGGGCAACTATTTTATGAATATAATGATATAGATCCAAATTTTAAAGAATTAAACCAAATGTCAAAAAATGATTCTGGTGTAGATTTATGCAACTTAATTGATACAATTGTTCAATGCAAATTAAGAAAGCAATATTTAAATTGGGGAGAATGTTCAACATTCTTTGCAAGCCGAAATATATTCAATGATGAGACAAATTCAGTTGAAATTAGATGGAAAAATCTCTTAATTGCAAGAAATTCAGAATGCAAATTATCATGCAATCTATCTATTAAAAATAAATTATTTACCGATATTACATATGATAGAAATGAATTATTAGAATTTTTACAAAAAATTGAGCCAAAAGAAGAATGTATTATACTAAAAGAAGAATATATTAAACCAAAAGAAGAAATTATTCTTCGTGATTATCAAATAGAATGTATTAAATTAATTAAAAACAGTGATAAAAATATAATAATTCAATTACCTACTGGATGTGGTAAAAATGTAATTATAACACAATATATTAGTCAGAAATTATATAGCAGCCATTGCATAGGCATCGCTAGTGATGAAAATACTAAACCATTAAAATTTTTGATATTAGTTCCAAGAATTATATTGATGGAACAAATAAGAGATGAATTTGGAGGATTAAATTTACCAGACATATTAGATAGTATTCAAATAATTGGAGATGGTAATACTGAATTCAATGAAGATAAATTAATTACTATTTGTGTTTATAATTCCATTGATAAAATTAGTAATTTTGCACAATTTGAAAAAATATTTATAGATGAAGCCCATCATATTATTAAACCTGAAATATATTACAATGAAGAAAATACAAATTCAGAATATAATTCAGATTTAGATAGCAAATATTCAGAATATGATTCAGATTTAGATAGTGAATATTCAGCTGATGATAATTTATCCGATGAAGATTTAGAAAATGAAGATTTAGAAAATGAAGATTTAGAAAATGAAGATTTAGAAAATAAAGATTTAGAAAATAAAGATGATGAAAAAGAAGAATGTAATTTAGATGAATGTAATTTAGATGAAATTAAAGAAAAACCAAAAGAAGAAAATTATTTGTCCAAAATTAGAAAATTGAAGAAATATAACAATAATGTATTTTTATCCGCAACTATTGATCAAATTGATGAATATGAATATTATTATAAAGATATTAGAGATATGATTAATGAAAAATATTTATGTGATTATAATATTCATATACCTATATTTTCTGGCAATATTGATACAATTAAAAGCGATACTAATGTTTGCAAGCATTTAATACAAAATTATAGTAATATTATTATCTATTGTAATACTAAAAAAGAAGGAATTGAAATTAATAAAATTATGAATGAATTATTACCTTTATGCTCTGAATATATTGACTGTGATACAAAGAGAAATGATAGAAATACTATTTTAGAGAAATTTAAAAGTGGAGAGATACCATTTTTAGTAAATGTAAAAATATTAGTTGAGGGATTTAATGCACCAATTACTAAAGGGGTCTGTTTTTTACATATGCCAAGTAGTAAAACTGCTATTATTCAAATTATTGGAAGAGCATTAAGATTGCATGATTATAAAACTATTGCAAATATTATATTGCCATTTTCAAACACTGAAGATGAAAAAGATATTAATAACTTTTTAAGAATATTGGCAAATAATGATTATAGGATTAAACAATCGTATGATAATAAAAAATTAGGTGGATATATATCTTTAAATAAGGTCGAATCCGAAGAGGTAGATAGTAATGACAATTGTGAATTTAGATTTACTATGATTTATGATAATATTGGAAAATTAATTAACTCTGAAGAAATATGGATGCAAAAATTGGAAGATGTGAAGGCTTACATTGATGAATTTGGAAAACGGCCATCCTGTACTGATAAAAATATAATTATTAAAAAATATGGAAAATGGGTAGTAAATCAAAAATTAAATTATAAAAAAAATAAAAAAAATATGAAAAATGAAAATATTAGAAAACTATGGGAGAACTTTATTGATTATTATAGGCAATATTTTTTGGATAATGAAGAAATTTGGAAGCTAAATTTAAATGAGTGCAAGCAATTTATAAATAAAAATAAAAAAAAACCATATGGGTTTGGAAATGATAAAAATATACGCAAATTAGGTTTATTTTTAAGTAATCAAAATAAAAATTATAAATTAAAAATATATAGTATGAAAAATGAAAATATTATAAAAATGTGGGAAGAATTTATTAATGATATTAAATATAAAAAATATATTCAATCATATTATGATAGTTGGTTAGATACACTTAATAGTATAAAGAAATATATTAATTTACATAAAAAAAGACCTTCTGGTGTTAGTAAAGATAAAGAAATTAAGCGATTAGGTTTATTTATTAATCATCAAAAAGACCAATATGATAAACAAAGTTCATGTATGAAAAGACCAGAATTTAAAATAGAATGGGAAAATTTTTTAATTGAATATGGTGATTATATGTTATCATATTATGACAAATGGAAAAAAACATTAAATGATGTAAAGCAATATATAAATATACATAATAAAAGACCTAGTGAAGGAAAAAATTTAAAATTAGCAAATTGGATTGGTAAACAACTTGATAATTATAAAAAAAATAAGCATACGATGACAGATGGACAATATCGTAATGCGTGGGAAGAATTCATAAATGATGACAAATATAAGCAGTATTTCAATTAAACATAAATAATATTGATTATATAAAGATGGCCGAATGGTTTGCAAAAAAGGATGTAATTTTGGCAAATTTAGAAAACATAGAAGATAAAAGAGAAAAATTAATATTTACTTTTTATTATAGTAAAAGATAGATCTCGTATGATGGTTAATATCACAGGAGAAGATTTAACTAATAAAAATGAATGGCATAATCCATGTAAAGATGGTAATATGCATAATAAAGTATATATAGATTATGTTGTAAGATATAAACAAAATTGTAATGACCATTTTTTATATTTTATTAATGATATATTTAGTCTTGTAATAAGAGGACATTGTGTCACTGTGTAGACATCAGCTTTTTGGAGGGCAAAGAGAGAAGTCTCATAGACATTGCCTTTTTTAAAAGGCTTATTAGTTTTGGGTAAAGCTGTCACTGCGTAGACATCGCCTTTTAAAAAAGTATTTTTGGGTAAAGCCTTTTTTAAAAGGCTTACATAGTTGCAAGTTCAGCCTGAAGCCTTCTTACATTTTCAGTTGTGGTAACAAGTTCTTTTTGCAATTTAAGAACTTTTGCATTTGCTTGTTTTAATTGATTTGCAATATCTTTTTTTCTTGCTTCAGCTTGTTTTACAATTTCGGCCTGTCTTATAATTTCTGCTTGTAAGGCAATTTCCGCTTGTAGTGCAATTTCAGCTTGCCTTTCTTTTTCAACTCGTATTATAATTTCTGCTTGTAAGGCAATTTCAGCTTGCCTTTCTTCTTCAGCTTGTCTTTTAGTTTCATCATTTATGGCCTTAACGATATTTTTAAATGCACATTTTACTTCTCTATGTGGAAAGAAATTTGCTGTTGGGCAAGTACACATAGAATTACTCATTTTGTAAAATTTATAGATATATAGTATTATATCATATATTCAAATATTTTTTTAAAAATATTTAAAAATGAGTACAATCCAAACCACATAAAAGATAAAGATAATTAAACTAGTCATTAGTAACACTTTTTAGAAAAAAGTATATCAAAAAAAGCAATACATCTATTTATATCACCCACTGAGGCAATTGCAACACTTTTTTAAAAAAAAGTATATCAAAAAAAAATATAAAGGCAAGTAATGAATATACAATTCCATTACAAAAGAAGTATAATTCGACAAAAAAGCATGGTGTATATTGATTTGTCTCAATGGCTTGTATTCCATAATAGAAATCAATAAATATTGGTGGTACCATAAAATTCAAGATGATAATAATTAATATAACACTTTTTAGAAAAAAGTATATCAAAAAAAAGCAATTATTCACAAAGTGAAAAACCTATGCAATGGCATTTATAATTACTGTTTGCATTAAAAGTGCTGCTTGGTCATTTGTCGGCAATTCTGCCATTTCAATATCTGGGATTGTATCTCTTCCTTCTTCCATTTTTATAAGCTTTTTATTTTTATACTTTATTTAATATTCAATTATCCTTTATTTAATATTCAATTATCCTTTATTTAATATTCAATTATCCTTTATTTAATATTCAATTATCCTTTATTAAAAAAAGATATTTGATTATAAACTTAAATAGAGTTAAAAACAAAAAGCTTATAAAAATGGGAAATACATTAAAAAATGTTTCATTATATGCAGCAATTTCAATTGAAGAAGAATATGAGATAGATAATGATTTAAATGTGGAATTAGTTAATGGGGTTAAAGAGCAATTGCATAATTATTTTGACAAAGTAAATATAGCAAATCAACAATTAGTAGAAAATAATTTAATATTGACAAAAAAATATGATGAATGCTTTAAATTAAATAAAAAACTTGAAAAAGAAAATAAAGAGCTACAATTAAAACTAAGTAGTATAGAAAGTAACTATAAATTATTATTAAGAGTATATGTGAGGGATTAATAAGAAATTATAAAAATAATAATTAAACATTCTTTTTTAAATTTGTACTATTAGTATTTTTTGTCGTTGTATCTTTACAGTTATAAACTGTAATTCCTAAAACTTTTACAGTTCTAGAATTGTTTTCTGTAGAGGATTTGCGGTCATAAACAGGAATGCCTAATACTTCAATTGTCTTTGTTTCTTTATCGGAGTCGTCTTCATTTTTGTGATCATCACAATCATTACAATCATCATAATCACTTAAATCTGAATCATCTACAAGTCTAGCGTCTGCGCTCTTTTTAATTCGCCCTCTAGATTCCTTTTTAGATTTAGCAAAGTCATATCCTTTTTTTGCACCATAACCTAAAGCCATTCCTACAGTTGCCAATTCTGACACAACTAACGCAGTTTCTACAAAAGCACCAATGAATGCAGCCATTTTATTATTATACATATAAATATATTAATATTCAAATATATTATATTAAAAAAATAAATACTGGCATTAAAGTTCCAATTATATATTATAATTTCTTATATATTCTTTTAATTTTTTTACTTCTTCGTTTAATGTCCCATTTTCATCATCTAATACTTCATTTGTTTCTTCTAATTTTTCATATTCTTCTCTTAATTTTTCATATTCTTCTCTTAAATTGTCATATCTTTCATTTGTTTCTTCTAATACTTCATTTGTTTCTTCTATTATTTTTTGGTAAACATCTACTGATTTTTTATATTCTTCTCTTAATTTTTTATGATTATATTTATATAAATTGTCATATCTTTCATTTGTTTCTTCTAATACTTCATTTGTTTCTTCTATTATTTTTTGGTAAACATCTACTGATTTTTTATATTCTTCTCTTAATTTTTCATATTCTTCTCTTAAATTGTCATATCTTTCATTTGTTTCTTCTATTAATTTGTTATATCTTTTATTAGTTTCTCCTATTATTTTTTCATAATATTTTTTATCATATTTTTTATTTTCATCTATTGTTTTTTTATATCTTCTTAATTCTTCTTTAAAATAATTTATTTCTTTTTCATTTTTATCATTTAATATTTTTAATTTGTCTGTAATGTCTTCATCTTCTTTTTGTTGTGTATTATATCCTATTCTTGCCTTAGATTCTTTATTTTCCATTTCTTCAGCTGAAGTGGGCACTTCTCTGTTACTTGTTGTCGCATTAAATATTACAGCAATCATTTCAGTAGCAAATTGTGCAGCCATTTTATATGTTAATATACTTTTTTATAACAAGTATTATATTCAAATATATTCATTGTTTTTATATATTTGATTATAAATTTAAACTTTAAAAACAACAACTAAAAAATGGCAAATCAATATGGTAAAATAACTCAATGGATTAAGCATCATAAAGATCATGGCGATTTAGAATATGAAGAGGCCATATTATATTTATGTTTAGACATATACCTTAATATTGATGAATATGGCAATGGGTTAACATTTTTATATCAAACAAATAAAACAATAAGAAAACAATTTTGTAATAGGATATTTACTCCAAGTGCACGCGATGCCTGTAATGAATTTAAAAGGCATATTCTTAATGATGTATTTCATTCATGTGAAGACTTTCTTCAAAAAGATATTGAACATTTATTAGGAGAAAAATATATAGTTAAATCTTGTACTAAAGATACTGTAACTTTTGTAAATGGTATGAAAATTAAAGCGATTGAGCACTCAGGAGGAAATAGTTATGAACCATTAGATATTAAATTAATTGATAAAGTTAAAATTTATTATGTTATTAAGGGGGATCCAAAATGTGAACGGTAATAAAATATCAATATTTTATTTTTTTCTTATTAAATTACCCTTAATTATATTAAATACTAAGATATAAAGATATATAGCAATTTATTTGTTAATTATGGAATTTACTTGTGGTAGCTCACAATATGTTAATATTATTAATGAAGATGGTAATTTAAAAGAACTATATATTGGTACATATTTAAGAAATTATAAGGCATATAGAGATAAAGAATTAAAATGTATTACATGCAATAATACAATGATTAAATATGAATCTAAATTAATGAATAAATTATATTTTAAACATAAAAATTATTGTTGTATGACTGAATGGCATAGAGAATGGCAAAATAATTTTGATGAAAAGGAAATACATATTGGAAAAAAAATTGCAGATGCTATTATTAGAGAAGATACAAATATTATCATAGATATTGAATTTCAGCATAGTAATATTAAAAAAGAAGAAGTAGATGAAAGGGGTGAAAATTGCAAAGTTAATAACATTAAATTATATTGGGTTATTGATGGAAATGCATCAAAGGGTAAAGATCCAATTAATATTATTAATATTTCAAATAATAGATTTATATTAGAATTTACTTACAATAATAGTTGGAAATATGCAAATTTTATATCAAATGATATTATATTTATAAATGTAGAAGATAATATATATAAAATTAGACCGAGTTTGGTAAAAAATAAAATGGTAGAAATTAATGGGTTTAAAACAAAGACTGAATTTATTACAGATTTAAAAAATAATATGATATATGAAGATGAATTGCCACCAATTCAATCATATTTATATCATAATCAGAGGGGTGCGGGATGTGGTAAGACCTTTGAGAGTATTCAATTATTAAATGATGATCCTAGATTTAATCACAAAAGAACATTTATTTACTTAACAAAAGCCCATTCAGCAAAAGAAGTTATTGCAAATGAATTTATGGGGCAATTTAATAATGGTATGCTTTCAAATATTGAAGATATAGATGATGATATTTCTGAGAATAAAAAACAATATAAAATTAATTATAAAAAAAATGAAGAAGATTATACTATTATTATTGGAACAATTGATTCATTTATATGGTCTGTTTCTAAAAATAGGTCTAATGGTGGTAATAATTTCTTTCAAACATTAGTTAAATCAATTTCAGATGCAATTGAAATTAATAATAATATTAGTTATGCGCAATCATCTATATCATTAAATAAAAAATGCTTAATTATAATAGACGAAGCTCAAGATTTAGAAGTTAGTTATATATATGCAATGTTTAGAATTATGAGAGATACTTATATTGATGTATATACAATAGGTGACAAATTACAAAGTTTATATAATGAAGAAAATATTCATACCTTTTTAGAACATTCTGATATTGAGTTTCCAAATTTAGAAATTATAAAAGATTTAAGAGGAATTAATAAAGTTATGAGATTTCATAATATACAATTTAAAGACTTTGTTAATGACATAGTCAATTTTGAGCAATATGGGCTACCACCAATAGAACATATATGCACTAATGAAAATTGTAAATATCGAAATTGTGATGGTAATCATGAAGATGAAATTAAGCCATATACAGTTTTTGAAACAAATAATTTATATGATTATAAATCAGATACGGATAAAGATATTGATAATATAACTAAGTATATGGATCAAGAAATTGAGAGGTATAATTATTTACCAAATAATTTTATGTTTATATTTCCAATAGTAAATATGGGATTTCTTGATAAATTATTAGCAAAATTGCAATTATTTTGGATTCATAAATTTAATAAAGATGAAAATTATAAA
>Ga0214919_10007701_pt1 | contig 14447 bp, 13 predicted proteins | sample LL1503_MetaG_FD_177994 | JGI IMG/M metagenome (GOLD analysis project Ga0214919, IMG submission 177994) | Freshwater microbial communities from Lake Lanier, Atlanta, Georgia, United States - LL-1503 | ecosystem: Environmental > Aquatic > Freshwater > Lake | place: USA: Georgia | collected...
TGCTGGCACCAGGTCTTCTAAGCTAACCATCTCTACTTGATGCATTTTTTCCCTTGCTCAAATCCAAAATTATGAGCCCTGCATTTTAATAATTTTTCGAGCAATCAGCATCAGATTTCAACACGCCAGAGAGGGTGTTAGTGGTTTTAATAAATCTAATTGAGTTAACTGGTATTTTTTTAGGCTAATTAGCAAAAAGTAATACTTTTTTTAAAGTGGATTTGAAATTAGGGTGCTTTTTTTTAAAGTTCCCCCTCTCTGACCTTTAATTTTCAGGGCGGACACACAGGTCTAATGGCACGGACTTAAGGCATAAATCGTATAAACAGGCCTTTCTGAAATGGTACGGTGGAGGGGCGAACTTCATGTTCGTCCCGTTGCATTTCTTGGATAAATCTCCAGAGAAGAAATCGACGAACACCTTGCGAACATTAGTCTGATTACCGCGTTTTTAAGGATTGTTTTACCAAGCAGCACTCGGGACGAATACAAGATTCGCCCCTCTACCATCATTCTTGGAAATGGCAATCCAACGCGCAAATTCCTTAAGTAAGTGCCATTGGACACACAGGTCCGTCCCTACAAGGGAGAGACGAGTTAAAAATGAACGTATTTAAATTTTCTGAAGCTGCAAAATCACCGTCTGGAGCAGGGGATCTATCAGTCGATATTGATTATTTAAAAGCTCTATAAAGTCATTTTCAGTGAGAAACTCCAGGGCTTTAATGACGCTAGACGAAGAAAGTTCTGATCGGGACAAAAAGGTTTTACCAGTGAGTTCTTGATTAATACCATTGGCAATGGCGACTAATAATTTTTTCTGTGTGAGGGTTAAATCACTCGTTTCTGAGAGTAAGTCTTGCCGCTTTTTCTCTGTCAGATCTTGCCAAAGCATTTGTATTAATTCGGGGCTGGGCGCTTGTTCTTGATCTGGGTCAAACAAAGATTTAAATAAGGCATTGGCATAATAGGGATGGCGCTGGGTCAGCTGGATGAGCGCATCAAAGCTTTCGTCTGAGATGGGCTCTCCCCATTTTTTCTCAGCAAATAAATTAATAAAAACTTGATAATCCAGAGCACTAATGCGCTCTAAGACAATTTCATCACAGAGTCTGTAAAGCGGTTTATTGCGAGTGTTAAACATCGATTTCAAAAGATTTCTTTGGCTGCCTGAAAAGATCAGTGAGAAGTTCTGAGCACCCTGAGCTGCGTGACGAATCGCGCCTTCGACGCCCCTATTAGGTGCAATGAGCTCGATTTCTTGAAATTCATCGATGAGCAAAACGGCTGAAATAGCCCTCTTAGTTAATATTTGATCCAAAATTTCTAAAGCTTCGCAAATATTCTCACTGGGGGTGCTTTCATGAGAAGGCGAGAGGCTGAGTTTAAAGCCGTCAGGGTTGGCTTCTAGAGAGAGTTTTAGTGATTTTACAAAGCTTCGTAAGCTGTCTAATAATTTCTGAGTGACCCCAGCGATTTCAGCAATTAACGCATTCACGCCTTTTAAAATGGCTTTTTGAATGTCTAATAAAGACGTGCACATGTACAAATCGATTTTGGCAAAAGGCAGGCCGCTTTTTTCAATGGCTCGATAAGCCAAACTGGTTTTTCCATAACGGCGTGGGGCAATCAAAACGGTGTGAGTGCGGCTCTGTATGTTTTTAAGCAAATGGGCGGTTTCTTCCACACGATTGCAAAAATATTCGCCCTGAGCAAGACCCAGTGGAAATCGAAATTCAGACATTTTTAGCCTTTTTATTCAAATAGTTATTAACTCATAAATTGTAACTCATAAATCGTGAGTTACAAAACTGGAGTTGAGAAAAAACCTATCTTTTATGACTGTTTTCAGCCCTTTTAACTCGCGCTTCTAATCTTTCAATATCTATTTTTAAGTTTCTCGCGTCTTCATAGAAATCTTCGACCTCTTGTTTTGAAGGCAATAATTTGGCCTCTTCTGTTAAATATTCTGAAAGATCTTGAACAGAAGATTTGAAAGCCCTCTGGTGAAATTGCTTGGCTTCACGAGCCATTTTGCCAATTTCAGCAGCGGCCAGTGGCCCAATTAAATCAGCTAAGCGCGACTCCCAGTCCAGATTTAAGTTTGACGCAAATTCTTGATACGCCTGAAGAATAGAAACCTCGCCTTTGAGATTAATAATCTTAGAAGCCAGAAGGGCCTGAGGGGTTTGTGAGAAAGCTAGTTTTAATAAATTAACTAAATCGCCAGAGATTTCAGCACTGGGATGTTTCGAGCTGCTTTCAAGCTCTAATTCTGAATTCATGATGACTTCGAGTTTGTCTTCACGGCCAATAAAAATAATGCGCAAATTAAAGTCCTGGAGTGTTATTCCCAGGGGTTTATTTTGAATAATTTTTAAATGATCTTGATGGTCTTGGTCTGTTTTTAATGCCGTATTGATGATTTTTTCGAGGACGATGCCTAGGGCGGTTTTAAATAATTTCATGAATTTTTGCCTAATTTTTGACCCACATGAACAGCGACGATGCCGCCGGTTAAGTTATGAAAATCGACCTGAGCAAACCCCGCTTCCAGCATCTTAGTTTGAAGCTGAACTTGATCAGGATGTTTGCGAATAGATTCGGCGAGATATCTATAAGAATCTTCGTCTTTGGCGATGAGTTTCCCAATCTTGGGCAAAATTTTAAAAGAGTAAAAATCATAAATTTTTGAAAATAATGGCTGAGTAGGTTTCGAGAATTCCAAGATAAAAACTTTACCCGTCGGTTTTAAAACTCTGCAGATTTCTTTGAGAGCCTGATCTTTATCTCGGACATTGCGCAGGCCAAACCCCATGGTGATTAAATCAAAATACTGATCTGGAAAGGGCAAAGACTCTGCATTGAGCTGGCATAAAGAAATACCCTGGAACAAGCCTTTAGAATCTAATCTTTTTTGGCCTTCTGCAAGCATATGAAAATTAATGTCGGCTAAAACAACTTGGCCTGATTTTGTTTTTTTAGGATCTGAATTTGAATTTAAATTTGGATTTAAAATCTGGGGAATAAAAGCCTGGGCAAGATCCCCCGTCCCACCGGCGAGATCTAAAATTTGATCGCCGGGTTTCGCCTTTGCCATGTCAATGACAAAGCGTTTCCAGAGTCGGTGTAAGCCCCCAGACATCAGGTCATTCATGAGGTCATAATTTTCAGCGACCGAGTCAAAGACTTGGTTAACTAAACCTTGTTTTTGGTCCCAGGAGACATCTTTGAAGCCGAAGTGGGTTTTTGAATTGTCTGAGTCTGTTGGCATGGGGGCTCCAGTTGTGTTCTTTCATCTATCCCCCTCTCTGACCCTTGGCTGCGCCTTCGGGCCTGTCTCTCCCGCGAGGGGAGAGACGATAAGAAAAGGGGATAAGAAAAATAAAAAATTTAAAGAATATATCTAGACAGATCTTCATCTTTGGCTAAATCAACCAAGGCATTGTCGACATAATCGCCAGTGACTTCAAACTGCGAGCCTGGTTTCTCAGAGGCTTCGAAAGAAATATTTTCTAATAGTTTTTCTAAAACCGTATGTAGTCTTCTCGCGCCAATATTTTCTATTCTTTCATTCACTTGATACGCAATCTCAGCGATGCGCTTGATAGCTTCAGTGCTGAAAGATAAGTCCACGCCTTCTGTTTGCATCAGGGCAATATATTGCTCTGTCAGAGACGCATTGGGCTCAGTGAGGATTCTGACAAAATCATCGACCGTGAGCGCTTTAAGCTCGACACGAATAGGCAGTCTTCCCTGAAGCTCTGCAATTAAGTCAGAGGGTTTGGACATATGAAAAGCCCCTGAAGTAATAAACAAAATATAGTCTGTCTTGACCATGCCATATTTCGTCGACACCGTGGTCCCTTCAATGATGGGGAGTAAGTCTCTTTGGACCCCCTCACGAGACACATCACCGCCACCAGAATGGCTATCGGAGCGTCGGCAGACCTTGTCGATTTCATCAATAAAAACAATCCCGTTTTGTTCGACATTTTCTATCGCTGATAACTTAGTCTCGTCTTCGTTGATTAATTTAGAAGCCTCTTCGTCTTGTAATAGTTTTTTAGCATCTTTGATTAATAATTTGCGTTTTTTAGATTTATTTTGACCGACATTTTGAAACATTTCTTGGAGCTGAGAGGTCATCTCTTCCATGCCAGGAGGGCCCATGATTTCCATATGGCCCGTGCCAATATTCATGAGTTCTAATTCGATTTCTGTTTGGTCTAATTCGCCTTTGATTAATTTTTCTCTAAACATCTTACGCGCTGGCGTATCTTCTCTTTTGGGCTCTTGGCTCAAATAGTCAGATTCTGAATCATCAGGAAGGGCAATCTCAGCAACGGGTTCATTCGCAAAACCAATACTTTGAGCTTTTAATTCTTTCTTAGATTTTGAGGGCGGCACTAAGATATCTAAAATTCTTTCTATGGCGGCCCTTTGCGCTCTTTCTTGAACCTGATCTTTGGCAATATGCCGAGCCATTTTTACTGAAATATCTACTAAGTCCCGAATAATGGACTCGACATCGCGCCCGACATAGCCGACTTCTGTAAACTTTGTTGCTTCGACTTTGATAAATGGCGCGTTGGCTAATTTAGCGAGGCGTCTTGCTATTTCTGTTTTACCGACCCCTGTTGGCCCAATCATTAAAATATTTTTTGGCGTGACTTCTTGTCTTAATTCTTCGTTTAATTGCATGCGTCTCCAGCGGTTACGCAGGGCTATTGCAACCGATTTTTTAGCATTAGATTGACCGACAATATGTTTATCTAATTCTTGGACGATTTCTTTAGGGGTTTTAATAGGACTAATCATTTTCTGGGACATGAGGGTTCCTTAGTTATTTAATTATTTAATTATTTTTAACTTCTATTTTTTTAATATTGTGAAGCTGCTCAAAGATAAAATTATGATTGGTGTAGATACAAATATCGGCCGCGATATTCATGCTTTTTTCAGCAATTTCACGGGCAGATAAATCCGTATTTTGAACCAGTGCTCTTGCAGCCGCTTTGGCATAAGAAGACCCAGAGCCAATGGACATGACGCCATTAGGATCTTCACCCATGACGTCGCCATTCCCAGAGATTAATAAAGTGCCCGTATGATCAGCCACTAAAAGCATGGCCTCTAAGCGTCTTAAAATTTTATCCGTCCGCCAATCTCGAACTAATTGAACGGCCGCGCGTTCTAGATGCCCCTGGTATAAATCTAATTTGGCTTCGAATAATTCAAATAAAGTAAAAGCATCAGCGGTTGCACCTGCAAAGCCTGCTAAGACTTTGTCATGGTGAATTTTTCTGACTTTAACAATATTGTCCTTAGCCACTTGATCGCCCATGGTCGCTTGGCCATCGCCGACGATGACGACGGAATCGCCTTTTCTAACCGCCAAAATTGTTGTTCCGTGAATGGGGACCATCATCAATACATCCTTTTAATACAATAAAAAAACAAGACGCCGGAAGTGGGGCGCAGGTTTTATATTTCAAGGCCTGATTTTCAAGACTTATTTTTAAATTCACCCGCTTGCGCCAATGCCACTCCATCTCTTAAGATCCGGGCCTTATTTAATTTGGGGTAGGAATAAAATTTACGATGAGTCAGAAAAAACCAATTTCTTTAGCCGGCCGTAAAAGGACCAAAGATCTAGAGTCAGAACAGCCCAGCCAAGCCATTCAGCCTAATACCCTTAATCCTCTTAACCCTCTTAATCCCATAGAACAGAGCGCTCAGCCTCAGAAACAGGATAAAAAAGCAGAGCTGATGTCGATGATTCACAGTGAAATTAATTTAAATCCAGTTCCAGCCCCAGCAGCGCCAACCCCCCAGGTTATTATTTCTAAGCCTATGACTGAAGAAATCTCAGCACCTTTAGGCGTTGCCGTGGTCTATGAAAAAGAAGTGAAAGCCGCTGTTAATTTTTTGATTAAATTTCATAGCAAAATGCGAGATGCGGGGACCGCTAATCGACGTGAATATTCTTTTTATGAGCAAAATAAAAGATTAGTGAGCGAAATTAAAAATTTATTAGCCGAGAAGGCTGATTTTTATGAATCCAAAGGCCTAGACGACGAAGAGAATAGACGTGCTTGTCAGCAATATATTAATGATCTTCGTGAGGGTTTGAGATCCGTCGGGATTTTTGTGAATTATCTGGAAGTCCGGCCGGTGAAAAGTCCAGCTTAAAAATTTGGTTTAAAAATAAGCTCAATAAAAAAACCACCCGGAGGTGGTTTTTTTATAGCCTAGAAATAAATATTAAAAATAATATCTAGAAAATTTTTAAACAGATCTTAAACAGTCGCTGGCGCTGCTAGGGCTCTGATTTTTGCCGTCAATCTGGATTTATGACGTGCTGCTTTATTTTTATGAATTAAGCCTTTGCGAGCGTAGTTATCTAAAACTTTCTCAGCTTTTTTGAACGCTGCGGTTGCGAGCGTCTCATCTTTTGCTTCCAGTGCATGTCCGACTTTCTTAACCATCGTACGCATCATAGAGCGCATGCTCATGTTATGAGCACGGTTGCGGACTGACTGACGAGCACGCTTTTTAGCAGATTTAATATTGGCCAACGTATTTCTCCAAAATTCACGAATTTACCCAAAATTTGAGCGCGCGATGATGCCGCAGGGTCTGGAAGATGTCAATTTAATTTGGAATTTTTATTTTGCCTTTTGTTTTAAAATAATCTGGTCATCTTCATGGGTAAAACTTAATTTTCTCAAAGCACTCATGCCTAATAAAATAGTATTGGTCCTATCTGCGGGGTTAATTAAGGCCCCGACATGGGTTAATTTAATGGGCCCAATCTCCAAGCTATCTAATAAGACTTCATGGGTTTGTACCGTCCCGCTGGCCGTTTGGACTTGCATGACTCTCCCGGTTGATTTCAAACCTAAGCTTCTGGCTAGTCTTTCTGGAATCGACACTTGGCTGGCGCCCGTATCCAATAAAAATTCAACCGGCTGGGTATTAATCTTTCCTCGGGTAATAAACGCATTGCTGTGATTGCGAACTAAAACAACCTCTGCTGAACCATCCGCATATTGCGTGGATGAGGGTTTTATATTTGGATTATTTCGATTGTGCTGACGGGATTCTTCAAAGCTAGGCTGGCCGCGGGTATCCGGCATCGAAGTCCCAGACGGAGAGGGGCTGATGTTTAATCCAGCTTCTGCTTCAAGGGCTGCGACATACCCCTGCATCTCGCGAATTAAAGCCGCTGAATTAACTGGTGCGTAGGCGCGCCCAGGGCTCATGGCAGCCAGGCCAGAGGCCATGGGCATCGACGTATTAAATTTATCCCCAGCGCCGCCATCTTCGCCATTATCTTTTATATCTCTCAAGCGCTTTAAAAATTTCTTAGGATCTAACTCAGCCATGGTTATTTTTTATCCCCGTATTCCCGTGTTCCAAATAGTTTAGTGCCCACTCTCATCATGGTGGATCCTTCTAAAATAGCTTCTTTAAAATCATTGCTCATGCCCATGGATAAGACTTTGAGATCTAGATTTAAAGTTAAGTTCAGCTGATCTAATAGATTTTTGAGCTGTCTGAAAGACTCTTGAGTTTTGTTTAGATTATTTTCTGGAATACACATCAAGCCCATCAGTTTTAAATTGGGAAGTTTTAAAATTTCTTGGCTTAAGTTTTTTAATTCTTGAAAGTTTGTCAGGCCAGATTTGCTGGGCTCTTGGTTAATATTAATTTGAATAAGAATATTTAATTTTGGTAAATCTAGTGGTCTTTGATGAGATAATCTTTGAGCTGTTTTTATATTTTCTAGGCTGTGGACCCAGTCAAAATTTTCAGAGATTAATTTAGTTTTATTAGATTGAATGGGGCCAATGAAGTGCCAAATAATATTTAGATCTTTGAGTTCTTGGATTTTATCTAGCGCTTCTTGAAGATAATTCTCGCCAAAATTTCTCACCCCTAATTGATATAACGCCAGTATTTTTTGTACTGGCTGGGTTTTGCTGACGGCGATTAAAGTTAAAGAGTCAGAGGATCTGGAGGATTGTTTTAAAGCCTCTTGGATTTCTGAGTTAATTTTTTGGAGATTAATTTTTAATTCGCCCCCTCTCTGACCCTTCGGGTCTGTCTCTCCCATGAGGGGAGAGATGAAGTCAGTGGGATAAAGCGTGGGTGATTCGCTCACAGGCGGTCTCCAGTGTTTTTAAATCTGTCGCATAAGACAATCTGATATAACCGGGCATCCCAAACGCAGATCCAGGAACCGCAGCTACCAAGGCTTTCTCCAGTAAAAATTCGCAAAATTTTACATCGTCATTGGGGCTAATATTTAAGTTTTTTAAATTTAAAATAGCCTGTTTAATATTCACAAACGCATAAAACGCCCCCTCTGCGCCAGCAAATTTAAATCCGGGTATTTGATTTAATTTTTCAAATAAAAACTCTTGGCGAGTTTTATAAGCCTGAACCATGACGGGAATATGGTCCTGATTGCCTAGGAGTGCAGCAACTGCACCAGCTTGGGCGATCGAGCATGGATTAGACGTCGATTGACCCTGGATCTTGCTCATGGCTTTAATTATTTCTTTGGGTCCGGCGGCATAGCCGATTCGCAATCCAGTCATGGCATGGCTTTTAGACAGGCCGTTTATAACTATTGTCTGGGCATAGAGTTCTGGATTGGTATTTAAAATATTATGAAATTTTTGATTAGACCAGATGATTTTTTCATAGATATCATCTGTAACTATTAAAATATTAGGGTAATTTTTTAAGACATCACCAATCTTTTTAAGCTCTTCTCGTGTGTAAATTTCACCAGTGGGGTTCGACGGCGAATTTAAAACTAATAACTTAGTCCTGGGGGTGATGGCTTGTTTGATTTGATCTGCTTGAACTTTGAGATTTTGGGAACCTTCTTCAGGACTTAAAATCACTGGAACAGCCCCCATCAATTTTGTCATGGCAGGATAAGAGACCCAGTAGGGCGCGAGGATAATCACTTCATCTCCCGGATTTAAAACCGCGGCAAATAAATTAAAAAAGCTATGTTTGGCGCCGACAGACACTAAGATTTGATCTTGTTTATAGTCCAGTTGATTATCTTGTAATAATTTCTGTGAGATGGCTGATCTGAGCTCTGGAGTTCCATCTAATTCTGTATATTTCGTCTGGTTATTTTTTATAGCTTGAATCATGGCCTGGGCAATATGATCTGCAATGGGAAAGTCAGGTTCACCCGCTGAGAGGCTAATAATATCAAGCCCCTGTTTTTTTAATTGCATGGCTTTAGTTGATATAGCGACAGTGGCAGAGGGCTCAATAGATAAAGATCGGTCAGAAAGAAAGTTCATACAATAAAATCCAAAAATTAAAACCTATAAATTAAGAGGCGCGGATTTTGCCAGGCCCAGGGGTTTTAATAAATAAAAATTAAATAAAAAATATTGATCCCAGCGAGGGAGCTTCAGTAAGCTCCGCGGGTTTTTAATCATAGGTACGAATTTTCTTACAGGAGTAACGTAATGTCAGGGGTGTCACAGGGCCTACGAATGAAAAATTTTCTTGACACTGTTAATCATGTGTTTGAATGACATGGCGTTTTTTCTCATAAGACTTTTAATGCTTTGATCTGGTTTTTCTTTGGCTTTTTGCAAAACATTTAAAGCCCACTTTCTAAGTGTATCAACGTTTTCAGCAGCATTGTCATTTCTAATGCAAGAACCATCTTCATTAAAAATAACATCCAACCTCCAATGCAATTTATTTTCGATACCCCAGTGCAGCCTGGCAGCGTGATTTAGTATTTTTGCATCCGCTGGGAGTGACGAAATAAAAAACCGCTTCTCTGTCGTGATTTTTTCACCTTTTTGTACTGTCGCTGTCACCATGCCAATGCTTTTTAAACCTGGCCACTGATGCTCTTTTTGAAGACAATCGATCTCGCCACAAGAATGCGCTATTCGGGCCTCAATTCGTCCATGGCCCTTGTCATATTCTTCTGAACTTACGCATTGGTCCCTGAGTTTTTCATCATTGAAATAATCAGCCGTATCTTTATGTAGCGTCCCTTGGTTACCTTTGAGCGAAATTAAATAGTCACCGCCTTGCTCGATAATCTGCTCGCAGATTTTTCTTTGAGCGCCAATGGCATCACTCAAAATCACCCGGCCTTTTAAATCCAAAACCTCTAAAAGCTTTGGTATGGCTGTAATTTCATTACTCTTACTATCTACTTTTTCTTGCGCCAACGTCAGTTGGTTCGCATGGCACCAGGCATTAACAATATGTAATGGCTTTTCTTTCCCGCTATGTCGAATCGTTTTGCCATCAAGGCTGATGAAGTCCTGGGTGAGGGTCATCAATAAATTAGTGAAGTCTCCAAAGGCTTTATCAAATTGCTCTGGATCAATGGCATTCCAAAAATTTCGATACGTATCATGACTGGCAGGCCCATTAGGAAATTCAAAATACTCTTTTAGTGAATCGATGTGGGCCCATGAAAAATCAGCAAATCCGCTGAAACTATCTACGCCAGCAAGGCTGGCTAACAATGATGTTGCCATCAATGTTTCAAAGGGATGCCTTTGATTTCTGCTGGATCTTGGATCTTCTACTTGTTCAAAAACTTTAAATATTTCCATCTGCCGCTCTCGTTTTTTAAAAGCGTGCAATATGAAATAATTTACGCGATTTTTAAACTAAAAAATTTTTCATGCGTCGGCCCTGTCCGCCAGTGTTTATCAATGAGGCAACTAGGAATACTAAATTTAAATTTATTACATTAATTTAATTGAAAAATTATGGTAATTTACACGTCTTATTTTATCTCTCTAGGAAAAAAAATGTCTGGTGCTATCAAAAAAACAGTGGGCTCAATTGCAGGTGGAATGCTTCTGAACTCTGTACTAGCTGATTATTTTCGTTCACGAACAATAGAGAGATGCCAATTACCTATTGCGACCAAAGAGACCCAGAATTTTTGTAAAACCACTCTAGATCAGATGGGACCATCACTTAAAAATGAAAAAGTTTTAGTGGTTAAGACCCCGGATCAGGCTTCTGCTGCGTGTGTGTATTCTTTATGGGCTCATAAAACACTGATTGCGATTCCTGAAATCCCAGATCCACTAGATAAGGCCGTTTTGACCCATGAAATAGCGCACCGAATTCGTTATCACCGGACGTGGCAAGATATTTTAGAAGGTGGACTTGCAGGCGGCGTGTTTTCTGTTGCCTATAAATTATCGATGCCAAAAAGCATTTTTTTTATTATAGGGCTCATACCGATGGGCATCTTATTAAATCGAACGTTTTCTCGACAGATTGAACTCGATGCAGATGAAACAGCTGTGCACTATTTCCCTGAACGAGCCGCCCCTTTAGCTGATTATTTGGAGCGAAATAAGGCGCCAAAAACTACCACCCTGAAAGTTAAGCTATTAGAAAGCCTATGGGCTACTCACCCTGCTTTAGATAAACGAATTGCTCATCTTAATCTCAATAAGCATACGGTCGCGGCTATTTATCAGGCAGTGAAACAGAGCACAGAAACTCATACGGATATTTTATTAGACCCCTACCAGCGAAAATTAATTGAAAATTTTAATCAAACAATCGGTGTGCGAATAGATAGCAAAACACTTGAGACATTACGGATTTTTTATGTAAATCTTCAAAAAGAAGTCAGTCCATTAGGTGATATTTATCGCTCTATGAGTTTTGAGCAATATCTCCAAAGATTAATGCATTGTCGTTTTAAAACAGCGTTCATGGATGCTCGAGTTTTGATTCCTAGAAACTTTGGAGATAAATGGAGTAAAGCAGTTGGTGATGGACGAGATGTGATTAAAAATCGCCAAATGCTATGTCTGATTGGGACACCTGATGATCAAGATAAAATTTGTGAGGAGTATCTTTCTCGTGCGGAAATAATCATGAGTGCTTTAATGCCTCTTTCAGGCATTACTTTGGCTATAGGGACAGGATCTCGAAGTTTAGAATCAGACCCTGTGCAAGAATTGAATCGAGTTGCCCCTGCCCCTTACTTTATTAGTCAGGCTTTTGGTGTTGAATGTCGTGACGGTTTGAGTGGGCATTTTGATTTGATGATGACAGCTCGGCCGGCTCATCCAAATCAAGCTTGGGCTGATGCTATTGCAGCAGTCACTGCCTCAAAAGCCCTGATGTCTGTGGCTCATAATTTATATGCTGAAAAGTTAGCCTTTGAATATAACCCTGAAACATTAGCGTCAAATCCTGATTTTATTGCTGTCAGAAATCACTCAGGAGATCTTTGGTATGTGTCTAGGTCTGCTTATAAAGGGCGCTTAAAACAGCAATTCATTCAATTATTAAGCCACGCAGATCAAGTCATGTCAGAGCATCGATTGGGGCAGAGTTTTAATCTGAAAGGCTTGGGCTTGGGCGCTTTTGGTTTTTATCACGCCTCTCTTGTTTTAGAAAAATTGGCCCGCGAGGCTTTAATAGAGGCTTTGGCAGATCATCCGTTAAATTATATAAAACAATTAAATTTGATTAATTGGCCGAGTTTGATGGGGCCAATCTGTGATCTTAAATATTTAAGTGAAAGACCAAAGTTAACCTATTTATGTCAGATAGGCGGGGTCGTACTTAAAGAAGGTCTCTGCGACCCTTTGGATAAACGTACGGAAGGTCTTGATTATCCGATAGGTGGGACTCATAGCTGTGCTGATTCGGCGAGTGCTTTTGGCAATGAAATTCACATAGGTGAAACACGTGCTAGCAGCGACGACCCGGCAGTATCTGAGAGCATTTTAAACTCACTCGTCTTTTCGGATTACTTTCTTTCTCCCACAAAAGAGGTTCGAATTTTCAAAGTGGATATCAAAGAACCTGTTAACACGCCTTAATTCTATGATTAATGAGTTGCCAGAATTGCTAGAGTGATATTAATAATCAAAATTTAATAAAAATATTATTTATTAATCTATGATTCCGATCATTAATATAAATTCATATTGGTGTTGTGATCATGTCATTTTTTAACGGTTTCTTTACAAAAATTCCGACCGCTTCTTTATTTGGTTCTTTGACGAAAGCAGTTCCTTATGCGGCTGTTGCTGCGGTTTGTGCAGGGGTTCATACAGGAATGGGAAGCGCTTTGAAAGAAGAAATCATTGAGCTTTCTTGGGGAGATGAAGGGATTAAAACCCGCGACCGGCTTAATCAATTATTAGACAAAGCTTCACTTCAGGTAGGTTTTCTTGGGGCATCTAGACGTGGAATGATAGAAGGTCTTATAGAGCGGACTGAGGGATACCAATTTGTAAAAAATGAAGAAAATGCTTGTTTTTATAGGGGTGAGATTCTTTTAGGGGAAGAAGAAAGCCCTGAGACCATTCAAAAAAGAATGGATAAATTAATGGAAGAAGGCAGACAAGCACCACTGATCCCTATGCGACCCAAAGCTGCCGGGTATAATTTTTTAGAACTTCTCAGTGTTGGGAATCCTATTTTAGCCATTCATCAGTCCGTGCTTCCACCTCGCTGGACCTCAGGGGTAGTAGCATTATCAACCGATTTGAAAATGGCCTTAGGTTACTCATCTCCGATATTGACCATTAGTCTTCCCCAAAAAATTTTTTCGATTGCAGGGGTGGATCATAAAAATCTTGATGGAAAGAATGATGCGCGAGAATTTGAAGTCATAACGCCTGCCATTTTGCCTTCAGATATGATTATTTGTGCTCACTATGATGACAAAGAAAAGAAAATAAAATCTGTCATTTTTGATTTAGAACGAATCTCTGCTCATGGGCCATTAGTGATAGACCAGCAAATGTTGAAATTTATGGAAATGCTTGATCCTTTAGATCCGAAACAAAAAGAATTGCTAGATTTTCTTAAGACACAGACTATTCAGCCTGAACGTGATTTTTCCAAAGAATATATCGAAAAAGAAGCAGCCAATATTTATGAAAATTATTATAGAACCGCGTGCCATTTATTAGATTTGTACAACAGCTATGTCAGTACAGTTGAAAAATCTCGGCGAGAAGGGTTTGCGGGAGAGGCTATGCCAACAGCTTCGAGCGTTCTTTCCGTTGAAGATTTTTTTATAGCAAGAATGCCAACGCTGGCAAGTACTTTCGAGAGTGTTGAGCGTTCCTCAGTAGGATTGAATTTGACTGAATTAGATAAATTGAGGGAGCGCTTAGAAGAAGCAGGACTTCCTTCAAGTGTTACTGATAGATGTTTAAAAACAGGCCCCACTCCTTTTGAAAAAACAGAACAACAATCCAGGCTTTTTTCTGATTTTTCGAGCTCAGGTATTAACCCACCTCTTGCTTCAAAAAAAGATGATATTAGAGCTCTTTCGAAACCTTAGATTAGATGGCAATATGCCGCGTTTTAATCGATTGAAAAAACACAATGAAGTGGAACAACGTCAAAGATTTGCAGCCTGAAGCATTCCGTCG
>Ga0214919_10007702_pt1 | contig 14447 bp, 11 predicted proteins | sample LL1503_MetaG_FD_177994 | JGI IMG/M metagenome (GOLD analysis project Ga0214919, IMG submission 177994) | Freshwater microbial communities from Lake Lanier, Atlanta, Georgia, United States - LL-1503 | ecosystem: Environmental > Aquatic > Freshwater > Lake | place: USA: Georgia | collected...
GTTAAATTTGTAGGCATCCTGCATCCGCTGAAAAAATTCCGGCATCGCATGGGCATCAAAGCCAGCCTGATACATTAGTTGTTGCCCAACCCGATCCGCTTCCCGTTCATAATCACGTGAAAATGATAGCATATTTTGTTGCGCCAAGCCCTGCCCGCCTTGAATCACCGCCATTGCAGCACTAGGATTAACCGTAGCCAGCAATGCCCCGGCAAGTAAGCCAGCAACACTAGTCCATTGTGCCCGATTTTGCACGCTGATATTACGAAAAATATGATGTTGTACCACATGCCCAATCTCGTGGGATAATACCGAAGATAACTCAGCCTCGGAAAGAGTCGTATAAATCAGACCATTATAGGCGCAAATATAGCCACCTGGTAATGCAAAAGCATTAATCTCACGATCTTTAATCAGATAAAAATTAAATTGATCACCAGCCATGGGGGAATAGCTTACCAGCTGGCTACCTAAAGTATTTAGATAATCCAAACAATCATAATCATCGACCATGCTACCTTGAGCATAGATATTAAGAATAACCTGTTTCCCGAGTAAATCCGCTTGATACGGCGAGAGATTGGAGCGATCATTATCTCCTAAATCAGGTAACCCATTGATCCCGCTAGCATAAGCAAAATGATTACACGTGCCCAAAGCTACACCAAAGGCTGTCGCACTAACTACTTGCTTTAAAAAACCTCGTCTGGCAATATCCAGCACCAAATCGCGTTGAATCTGTGGGGATTCTTTGCGCGACTGATAAAGCTGGTCAAGGATAGAGCCAAGAATTTTCATTTTAACTGCTCTTATTTACTGTAACTGCTGCGCTAATCCAGTCAGATATTTTTTCTGATTAGCCGTAAAGTCTTTATCTGGAGTACTATTATCAAATTGAGTTAGACTAATTAGCGTCTGATTACCCTGAGCGGTTAATTTAACTGTGTACATTGGTTTTGGCAGAGCTTTAGCATTAGCAGATTCACTACCAAACCAACGTTGAATAAAGCTTGGATCTGGATTATCCATCTGTGCTTGCAATGGATAAACATAGTAATCACCGGTAGTACGATTTTTATCGATAACACCTAAACCAACCCGATCCAAGGCAATTGCCGTACGCCACCATGCCCGATCAAACTGATCATTTACAACCACCTGATTATTTACTAGTGCTGCTGTTTTTGGTGCTGATTCGGCAGTTGCTACAATTTTCTTAACTTGCTCTTCTGGCATTCCCGCAAAAGCCATATACTGCGTCAAAAACTCCAGCTCTAGCTGTGGGTTTGGCGGACGTGGGATCCATTTAGTTCTTTGCTGATCAGAAGATGCTAAGGTTGAAGTATCAGCAATTCCCGGCGAACGACAACCTTCGTACTCCTCATCCATTTGATAATTAGTATCCATAATGACTACATCTTTACCATTTTGCCACAGGGTAATTCGGTACATATACATTGAATTCAATGAATACATACTACCCCAACCAACCCAATCAAAGAAACCACGAATACTAGATCCTTGCGGAACCTTATTATTTCGCGACGCCCAATCAGTTTGCATTACACCAATTGACTGGTTTTGATATTTAAGGGTTAAACCAATCTGGTTAACAAATGCAGCAACCATCGGCCATACACTATTTACATCTTTACTCTCAATTACCAACCAGCGCTGAGATCCACCATATGCAATATGCATTCCTTTGCTTATACCTAACTGATAACCATTTTGTGCTTGTTGTGTTGCTGTTGGTGCCATCTTATAACTGGTCACCAAATCAGGCGAGCTTAAGCCTGGTGGTGTTGCTAAAGTATCTGTACTACGCGGCGCAGTAGATGTAAATGCTGCTTGCGAATCAACTGTTCCACAGGCACTTAAACCAAGTAAGGTCATAAGTACAAAAGAAAGTTCTTTCTTATTTATCATCTTAAGTTTCATAAATTCACCTATTGAATTTGTTCTAGAATACTAGCAAATCTGCTATGATAACTAGTACTTAATTCGGTTAATGGCAGACGCAAAGTTCCACAGGCAATCTGCTGCTCTTCACACAATGCCCATTTAACCGGAATTGGATTAGACTCACAAAATAACGCATCATATAAAGATAGAAGTTGCTTATTAATCGCCAAGGCTGCATCGCGCTCTCCTGCTAAGGCATGAGCACACATTTTGCTAAACTGGCTTGGACGAATATTACTGGCAACAGAAATCACTCCAGCGCCGCCTGAGAGCATAAATGTAACCGCGCTAAAATCATCACCGGATAATAAAATAAAATGCTCTGGTTTGTGTGCCATCAAATATGTACAGCGTTTTAGATCACCAGTTGCATCTTTAATCGCAACAATATTACTAAAATCACGAGCTAAACGTAACACGGTATCGTCATCTAAATTACATGCAGTACGCGCAGGAACATTGTATAAAATTACCGGAAATTTGGAATGTTTTGCCACGGCAGCAAAATGCTGATATAAGCCATTTTGGGTCGGTTTAACATAGTATGGCACTAAACACATTAAATAATCCACAGCGGAGAGTTGATTAACTTCACCAATAAACTCTAATGTTGCTGCAGTTGCCGCTGCTCCACTACCAACTATCAGTGCTACACGCCCGCGATTAACTTCAGCTACATGACGAATTACAGCTAATTTTTCAGAATTGCTTAAAGCCGCAGCTTCGCCAGTTGACCCAACGACAACCAATCCGGAAACGCCACTGTCGATCTGCCATTCAGTAAATTTGGTTAATGATTGAAAATCAATACTACCATCCTCAAAAAATGGCGTAACAATTGCAGTTATACATCCTTGTAACATGTTTACCTCTCAAAAAGTATAGCTATTTGCTTGATTTTGCAAACTACCACCAAGCATAATTTCAATTTTAGATTTAGCATCTGAACCAGCTCTGTCCTGATTAAAATGAACACCAATTCCCGCGGGATATCCAACGGTAGAACTCGGGCTTACCCAATTAACCTTACCACTTACTGCAATATTATCTCCACTCTCAGGCAGGGTTATAATGAGAAAAACTTCTTCTCCAAGCTGGTAACTGTAATTTCCCCCCACAAAAATCCCACCAAACTTAAATTGCTGGATGTACATTTTCAGTAAATCTTGTTTACTTGGAACATTAACTTTAATTATATTACTCATGAAAACACCTCATTTCCGTTTGTGCGGTTTAACGACTTTAGGCTCAACTGTATTTAATGTCATATTTTGAATTGAAATCTGTGGGTTAAACAGATCTCCATCAATCCCAACTGGTATCGAAACTGACTTAATATGTTGCTCATTCAATGGCATAATACTACTTACATTTAAATGATAATTTATTTTTGTTGCAGCAAAATCAATTAATCCACGTCCAGTTGCCAAAATACTTGGAGAGCTAAAATTAATGCTACTATTTTGTGAAATTCCACTTTCAAATTCAAATTTAGCATTTAGTGTAGAAAATTTAGTCATCAGCTGACTTTTACTTTGAAACGCGGCAAGATTTTCCGGGCTCAAAAATAAGCTAAAATCTACACCACTAAAGCCACCATTTCGCACCGTTAGACCAATTTTACCATCCAAGTTTTTACGCAAGTCCTGATAAGTTTTAGCCTTATGAACTTGAGTGTTAAACGTAAAATCTGCAAGTCCATTAATCGCGCTAACATCAAATAAATTAATAAACATTTTTTTCAAATCTACATTACTGATCTGATTGTCTATTACTATATCATAAGCAGCGTTATTTACCTTGATCTCCGCGGTACCATCAATCTTACCACTTTCATAAAGATTTGCATGTAAGCGTGTCAATTTTAATACTTTACCTTTAACATTTAGCTCGCTATCAACATTGGTCAAGCGGATGTGATTTAAATCAAGATTGTTAATTTTAAGATTTGCCTCCAGATCCAGCCAATTCAACCAATTAAACGGTAAAACACTATCATCAGAATATAAAGGAAGACTGCCTTGAGCCGAACTCATAAACCGCGATAAGTTTAATGCGCTAATTGTACCATTTAACTTTAGAAAATCTTTATCATTATTAACCGCATATTCGGCATCAATTTTGGCACTTGCCCCATCAATCAAACCACGTAACTGCACTCCCACCCAATTATCTGATTCATGATAATTACAGGTGCCACTTAAAGAGCTTGAAAGAACTGTAGCATGAGCTTGAGTTGGTATTACCGATAAACCAAGATTACAGCTTTGATTAGCCACATTAAACTTTGAGTCAACCTTAGTCGCAAGCAAACCTAATTCAAGATTAACTTTCCGTAGGCTACTTTGAGCATTGTATTTGATCTTACTGCTATCAATTGAAAAATCACTGTAATTGTTTGTCCTCAAATTAAGTGAATTTAAGACCAAACTTTGCGAACCATTTTTTAAGCCGGCAGTCAACGTCATTCCTAAATCATGAACCGTCAAACCGTACAGAGAAAGTAAAATTGTATCCATGTGCAAATTACCGTTATACTTTTCCGAGCTAATGATTCCATTAGTATCTTCAAGCCATAGCTTTTGATTAATATAATCATAATGCCCCACCGACTGTAATTCTACATGCATTTTGGGTGCGTCAATCGTGGTACTTAATTGTTCAATATTTAAATTATCCGTCTCAGCCTTGATGATATTACCACGGATAGAAAAATCAGTATTATATCTACCACTTTTAAAACTAAGTTGTACTAAAGGTTTAGCTTCAATATTAGTCAATGACATACTGGCATCACGGATAATATACTGCTCTTGTGACTCAAGCCAATTTAAATTAGTAATCGACAAACTCTGTAAATTACCAAATTCAGAATGCGCAATACTATCATAATCTAAAAGATCTGCATATTTAGTATTTTTGTCTTCTGGCTGAAAAAAAGTTACGCCATTTAATGCTATTCTTCTAACTTTATAATGTCCAACAATCAGATCTAACCATGAAAGTTGGCAATTAGCAGTATTAATATGTAACGCCTCATGCTGCGCATTATCCTGCACCGTTAAATCAGAAATAAACAAGCTTAGCCCGTGCCAAGAGCGTGGCTCAACTGTACCATTAATTATTACCGCATAATTTTTATTATTGAATTGATTAATTACCATCTGTTTAACTTTATTGGCATCAAATAAGTAATAAAAAAATAATAGCGGAATACAGACCGTCAGGAAGAATAAAACAAACATCCCCCACAGTACAAAGCGCATGCTCTGCCGTGAGACTTTAATTTGATAAATTTTACGCATCTAGTTACCTAATAATAAATATTGAGTATGTAATTGATCAATTTGTGGAACTAATGCTTCAACACCATTATTATTAAAAATTACATCATCTGCTAATTCTAATTGCGTATTACGTGCAACTTGTCGCTTAAGAATAGCATCAACCATTTCTTGGTTTAAGCCACTTCGTTGCTTTAGACGCTCTAGTAATACTTGATATTCGCTATCAACAAAAATATTCCGACTAGTAATAGCCAAATAGTCTGGAGCCCGAAAAAGTAATGGCACTACAAGCATAGCATAACAGGCCGAATAACTGTCTCTTAATTGATTCTTGGCTTCTGCTAAAATCAAGGGATGCATTAATCTTTCAAGTTGCTGGTGTGAGTCATTATCATTAAAAATTATTTCCCGTAAACGTATCCGATCTAAAATACCTGCACTATCAAGCAGATCATCGCCAAATTCTCGTTGTATGGCTGGTAGTGCTATGCCATTTGTCGCTGTCAACTGATGAGCAATCACATCAGTATCAATTACTCTAACTCCACGATCTGCAAAAAGTTTAGCTACGGTTGATTTACCGCTTCCAATCAATCCGGTTAAACCAATTACTATATTAGTCATTATCGTGACTCAATACACAATCAAAGGAAATAGTTCATTTGCAAACAGTAATACTAATATCCCTGCTGCTCCTAAAAATGGACCAAAAGGAATTGGATTACCCGCATTTAATTTGCCGCTCAAGCGCAAGATTACAGCATAAATAATCCCACATACCGAAGATAGTATCAAAACACTAAGAAGGTTTTGCCAACCAAGCCATGCGCCAATCGCCGCAAGCAGTTTAAAGTCCCCATAACCCATACCTTCTTTTTTGGTAATTAATTTAAAGATCCAAAATAACAGCCATAAAATCATATATCCAGCAACAGCACCGATCACGGCATTAGTTAACCCGCCACAAATCCCGCCATGCAGATTAAATAATAAGCCAAGCCAAATTAATGGTAAAGTTAATTCATCAGGTAACAAAAATGTGTCCAAATCAATTAACATCAAGCATAAAACTACTGATACAAAAATCAAACCACCAAATATTGCCCATGGGTCACTCCAAACGTAACCAACCGCAACAAATAGCACTGCACAAATTAGCTCAACTAAAGGATAGCGTAATGAAACTCTGCTTTTACAGCTAGTACATTTCCCGCCAATAATAAAATATCCAATCAGCGGAATATTTGACCAAACAGGAACCTTAGCCTGACATTTCGGACAATGTGAATGAGGATGTAGCAAATTAAATCGAGTATCATCCGGACTCAGGTTACACTCATCACCTAGAACCTCAATACATTCATTGCGCCATTTACGATTAAGCATAATTGGCAAGCGATAAATGACTACATTAAGAAAGCTCCCAATACATAAGCCGACAAGCAATAAACATATCGCCCTAAATAATAAACTATTTAGAAATAAAAAACCGAATAAATCAAACATATCAATCCTACTTTAAATTATATACCCGCAGAATTTGATTCTTGGACGCGAAGTATTGATAAAAAAGATGAACACGCGGGTTACGGCGGTGTACACAGAAGTACACGACAAGTCTTTTTTGAGATACGACAAAGTCCAAGAGCCAAAGACAATGAGCGCATTAACCAACCACATCTCCCAAATGGAACAATGGTAAATAAATTGCGACAATAATTGACCCTAAAATACCACCTAAAACAACAATAGTCGCAGGTTCAATTAATGACAAAAGTGCCTCAATTACCATTTCAATTTCCTGATCATAATAATCCGCAATGGATTGGAGTAAGAAATCCAAGGAACCAGCCTCTTCGCCAACTGCAACCATTTGATTTACCATATTGGGAAATATGTCAGTGGTTAACATTGCATTGTATAAACTACTTCCGGACTCTACATCTTTTTGAATGTTTAAAGTTGCTGCGCCATATAGATAGTTATCAACTAACAGCGCGATTGAACGTAATGCATCATTGAGCGGAACACCTGCAGCAAATAATAACGAAAGTGTACGCGTCCAACGGGAGATAAGAGTTTTTTGCGCTAACTCTCCAAAAAGAGGAATCTTGAAAACAGTACTATCAACAAAGAACCTAAAACGCGGAACACCACGGTAAAATGATTTAAATGCAAATACAGCACCAGCGATTGCCGCAATAATCAACCACCAGAATCTGGTAATAGCATGTGAAATTGCGATTACTACTAAAGTTGGCGCGGGTAATGTAGCGTTCATATTCTCAAATATCTTCTGGAATTGTGGAACTACAAATCCCAAAACTACTCCCAAAACTAAAGTACAAACAATCACCACTATCACCGGATAAACCATTGCTGATTTTACGCGTCGCTTCACTGCATCAATTTTCTCTTTATACTCAATATAACGAGTGAGTAGCGTTTCTAAAATACCGCCTTGTTCACCAATCGATAAAAAGTTAATAAATAATGGATCAAAAACCATCGGGTATGTTCCGAATGACTCAGATAAACTCAAACCATTCTCAACCCCAAATTTAATATCTTCCAAAATTTCATAAAATTTCTTATTCTCTTGTCCACGAATCACGATATCAAAAGCCTTGAGTAATGGAACCCCTGATTTTACTACAACGACGAACTGTTTAATAAAAACCGTAATCTCTTTATCTTTTACCGGTTTTTTAACTTTTTTCTTCTTTTTATCAGTTGTTGAATCTTTATTCGTCAGCGCGTGAATCTCTTTGGATCGGGCAAGCTTAGCAAATAAACTTAGCTTTTTCTCTTGTGTACTGGCCTTAAATTTAAATTGTGCGAGGATATCATTTAGGAAAGAAAGATTACTCCGCTGCTTGACCGAAAAGGGAATAATATCCCGTTTACGCAATTTTACCCGTGCAATAATCGCGGTCTCAGCTTCAATAGTTCCGGTAACTAAATCTCCGTTTTTGGTTCTACCTTCATAAAACCAACTAGCTTCATTAGCATTTCGACTATTATTTTTACGTGCCATCTTGCCTATCCATTAGTATTAGCTTCAATTTCTGATAATGAGGTCACCCCTAAGCGCACTTTATTCAAGCCACTTTGCCGCAAACTTAACACCCCTTCTTTACGTGCCTGATTTGCAAGCTCGACTGAAGTTGCACTTAACAAAATTAAGCGTTTTAGCTCATCCGAAATTGCCATGGTTTCAAAAATCCCAATCCGTCCTTTATAGCCAGTATTATGACAAGCATAACAACCTACAGCGACGTATGGTTGCCAACCAGCGTTTACCTCCTCAACGGTGAATCCAGCCTCAATCAAGGCAACTTTTTCCATTTTTGCCAAACGTTTGCACTGAGGACATAGCTTGCGCACTAAACGCTGAGCAACAATTGCCAAAATCGAATCACCGACATTATACGCCGGAACACCCATACTTACTAAACGAACTAGAGCTGACGGAGCATCATTCGTATGCAGTGTGGATAAAACCAAATGTCCGGTCTGAGCGGCTTTAATCGCCATTTCAGCAGTATCATAGTCACGAATCTCACCTACCATGATTACATCCGGATCTTGCCGTAAAAATGCTCTTAGTGCAACACCAAAGGTTAATCCTGTTTTTTCATTAATTGCAACTTGATTAATCCCACTTAGTGGAATCTCAATCGGCTCTTCTGCAGTTGAAATATTACGGCTATTATCATTTAACATATTTAAACAGGTATAAAGTGAAACCGTTTTACCAGAACCCGTTGGGCCCGTAACTAACACCATTCCATACGGTCTTGATACTGCATCTACAATGATCTTTTTTTGATCTGGATCAAAACCCAAAGCTTCAATACCTAAACTAGCTGCCTTACGATCTAAAATCCGCAGAACAATCTTTTCACCAAACGCAGTTGGCAAAGTACTAACACGGAAATCAATTATTTGATTTTGAGAAACAGCAAGTCGCAAGCGTCCATCTTGTGGCACCCTGCGCTCTGAGATATCTAATTTTGAAACAACTTTAATCCGTGCTGCAATTTTATCTTTCAATGTCATTGGCGGTGTGGCAATTTCACTTAAAACACCATCAATCCGATAGCGTACGCGGTAAACTTTCTCATAAGGCTCAAAGTGAACGTCTGATGCCCCCAGTTGGACTGCATCGAAAATCATTTTATGCACAAATTTTACGATAGGCTGATCATCATCACCAGAATTAACCATATCGGTGCTACCTTTATCATCATCAGTAGCAAATTCAACACCTTCTAAAGCCGACTCATCCAAATCAATAGTTTTAAAATAATTACTACTATTTTGGTTAATCACACGTTCTAGTTGTGACTCATCAACTAAAATCAAATCTATGTTTAAGCCAGTCTTAAAGCTAATTGAATCAAATAGTTCTTTATTAGTTGGGTCTACAACCGCAAGCTTTAAACGCTTATCATGCTTAACCAAGGGAATAACTTTATTGTTAATAATTACATCCGCACTAAGCACACCTGATGGCATAAAATCAAGATTAAACGCGTCAATATCCAAAATTGGAATACCATAAAATGCCGCAAGCGTATACATAATCTTACGAACTGGCAATTCTGGTTTAACCTTTGCAATTGCACTAATTACTGAAACTCTATCGTAAGTAGCTACGTCATTCGCTTTTTTTATATCATCCGCTTGCAATAACCCAGCCTGGGTTAAAATTGTAAATATACCACTACTTAATGCCATGTTTTTAGCTTTGTAAAATTATCGCCAGTTAAGCGGATATTTTATCATGTATGCTCAAATTCTCTAGTTTAATTATTTCTCAATTTGTGAAATACGTACTCGCTCTGCCCAATACTTACCAACGTTAAGTACTTCAAAACACAAATTATTGATTCTGAAACAAAAATTCGGGCTTGGGATTACTCCTAAGTGCTTCATTATTAATCCATTAATGCTCATCGCATCATAACTTGCTGGTAAATCTAAATTATATGCTTCATTAAATTCTCGCACCAAAGTTGCTCCATCGACGATATATTGCCCAGGTGATTCTTCAATCATAAGATAGCTCCGGTGAGGAGCATCAGTTGTAAAATCACCAAATACAATCTCAAGCATATCTTCCAAACACGCAATCCCAAGAGTGTCGCCATACTCATTAACAACCACAAAAATACGCTCACGCTGTTTCTGCGCTTCAGTTAATTGTTTAATAATTGGTATAAAATCTGGAATGAATTTGATTTTACGAATGAGTCCACGTAGATCTTCTAAATCATGCTCTGCTGAGCCGAGAGATAAAATATCTTTTGCATGAATAAATCCTATTATTTGATCTAAGCTACCCTCACAAACTAAAATTCTGGTATGATGGGGATGCTGTAACTGATCGCGAATGTTTTGGATATCATCATCTAGATTAACAATTTCAACATTCCGTAGTGGGATTACGACTTCTTTAATCGCCAATTGCTCCAATTCAATTGAGTTAAGCAATATCGAACGATGATCTTCGGCAAATGGCGAGCGTTTATCCGCAATAATTGCTTTTAGTTCATCTAGTGAAGTACCATCGGCATGACCAACACCCAGCATTCTAGTAATAAAATAAACAATCTTATCAATGAACCAAATAAGCGGGCGAGTGACAATAAATAAAAAATATAAGGGGACTGCGACTGCTCGCAAGACAGTAACAGGTGCTTTAGAAGCAATAATTTTAGGCGCTGCCTCTGAAAAAATAATAATCATTAATGTCACTAACAAAGTTGATAGCGATAAAACTAATTCATGACCCGCACCAAAAATTTTTAAAACCAGCATGGTTGATAACGTGGTTACCAATGCATTGAAAAAACTATTACCAAATAAGCTAAAAATCAGCACTCGTTCTAACTGACGTTTTAATTTCAATGCATAACTAGCCCAAACCTCTTCACCAGCAAGAGAAATCAGCTTATGTTCCGAAATTGCTACACTGGCCGTTTCTAGAAAAGAAAATAAACTTGCAACCAACAATAAGAGAAATAAACCAATGAAACTTAATATTTCCATTATTCTTACCTATAGAACTTTAACTAATAATTTTATATACTAACAGTATTTAAGAAATATATGTGCTTAATTTTCAAGAATGAATGTTACCAGAAATTTGCGGTTCTTATGCTTCTTGAGTGGGTAAGCAGGCATAATTGAGCTTTCTAAAATTAAGATTCGATACTAGCAAATAAGCATTAGTTTGAAAATGAGTTAGCTAGCAAATTTAGCGGTCAAGCTAATTACAATTTCTATCCAGGTACATTTGGTACAATACTTTTATGTTCACCTCTGGCAGCACTAAAGCGAATGCTAATAAAAACGATTGCTGGCTCATTAAAACTATCATCTTGTTTTGCAATGGCAAAATATCCAGAGAGCTCATCAGCGAGGCTAGCAATTTGAGCACCGTCAATCTCCACCGTCAGGTTCAAACAGTAATCAGACAATAAGCTTAAGTGGATAATTATACCGTGATAGTTGATTAAGCGCGGTACTTCAAAGATGATCTTATTGCGATCTTGTAGCGTAAATAATTTCCAGTATAGTTTTCTCATGCTTCAATATCCTAGAGGGTGATATTAATCGAATACAAATAAATGTCTAAGAGTATACGGTACTAGAGTGAAGAAAAAAGCAAATAACGAGGTGGGAGATACTCAGGCATTACACAACCTCAGAACTTTTTCAATCTAAGCAGCGATTTATATTTTCAGCTTCCGAGTTAAACGCTGCGGATTCTATGTGCCATGATTCATTGATTCCAAGCACCGCTGCAAAAATTGCGTTTATATCTAACATTCACCTATTCGTTTAACATAAGAGCCAGATTTAATTAAATCAAGCTCTTTTATAACCTATTTTATCCGCTAAGTTTAGCCGCAATACTTCGCGCAATATCCATAACCTCAGTTGGTAAATCACCGATTTTATCAATCACATCACGCACAGCCGCTGATAATTCAGCAGCATTATTAGCTTTATCAACAAAAGATTTTAGTGCGATTAATGCCGCATCAGGATCATTACGCACAACCATTGCTTGAGCTTTGATTACTTCATGAAAATCACGATCACTCCATTTAGGTTCTAGTTCACGTGCTTTATGAATTAAAATACGAATGACAAACTCTTGCATTTTATTGCGCTGAACTTGAATCAGCGCGATAAAGCGAAATAATGCTTCAACCTTATTTTTGAGCGGTAAATTGCGCTTTATTTCTGCCTGATAATTTTTCATTAACTCATCACGATCAAATTGAGTCATACTTGGCGTATAGCGTGGCACACCAGTATCCGTTCCCCAAAATTTCTGCACTAGTGGATTTGACCACACATTAAAAAACATTTGTTCACGAATACTATCACGAAAATTTGCAAAATTTTGTAAATATTCAGTTATAAACTTTGAACCTTCTTGTTGCATTTGCCAAAATGGGTTATTCTCATCTACCGGAACCCGCTTTTGCTCAGCCTTAGCTGCCGCATCTTCAAAAAATTTCATCCATGGATTAATACTATCCGCAAACAAGGTATAGCTTAAACGTAATGGACGGAAATTTTTTAAGCGATTAGCCGCTTCTGGATTATTGTAAATATTAAACCATGGATGAACAAGTTTATCATACATATAACTAAGTGCTTCAGATGCTTTTGCAACTGTTGCAAATGCACGATCATCTTCAATGCTATTATAGCCAAGAGCTTTAATATCTGCAATTGTCCGCGCTTCATAATGTGAGCGTAATTTACCGCTAACTTCTTCACCTTCAGGCGTATCTATAACTAATTCATATAAGCCCGGAGCTAAAATATCAATTGAATCCATATTTTCTACAAATAACTCATCTTCACGTTTACCAACTTTGGTTGCCGTAAAAATTGCCAAATGTCCAACCTTATGATTTAAGCAATAAACAATCGTTTTGCCCCGCGCCTGAATTTCCTGTTCATCTTTATACATATCGGCAATCCAGCCCGCTGATTGCGCTGGCGGACTGATATTATCCCCATCAGACACAAAGGTAATAATCGGAGAAGTAATTGCACGAAGATCAAGCTTGATTCCATCTTCCGTAGTTAATTTTCCGCTAGTTAATTCATTTCCGACAAATAGTTTATCAACCAACCACTTGATTTCTGGTGTGTTAAATTGAATAAAATCTCCCCACCATTTTTCAAATTGTAAATAGCGTTCGCTCTCTTTATCAATATTGGCATATAAATCATACTGTTTACTCCATAAGAAATTAGCCGGATTAAGTAAGTCAAAATTAAGAACTAAATAGGTTCCATCGAACTTACCACCACCCAAATCGCCTAACAACGAATTAATCCATGAGCCACCAATCAAACCGCCAGCATAACGCATCGGATAACGACCGCGTTCACCATTCCAATACGAGAGTGGAGAACCAGCAATCATTATCGGACCAAAAAGATCTGGTCTTTGCATCGCACTAAACATCGTCAAATAACCAGCAGCACAGTTACCCATCGCACACATTTTAGGGCTATTTGGATGAAGCTCTGCTACTTTTTCATAAAATTTAACCTGCCCCTTGATAATATCCTCATAAGTTTGCCCGTCTAGCGGAGTGGCATTAAAACCAACAAAATATACCGGATGACCATTTTTTAATGCAGCGCCAATTTCGCTATCTTTTTTGAAACCGCCAATTCCCGGACCTTGTCCAGCACGTGGATCCTGAATCAGATAGGGGCGCTTGTTATTGTCAGTCAAAACACCTTCAGGCGGTAGTATTCGTGCTAACCAGTAGTTAATCGGACGTTCAAAATTTGAACCATCCATCAGTTTTTCAAATTTAAAATTAAGTACAGTAGAAGAATTATCCTTAGTCATATTAAGCATTTCATTGCCACGTTTACGCATCACATCCATAAATAATGAACTGCGTTGCATAAAGTCTAGCATATACTCTTGAAACTGTTTAGCATTAGCTGTCAGTGGAATTTTATTTTGAAGTAAATTCATCCCTAGCATTAAATTTTGATTCATTTTTTTCTCTCACTCTCAATAATCGGGTAAGACCGCCCTCACGGGCGGGACTTCCCACACCACCGTACGTGCGTTGTCGCATACGGCGGTTTTAATTAAAGTTATAACCAGCAACTTTCTTTTCTAAACTTACTAGT
>Ga0214919_10007703_pt1 | contig 14445 bp, 16 predicted proteins | sample LL1503_MetaG_FD_177994 | JGI IMG/M metagenome (GOLD analysis project Ga0214919, IMG submission 177994) | Freshwater microbial communities from Lake Lanier, Atlanta, Georgia, United States - LL-1503 | ecosystem: Environmental > Aquatic > Freshwater > Lake | place: USA: Georgia | collected...
AAAGCGGGTGCAAAAGTAATTATTCTTTTCTAACTAACAAGCCTTTTTAAAATTATTTTTAGAATTTATTTTAAATCGGCTTTTCCAATAAAATCATTAAATATATTATCCTATGGCGGGGTGCAAATATAAAAAAATAATAACACCATATCCAAATAAATTAAGCGCCTTTTTTAAAATATTGATATATCGATTGTTACAAAATATAAATCAAAATTGTTAACAAATTAATAGAATAGAAATTATTAATCAAATAAAAAGCAAATTAAATTTATGATATGTGAAACAGTAAAATGCAAACCACGATTGTTAAAATAATTTATTTTTTAAAAAACTTCTTATATTTAGACTATATAAATATTGTATGTGTTTTGCTAATCTCCTATATTTGCAGTCCATAAAATTTAAGGAATGATAAATATTACTCTACCTGACGGTTCAGTTAAGGAGTTCGCAAACGGTTCGACTCCGATGGATGTTGCAAAAAGCATTAGTGAAGGATTAGCAAGAAATGTAATTTCGGCTACTTTTGATGGAATAACGATTGAAACTTCGACAGAATTAACGACCGACGGTTCACTAGTTTTATATACATGGAATGACAAAGATGGTAAAAAAGCTTTTTGGCATTCTACTTCTCACGTTATGGCGCAGGTTTTAGAAGAAAAATTTAAAGGAATAAAATTAACACTTGGACCTGCAATTGAGAATGGATTTTATTATGATGTAGATTTTGGAGACAACAAAATAACTGATGCTGACTTTAAAAGTATTGAAGATCGTATTTTAGAAATATCTAGAGAGAAACACGAGTTTAAAATGCGAGCTGTTTCTAAAGCTGAAGCATTGGAAGTATATAAAGATAATGAATATAAAACTGAATTAATTTCAAATCTTGAGGATGGAACGATAACTTTCTGTGATCATTCGAATTTCTTTGATTTATGTCGTGGCGGTCATATTCCTAATACTGGAATTATCAAAGCTATGAAAATCATGAGCGTTGCAGGAGCCTATTGGAGAGGTGACGAAAAAAACAAACAATTAACTCGTGTATATGGTATTTCGTTTCCGAAGCAAAAAGATCTAACTGATTACCTAGAGCTCTTAGAAGAAGCTAAACGTCGCGATCATAGAAAATTAGGAAAAGAATTAGAATTATTTGCATTTTCTCAAAAAGTGGGTCAAGGTTTGCCATTATGGTTACCGAAAGGAGCTGCTTTGAGAGATCGTCTAGAACAGTTTTTGAAAAAAGCACAGAAAAAAGCAGGGTATGAACAAGTTGTAACTCCACATATTGGTCAAAAAGAACTTTATGTAACCTCTGGACATTATGCAAAATATGGTGCCGATAGTTTTCAACCTATCACAACTCCAGCCGAAGGAGAGGAATTCTTATTAAAACCAATGAATTGCCCACACCACTGCGAAATTTATAATACAAAACCTTGGTCCTATAAAGATTTACCAAAACGATATGCTGAGTTTGGAACTGTATATAGATATGAGCAAAGTGGTGAATTACATGGATTAACACGCGTTAGGGGATTTACACAAGATGATGCGCACATATTTTGTACTCCTGATCAATTGGATAGTGAATTCAAAAAAGTTATAGACTTAGTTTTATATGTTTTTGGTTCACTGGGTTTTGAAAACTTTACAGCTCAGGTTTCCGTTCGTGATTTGGACAATCCAGATAAATATATAGGAAGTGTTGAAAACTGGGAAAAAGCTGAAAAAGCCATCATCAGCGCAGCACATGACAAAGGATTGAATTATGTTATAGAAAGTGGCGAAGCTGCTTTTTATGGTCCGAAATTAGATTTTATGGTAAAAGACGCCTTAGGAAGAAGTTGGCAATTAGGAACTATACAGGTAGATTACAATTTACCAGAACGTTTTGAACTGACCTACAAAGGCGCTGATGACAAGTTACATAGACCAGTAATGATTCATCGTGCACCATTTGGTTCAATGGAAAGATTTATTGCGATTTTATTAGAACATACAGCCGGAAACTTCCCTTTATGGTTAATGCCTGAGCAAGCTATAATATTGTCTTTGAGTGAGAAATATGAAAATTATGCGAAAAAAGTTTTAGAATTGCTAGAAAATCACGAAATTCGCGCCCTAATTGATAACCGCAACGAGACCATAGGAAAGAAAATCCGGGAAGCAGAAGTTCAAAAGGTGCCGTTTATGCTGATAGTAGGAGAGGAAGAAGAGAAAAACGGAACTATTTCTGTTCGTCGTCACGGCCAAGAAGGAAAAGGCAACATCACGGTTACAATTGAAGAATTTTCTAAAATTGTGAACGAAGAAATAGACAAAACATTAAAAATATTTGAAGTTTAATTAAAATTATAGAGCCATAGCAATTAGAAATAACAGAGGTTATCAACCTAGAGTAGAAAAAACAGCAGCACATAGAATTAATGAGTTAATTCGTGGAGTTTCTGAAGTGCGTTTAGTTGGCGAAAACATAGAGCCAGGTGTATTTAAATTTATTGATGCACTTAAACTAGCTGAACAGTTTGAAATAGATTTGGTTGAGATTTCCCCTAATGCAGATCCACCAGTTTGTAAATTGATGGATTATGGTAAATTCATTTATCAACAAAAAAAGCGTGATAAAGAATTAAAAGCAAAATCAACTCAAATCACGGTAAAAGAGATTCGTTTCGGACCTCAAACTGATGAGCATGATTACGAATTCAAAAGAAAAAATGCAGAAAAGTTCTTAAAAGAAGGTTCAAAATTAAAAGCTTTTGTTTTCTTTAAAGGGCGTTCAATTATTTATAAAGAACAAGGACAAATCTTATTGCTTCGTTTAGCTCAAGATTTAGAAGAGTACGGAAAGGTGGAAGCTATGCCGGTATTAGAAGGAAAGAGAATGATTATGTTCATTGCTCCTAAGAAAAAAAGTAAGTAAGTTAAATTAAATAAACTAGGAAAAAATGCCTAAAATGAAAACAAAATCCAGTGCTAAGAAGCGATTCAAAGTAACTGGCTCTGGAAAAATCAAGAGAAAACACGCTTTTAAAAGTCACATCTTGACTAAAAAATCTAAAAAGCGTAAATTAGCTTTAACCCACTCTGCTTTGGTTCACAAAACAGATGAGAAAAGCATTAAACAACAATTAAGAATTATATAACAATTGACAATGTACAATTGATGATGGATAATTATCAATTATCAATTAAAAAATTCTTTAGGTTTAAAAAATTATTTAATAACCTTGGAGTATGGCTATTAAGTTCCTTTGATTAAATTCGGGACGCCTGCTACAAAAAAACAAGAAAATTATGCCAAGATCAGTAAATTCAGTTGCAAAAAGAGCAAGAAGAAAAAAGATAATGAAGCAAGCCAAAGGTTTCTTTGGTCGTCGTAAAAACGTTTGGACAGTTGCCAAAAACGCTGTAGAAAAAGCAATGGTTTATGCCTACCGCGATAGAAAGCAAAACAAAAGAAATTTCCGTGCATTGTGGATCACACGTATTAACGCTGGTGCAAGATTGGAAGGAATGAGTTACTCACAATTTATGGGATTAGTTAAGAAAAACGGTATCGAATTGAACCGTAAAGTATTAGCTGATTTAGCAATGAATCACCCAGATGCCTTTAAAGCAGTTGTGAAAAAAGTAAAATAAACGTTTGTACAACCTTAATTTAACTTACTTACAAATAAAAAAACCAATCATAAGATTGGTTTTTTTTGTTTAATAAACTTAATTAAAAACTTCCTCTTTTACTCCATCAAAACTAGCAAAAACCATACTTGGATGTGAATCTTGATGATGGATATTTCCTTTGCTATCTATTGCAATCGCGCCAGCAAAACCATCAAAAGGTTTTAATTCATTAAAAGTTTTTTCAAATGCTTTTTCAATAGTAAAACCATCGGTAACTCGAGTTACAATTTTGGCAGCTACTGCTCCACTCACAATATCTTCACCAACTCCTGTTAAACTTACGCCACAAAATTCATTGGCATAATTTCCCGCAACAGTTGCTGAATCAGAAATTCTTCCGGGTATTTCAAAACCTTTTCCACCTGTTGAAGTTGCCACCGCAATTTTGCCTTTGTTATCTAATGCAACACAACCTACAGTGCCAGTTCCATTTGCTTTTAATTTCGCTTCATATTCTGCTCTTCGTTGTGGAATTTCAGTAGAGAATTTTTTAAAACCATGTTGTCTTGCAAACTTTGTTGCCCCACTTCCACCAAGTACTTTATCAACATAATTTAATAAAACTTGCGCTACTTGTATAGGATTTTTGACTTCTTCAATGTTGATAACACCACTCATTTTCATAGTTGAGCCATCCATTAAAGAAGCACTCATCCTTATCTTTCCGTCACTCTGAATTTGGGAACCAATACCTGCATTAAACAATTCATTATCTTCCAAAAGTGAAACAGCATAAACCACAGTTTCTAGGGCACTATGCGATTTCAAATAAAGATAACTATCCTTTACAACTTTTAAAAGAGCTTGTTGTTTTGCAATTTTAGTCTCTAAATTAGTTGACGATTCTGAGAAAAACCCACCGTGAATGATTACTTTCATATCTACTAAACGTATTGAGAAGAATGAATAGTCATTTTAAAAGTATCCAAATCAAACTTGTCATGTTTGCTCATCACATGTGTTACTAAATGATTGATAGAAATTGGCTGCCCCAATTCTACTTGAGTCAAATTAGTATCTTTTATTTCTCTACCATCAACCAAAATCACTAGACCAGAACCTAATGCTTCCATTTGTCTTCCGTTAGTAATTAACAAACCTGTATCTTCACCTAGTCCAATACCAAGTACTTTTGGATTACCTACAACGGCTTGAAACAATCTTCCAATTCTTCCTCTTTGCACAAAATGAGTATCAATAACAACATCATCAATAAGACCAAGACCCGAGGTGATTTTCACTTCTCCTTTCAACAAAGCTTCGTGACTACTTCCTTGATAAATCATATTATTAGAAGCCGCAGCAGCACCAGCAGAAGTTCCAGCGTAAGTAAAATCTTCGTTACGATATTTACTAATTAGAATATCATGAAATGGAGTACCGCCAAGTATAGAAGTCAATCGTAATTGATCTCCACCAGTAAACATAACAACATCTGCCGATTTTAATCTATTTAAAACGTCTTCATCAGAAGCCTGTTCTCTGCGTTCAATATGAATTACATCAACATTATATGCACCCAAAAAATTGAATGCTTTTACATATTCAGGGCCAATTTCTCTAGGGATTTTTGAGGCTGTAGTAATCACTTCAATCCTAGATAATTCTTTATTTTTAGACTCTTTTATTATTCTTTTTAAAATTCCTTCTTCAAAGAAGTTTAAATTTTTTGTAGCGCTTTTGTCTAAATCATTTTCAGTGAAACTGCCTTTATCTACAGCACCACCAATTATGATTAGTTTTCCTTGTATATTCATGTTGGTAAAAATAACAAAATCTTAAAACCTACAACGTTTTTTTTATTTTTTTGAAACCAATTTATCAACGTACTTATCAAGAATTACTATTATCATTTTATTATATATTTGTTGAATGGAAAGTAACCTAACACGTATTAATAAATTCCTTTCTGAAACTGGATATTGTTCTCGTCGTGAAGCTGATAAATTATTAGAAGAAGGAAGAATTACTATCAATGGAATAGTGCCAGAAATGGGAACAAAAGTGTCTCCAGATGATGAAGTGCGTGTGGATTGTAAATTGGTTCGTGAAAAAACAGATAAGTCTGTTTACTTAGCATTTAATAAACCAGTTGGGATAGAATGTACCACTAATCAAAATGTACGAGATAATATTATAGATTATATTAATTATCCTAAACGTATTTTTCCAATTGGTAGATTGGACAAAGCCAGTGAAGGTTTAATTTTTATGACAAATGATGGTGATATTGTAAACAAAATTCTCCGCGCACGAAACAATCACGAAAAAGAATATATTGTAACTGTTGACAGACCCATAACGGACAGATTTATTGAAAAAATGAGCAATGGCATTCCTATTTTGGATACTGTTACTCGAAAATGCAAAGTAGAACAAATCAGTAAACATGTATTCAAAATTATTTTGACACAAGGTTTAAACCGACAAATTCGCAGAATGTGTGAGTATCTTGATTATGAAGTTACCGCTTTGAAAAGAACAAGAATTATCAATATTTCGCTAGATGTTCATATAGGTAGATATCGTAATTTAACCGATGACGAAATCAAACAATTAAACAAACTAATCGAACCTTCGAGCAAAACAGAAGAAGCAAGTTTGCCAAAATCAGCTAAAGCAGATATTGGAAATTCCAAAAAAGAAAATTCTAAATTCCAAAGTTTGGCCGATAGAAATAAACGAAATCCTAATTCCTAATTCCTTAATTGTAAAAGAAAATGCTAAAAACAATACTATATATTGCTATCGGAGGCGCTATAGGAAGTGTCCTTCGATTTTTAACAACTATTTTAGTTTCAAAATTTTGGTCCAATCAATTTCCTTTAGCCACATTTATTGCTAATGTTATCGGTTGCTTTTTAATGGGTTTAATTATTGGATTTTTAACCAAAAATCAATTGACAGATAGTAACCTAAAATGGTTTTTAGTAACTGGTTTTTGCGGTGGATTCACCACTTTTTCTACTTTTGGAATGGAAAATGTTACATTGTTTCAAAACAACAACTCACTAATCGCATTTGGCTACATCGGATTAAGCATAATTCTTGGTCTTTTTGCGGTTTGGCTTGGTCTTTTTGTTACCAAATAATATTCAATTCCTGAAAAAAATGTAACTTCGCAAACTATGAAAAAGGAAGACATTTTTGCAATTCAACAATTATTAGCAACGCCAAAAAAAGTTGCCATAATTCCACACAGAAGTCCTGATGGAGATGCTATGGGTTCCACTTTAGCATTATATCATTTTCTTTTGAAATTGAATCAACAACCCATAGTTATTTCTCCTAATGATTTTCCAAACTTTTTGGCATGGTTACCAGGTTCAGAAACCGTTCTGATTTATGAAAATGACAAAGAAAATTGCACTAAAACACTTCAAGAATCTGAAATAATTTTCACGCTAGATTTCAATACACTTCATAGAACTGGTGAAATGGAACATGTATTAAAAAACCTTACTGTCCCTATGGTTATGATTGATCATCATCAAAAACCAGATACTTTTGCAACTTATACCTATTCTGATACAGTCTTTGGTTCTACTTGCGAAATGATTTATAACTTCATTTCATTTTTAGATAAAAAAGAACTAATTGACAAAACCATTGCCACTTGTATTTACACTGGAATAACAACAGATTCAGGTTCGTTTCGTTTTCCATCAACTACTAGTGCAACCCACAAAATTGTTGCCGATTTAATTGATATTGGTATTGAAAATAGTGAAATTCATAACTTGCTTTTTGATAATAATTCCTATAATCGCTTGCAACTTTTAGGACGTGCTTTGCAGAATATGAAAGTTGTTCCAGAATTCAAAACGTCTTATATTACGCTATCGCAAAAAGAATTAGACGAATTTCATTATGAAAAAGGCGATACAGAAGGTATTGTCAATTATGGATTGACAATAAAAGGAATACATTTAGCTGCTATTTTTATTGAACATAAAGAGGAAAACATTATAAAGATTTCATTCCGTTCACAAGGGAGTTTTGATGTCAATCAATTTGCTAGAGATAACTTTAATGGTGGTGGACACATCAATGCCGCCGGTGGAAAATCATATGAAAGTATGCATGAAACCATCAAGAAATTTGAAAATTTAATCGTAAAAATAACCATTTAAAAAATGAAAAATAGTTCAAAAATTATATTTCTTTTATTGATTTTTGCTACCATTTTGAGTTGCAAACAACAACAAGCCCGAATGCCTATTTCTCGTTCTTCGGGAACATTCATGAAAGAATCAATAATTAGAAATAAAAAACTAATAGCTGGCGAAGAAGGTAAAATAGACTCTATTATAAAAAGCAATCCTAAAATACAATATTTAGCTTCAAAAAAAGGATATTGGTATTATTATGAAACCAAAAATGAAAGTGACACATTGCGCCCGAAGAAAGGTGATATTGCTTCGTTTGATTATGAAATTAAAGATTTCAAAGGAAATGTCGTATATTCTGAAGTGGAATTACGTCCTCAAACTTATATTGTAGATAAACAAAATATTATAATGGGATTGCGAGATGGTATTAAATTGATGCGAAAAAATGAAAAAGTTACTTTCTTATTTCCTTCACATATGGCGTTCGGATATCATGGAGATAACAAACGTATTGGTACTAATCAACCATTGATTTGCACAGTAACTTTAAATGACTTTAAACAAGAAAATAAATTAAAAACAGAAATTAATAATTAAAAATGAAGAAGAAAATTTTGCTTTTATTTGTCTTTGTATCACTGGCTTTAAGCTCCTGCAAAGACGATTATAAAAATTTAAAAGACGGCTTATATGCTAAAATTGAGACTCCAAAAGGAAATATACTAATCCAACTTGAATATCAAAAAGCACCCATAACAGTTGCTAATTTTGTAACATTAGCCGAGGGAAATAATCCCTTTGTAAATTCAGATTTAAAAGGAAAACCTTTCTATGATGGTATTGTTTTTCACAGAGTGGAAAAAGGTTTTGTTATTCAAGGTGGCGATCCATTAGGAAATGGTTCCGGTGATCCGGGTTATGTTTTTAGAGATGAAATTACCGAATTAAAACATAGCAAAGCAGGAACGGTTTCCATGGCAAATTCTGGACCTAATACTAATGGCTCACAATTCTTTATCACATTTAGTCCTACACCAAATCTAAATGGAAAACATGCTGTTTTTGGATATGTAATAGAAGGAATGGATGTTGTAAATACGATTGCAATAAATGATGAAATGACTAAAGTTACTATTATAAGAAAAGGCGAATCAGTAAAAAAGTTTGATGCCTTAAAAGTTTTCAACGATTATTTCAAAGCAGAAATGGAGAATAAAAAGAAGCAAGAACTTATTGATGCTGAAAACAAAATAATATATGACAAAAAATATAAAGCAGTAAAAGATAAAAAAGTTTTATATTTTGAAAATTTAAAAAAATCAGCAAACAAAACTCCAAGTGGATTATTATATTTAATCACTCAAAAAACAAACGGAGCAAAACCAAAAAATGGCACCATGATTTATATAGATTATTCAGGTTTTCTTGATGATGGAACACTTTTTGATACCAGCAATCCAGAAATTGCAAAAATGTTTGGTAAATTTGACCCGCAAAGAGCCATGCAAAACGGATATTCTAATCTGCCTTATGAAATGGGATCAAATAAAGTTATACCAGGTTTTGTAGAAGGATTAAATAAAATTAAAATGGGAGAAAAAGCAGTGTTTTTTATTCCAGCAAATTTAGGATATGGAGAGCAAGGTGCTGGGAATGTAATTCCACCCAATGCCAATTTAGTATTTGAAATAGAAGTAAAATAAAATAATAAAACAAATTAAATTAATTAAACATGAGAATAAAATTTAACATGCTACTTTTTATTTGCTTAGGCATAATAAGTGTAACAGCACAAACCAAAAAATCAGTTACCAAATCAACTAAAGCTACAGTTCAAACAAAAAAAACAACTCCATCTACTTCAAATAAGGAAGGTATTTTTGCAGAAATGGATACAGATAAAGGTAAGATTCTACTTCAATTAGACTATAAAAACACTCCTGTTACTGTTGCCAATTTCATATCATTATCAGAAGGAACAAATGCTTCAGTTACAGATGAAAAGCTAAAAGGAAAACCATTTTATGATGGTTTAAAATTCCACAGAGTAATTGCTGATTTTATGATACAAGGTGGTGATCCTCAAGGAAACGGTTCTGGTGGGCCAGGTTATGCTTTTAAAGATGAAATCACAGAGGCTAAATTTGACAAAGCTGGAATTCTAGCTATGGCAAATTCTGGACCAAAAACCAATGGATCTCAATTTTTTATTACCCACAAAGACACACCATGGTTGACAGGAAAACATACTATATTTGGTTATGTTATAACGGGACAGGATGTGGTAAATAAAATTGCTCAAGATGATTTAATTAAAAAAATTACTATTTCTAGAAAAGGTACTGAAGCAAATAAATTTGATGCAACAAAAGTTTTTGCAGATTATATGGCAAACAAAGCGGGAGATGAAGCAAAAGAAGCTCAGACAAGGACTAAAGCTGCAGAAAAAGCACTAATAGAATTCGCAAATGGTAAAACTACTGCAAGTGGATTAAAATATATTGTATTAAAAGAAGGAACAGGTGCTGCGCCTACTGCTACTAGTAATATTAAAGTTCATTACACGGGTTCACTTGTTGACGGAACAATTTTTGATAGTAGTGTACAACGCGGCGAACCAATTGATTTTCCATTGAATCAAGTAATTCCAGGTTGGACTGAAGGATTACAGTTAATGAAAGAAGGCGCAAAATATAAATTTTATATTCCTTTTAAATTAGCTTATGGAGAAAGAGAAATGGGACCAATTCCTGCAAAAAGTGATTTGATTTTTGAAGTGGAACTTTTAAAAATAAATCAATAATAAATTACTGTTTTCATTAAAAAAAGAGCTCCATTGGAGCTCTTTTTTTATTTTTAACAAACCTATTTTTTTTTCATAAACAAGTAATAAACAGGAATTCCAAGGGCAACAATTGCCAATCCTAAACCAGTATTTGTAGTATCATAAATTAATAGCGTAACACAAATAGCTGTTGTAACAACTATATACAATGCTGGTATTATTGGATAACCAAATGCTTTATATGGTCGTTCCGTATTGGGTTCTTTTTTTCTTAGGATAAAAATTCCGTAGATTGTTAGAATATAAAAAAGTAGCGATGCAAAAGTAGCATAGGTCAATAAATCTCCATATTTTCCAGAGATACATAATATACAAGCCCAAAAACATTGAAACCAAAGTGCTTTTTCGGGAACGTCATTTTTATTTAACTCCCCAGCATTTTTGAAAAATAAACCTTGTTTTGACATGGCATAAAATATTCTTCCTCCAGCTAGAATCAAACCGCTATTGCATCCAAAAGTTGAAACCATAATTAATCCAGCCATAACAAAAACACCAATATTTCCCATAATCATATTGGCAGCTGCTGCTCCTACTCTATCTTGACTTGCAAACATAATTCCGTTCTCAAAAACTGAACCTGTTGGCACGCCTTTCATAGGCAACAAAGTTAGATAGGCAATATTGGCTAAAATGTAAATAATTGTCACTATTAAAGTTCCCAAAAACAAACTTCGTGGTATATTCTTTTTGGGCTCTTTTATTTCACCAGCAATAAAGGTTACATTATTCCATGCGTCACTAGAAAACAAGGAGTTGATTATTGTTGCTCCCATGGCACCAAACAAAGCCATCCCTGTCAATTTTGCTACAGTTATAGAACCATCTGGATTTAAAATTGTTTTTTTCGCCTCCCACATATGGGTAAAATTATCAGATAGTACGTGAGTTTTCATCCCCACATATAACCCAAGAATTATCAGTGCAAAAAGTGCCACCAACTTCGCCAAAGTAAATAACAACTGAATGGTTTTACCGGTTTTGATTCCTTTGGTATTAATATAGGTAAGCAATACTATGCTTGTCATTGCTAAAATTTGTTTGTTGGTAAACGAATAAGAAGTACCAATAGTCAATATTTTATTTTCTAAAACGGGGAAGAACACGGCAGAATAGTTAGCAAATGCTACAGCAACAGCTGCAATTGTACCTGTTTGTATGACCGTAAAAACGGTCCAACCATAAAGAAAAGAAGTTAGTTTTCCATAAGCTCTTTGAATGTAAACAAATTGTCCTCCTGCATTGGGCATCATTCCGGCTAATTCTCCATAACATAAAGCAGCAGACATGGTAAGTAATCCTGTAATTAACCAAACAACTAGTAACCAACCCGCAGAACCCAAGTCTCTTGCCATAGCAGCTGTAACAATAAAAATACCTGAACCAATCATGGAACCGGCAACTATACTAGTGGCATTGAGTAGACCTAAGGAACGTTTTAATTCGTGACCCGAGTCATTTTGGCGAACTGAAGAAGTATTTGTTTCAGACATATTGTTATTTTTATTAGTTGGTTATTTTCAAATATAATAAAATAGTTAAAAGGAAAAAGAGATAAGGGAAAAGGTAAAAAAAATTACATTCTATAATTTTTTAGCTTCTTCCCAAAAAACATCCATCTCTGCCAAAGTCATATCCATTAATGGTTTTCCAAGTTCGCCAGCTTTGCTTTCTAGATACATAAAGCGTTTGATAAATTTTTTGTTGGTTCGTTCCAACGCATCTTCGGGATTTACTTTTAAAAATCGGGCATAATTAATCATCGAGAATAATACATCTCCAAATTCTGCTTCAATCTTATCTTGATTGCCAGCATTGACTTCTTCTTGCAATTCTTGTAGTTCCTCTTGTACTTTGTCCCAAACTTGATGTGGTTCTTCCCAATCAAAGCCTACACCTTTTACTTTATCTTGAATGCGACTGGCTTTTACTAATGCTGGCAATCCTTTTGGCACCCCTTCAAGAACTGACTTTTTGCCTTCTTTGAGTTTTAGTTTTTCCCAGTTTTGTTTTACTTCTTCTTCATCAGCAACTTCAACATCTCCATAAATATGTGGATGGCGGTGAATTAGCTTTTCACAAATAGCATTACATACATCAGCAATATCAAAACCTGTAGTGAGCGATGATGAACTATCGTTAGTTTCGCTTCCTATTTTGGCATAAAAAACAATGTGCAATAACAAATCTCCCAACTCATTTTTGATTTCTTGTAAATCGTTATTTAATATAGCATCACCTAGTTCATAGGTTTCTTCAATGGTAAGATGTCGTAAACTTTCTAACGTTTGCTTTTTATCCCATGGACAGTTGGAGCGCAAATCATCCATAATATCGAGTAATCTATTAAAAGCTTCTAATTGCTGCTGACGAGTATTCATTGTATTGAGATTTTTGTAAAAATAAAAAATCCTACTTCTGGAATAGAGAAATAGGATTTATTTTTATAAAAAGTAATTAACTATTTTTTTGGTTTTGCCAGAACTTTCTCTTTTTTAGGAGCTTTTTCAGCTTTTTTTTCTTCTTCAACAACTTGTTCAGCTACAACTTCAGCATTTGCTATAACTGGTTCTTCTTTTGATACCAATCCTTTTGCTTGTAGAATATTATACCAGTTCAATAATTTTTTAATATCAGAGGCATAAACTCTGTCTTCATCATAATCTGGTAAAATTTCTTTGAAATAAGTAATCAGTTTTGCGTTATCTTCTTTAGGTGAAACAGCAGTTGGCCCCTCGTTTTCTTTTATAGCAATAGCCCGCATGATTTCAACCAAAGGTTTTTCTTCTGAATAAGTATACATTGATATTTCCGAAAGCAAGCTTACATTACTTCTCAATCCTACAGTAATTTTCTTTCCGTCCAGTAATGATTCTGCTAAAAAACCTGAACGTGTTTGTAATTTTAATTCGAATAAACCCGGTTTTCCTGCAATAGCTAGTATTTTTTCTACGTTCATTTTCTTAATTTATTTTAGGGCACAAATATATAATTCTAATTCAAATAATTATCTTCCTTTTTTATTAGCAAATTTCATTCTATAATCTGGAAAAGATTTCCCTTCCATGATGTTTTGTAACTTCTTTTTAATTAATGTTTTTTTCAATATCGTAAGATGATCGGTAAATAAAATTCCTTCTATATGGTCATATTCATGTTGGATAACTCTAGCAATTAAACCATCGAAAACTTCCGTTATTTTGTTAAAATTCTCATCGCAATATTCTAAAGTTATTCTTTCGTTTCTAAATACCTCTTCACGAACATCAGGAATACTCAAACAACCTTCGTTAAAACCCCAAAGTTCACCTTCCTCTTTAATCATTTTGGCGTTGATAAATGTTTTTTTAAAACCTTTCAATTGTTGCTGTTCTTCTTCAGATAATTCTTTACTGTCACTAAAAGGTTCAGTGTCTACTATAAACAATCTTAACCCTAGACCAACTTGTGGAGCAGCTAATCCAACACCGTAGGCATTATACATGGTGTCATACATATTAGCAATAATTGATGTCAAATTGGGATAATCGGGAGTGATTTCTTCTCCAATTTTTCTTAAAACTGCTTCACCATATCCGTAAATAGGAATAATCATTTCTGAATTTTTTTTGCAAAAGTAAAGAATTTAAATCATTTTCCTTGTCAAATAATCTTGAAGAAGAATCGTTGCAGCAATTTCATCAACCAATCCTTTATTTTGTCTTTGTTTCTTTGAAAGTCCGCTATCAATCATGGTTTGAAAAGCCATTTTAGAAGTAAATCTTTCATCTACTCGCTCCATTTTCATTTCAG
>Ga0214919_10007704_pt1 | contig 14444 bp, 12 predicted proteins | sample LL1503_MetaG_FD_177994 | JGI IMG/M metagenome (GOLD analysis project Ga0214919, IMG submission 177994) | Freshwater microbial communities from Lake Lanier, Atlanta, Georgia, United States - LL-1503 | ecosystem: Environmental > Aquatic > Freshwater > Lake | place: USA: Georgia | collected...
CATTGCCGTGGCGGATCATTTCCATGATGCGCGACTCGAGCAATTTGATTTTCTCGCGCAACATTTCCGCCTGGCGTTCTTGCAAGCTGACCATGCGATGGCTGTGCGGGCTGGTGATCTGCACTGCGGCCAGCAAGTCGGCATGGCGTAGAAAAAAGTCCGGCGTATTGGCCAAGTAATTGGCTATATCGTCCTCGGTAATCGGATTATTCAAACTGGGGTCGCTGGGTGTGCTCATAGTTTTTTGAAAAAAGACAAAAGTTAAAAATGGTCCGGCAGTTCAATCTCGCCGCGGTACACCGTAGTGGCCGGGCCGGTCATCAGAACCGGCGCATCGCCACCGGCCCAAGCGATAGTTAAAGCGCCGCCGCGCGTGTGTACATCGACTTGCGCATCGAGCAGGCCCCAGCGCTTGCCGGCAACCATGGCCGCACAGGCGCCGCTGCCACAGGACAGTGTCTCACCCACACCGCGTTCGTACACGCGCAGGCGCACTTCGTGGCGGCTGATAATTTGCATAAAACCGGCGTTGACATGATGGATAAAACGCGCATGCTGCTGTATCAAAGGCCCTTGCGTGCCGACAGGCGCTTTGTCCACATCGTCCACCAGCTGCACCGCGTGCGGGTTGCCCATGGACACCGCACCGATACGCACGCTATCGCTGTCGTTAACACTTAAAGGCCAGTATTGCCAATCGCCCAAAGCGTGTGACTGCAAACCCTGTGCGTCAAAACCGATGGCTTGCAGATCAAAAGAAGGTGGCCCCATGTCCACCGTCACGCGGCCATCGGGGTGGAGCTCGGGCTCGATCACGCCCTTCATGGTCTTTACGCGCAAACGTGTTTTATTGCTCAGCCCTTGGTCGCGTACAAACCGCGCAAAGCAGCGTGCGCCATTGCCGCATTGCTCAACCTGATTACCGTCCGCGTTGTGGATGCTGTATTCAAAATCAATGCCCGCTTGCGGTGACGGCCCGACCGTCAAAATTTGGTCTGCACCCACGCCTAGATGGCGGTCGCCTAAAAAGCGGTAATGCGCCGGGCTCAGGCCCAAAGGTCCGCGCGTTGCATCGAGCACCACAAAATCATTGCCGGCGCCGTGCATCTTGGTAAACGGAATTCGCATGGGCCCGATTATCAGGCGTGGCGCATGCGGCCCCCGTGTCGCAAAGTATGGGCCTAGCCTGGGCCGGGGCCTTGGCAAGTTCCAGGCTCGTGCGTATTTGGCTGCACAATGCCGCCATGCCCCGAAGTTCACAGATCCTTGACCATGCCGCAGGCGACTTGCCGGCGCCCGGCGAATGGCAAAGCGCGCGCCCCGTGCCTTTGCTTGCCAACCTGCAACGATTGACCGCACCCAACCCCGGTTTCATGACCGGGCCGGGCACCAATAGCTATCTCGTTGGCGATGCGGCTACTGGCTATTTCGTCATTGACCCGGGCCCTGCCGATTCTGGGCACATCGCGCGTTTGTGGGACGCGGCGCGCCATGCGGATGGGCGCGGCGGCCATATTCAGGCCATCGTCTGTACCCACTCTCATGCTGACCATTCGCCAGGCGCGGCGCCCCTGCAAACTTTGTGTAGCCAGCGCAGCGGCCACACCCCGCCCATTTGGGGACTGCCTTCAGCGCCCACGGCGCGGGCGAACAGCCACTTTGTGCCGGATCAGGTGCTGGCCCATGGCGCGCTTTTGCAACTGCAAGCCGATGGCGCGCCGCAGCACACCCTGCTGGCGTTACATACTCCAGGCCACGCGGCCAACCATGTATGCCTGTTGCTGACGCAAGACGGCATGTTGTTTTCGGGTGACCACATCCTGAATGGCAGCACCACCGTCATCGACCCGCCCGACGGAAACATGGCGCATTACCTCGATTCGTTGGATCTATTGCATGCGGCTTGTGTGCAGCACAGCGTGGCCTTCATCCTGCCCGCACACGGCCACCCCTTGCCCGATCCGCTGGGCGCGATTGCGCATCTGAAAGCCCACCGCCTAAAACGCGAAGCCAAGATCGCCGCCGTCATGCAGGCCAACCCCGCAGGTGACCCAGATCAGTGGCTACCCCTGGCCTACGACGATGTAGACGCCCGTCTGTGGCCGGTGGCCAAGCGCTCGCTGCTGGCGCATGTAGAGCGCATTCAACTGCTAGCCCAAAGCCAAGCCGGTCGCCCATGAGTGCGGCCCCGGTAGCACGGCCCGCCAAAGGCGCGGGTAGCGGCGAGGCAGATGAAGGCGAGCGCCTGTCCAAACACGTGGCGCAGATGCTGGGCTGTTCGCGCCGCGAGGCCGAGCAGTACATAGAAGGCGGCTGGGTGCGCTTGGATGGCCAGGTGGTGGAAATACCGCAGCAAAGGGTGCTGACGCAGACGGTGACTGTGGACCCGGACGCCAGTTTGCTTGGGTTGGGGGAGGTCACGCTGATTCTGCATAAACCGCAAAACGTGCTCGATGGCCTGCAAGAAGACGCAGCATCGGCTGCTGCCCCGCCAGGCCCGCCCCCCGGGCGCGGACGGCAGGCGCGCAAACCGGCGATAGAGTCCGCTCGCGCATTGCTGACAGCCACGAACCATAGCCCCCACGACGCCAGCGACCAGCGCCCTTTGCTGCGCCACTTCAAGCAGCTACAGGCCAGCGTGCCGCTAGAAGCTGCTGCCAGCGGATTAGTGGTGTTCACCCAGGACTGGCGCGTGCAGCGCAAACTGCAAGAGGACATGGCGCAGATGGAGCATGAGCTCATGGTGGAGGTGCGTGGCGAAGTAAAACCTGAGTCGCTCATCCCCATAGAGCGTGCGCTGCGCGACCCGCGCCAGCGCTTGCCGGTGGCCAAAATAAGTATCGGCAGTGCCAGCGAAGCCCGCAGCATCCTGCGCCTGGCGGTCAAAGGCGCGCATCCCGGTCTGGCGGCTTACTTGTGCGAGCTGGCCGGTTTAGAAATCCAGGCCTTGCGCCGTATCCGCCTAGGCCGCGTCAGCCTAGGGGATGTTGCGCCGGGGCAGTGGCGCTATCTGGCGACGTTCGAGCGCTTTTGAGATTGCGGCTTTGCGGCGCTCTTTGGAGGCGCCGAATGCCAAAAAAGTGTGAAGCCCACCGATAAGCCGGATTCTGTGCACGCCGGGTTGCCCCGGTGTGTGACCACCATTACTCTGGGCCTTTGATCACTCAAAAGCTCGGTGCTACCTACCCGCCAACTCCGGGGGCCCCGTCAACGTTGGCCTACTTGGTATTGCTGCGCGTAGAGATTGCCCGTTTCACCTTCGGGCCCGTGGCGCAACTTGCGCTGCGCCGGGGCACGAAACTCGTCTCTGTTGCTCTAATCCTCACCTTATGCCGCGCCCTTGCAGACGCAGTTTTCAGTGGACAGCCGTTAGCTGCTACGCTGCCCTATGCAGTCCGGACGTTCCTCCAGTGCTTTGTTTCCAAAATTGCACCAGCGGTGGTCTGGCGGGCTTCACGGGGGAGATTATCGGCCTTGGCATATCCTTATAACCCCCCAATAGCCGAATCTGCCTCAAAATAGTAGCCTCATAAAAGCCGCTGCGCTGGCTGCCATAAACCAATACCGGAGACACCATGAAAGCCGACAACATCCTGCACACCATTGGCAACACGCCGCACGTCCGCATTAACCGCCTGTTCGGGCCAGATGCCCAGGTCTGGATCAAGTCCGAGCGCAGCAACCCCGGCGGCTCGATCAAGGACCGCATAGCGCTGGCTATGGTGGAGGGTGCAGAAAAGTCCGGCGTGCTCAAGGCCGGCGGCACCATCATTGAGCCCACTTCGGGCAACACCGGTGTGGGCCTGGCCATGGTGGCCGCCGTCAAAGGCTACAAGCTGATTTTGGTCATGCCCGACAGCATGTCCATCGAGCGCCGTCGCCTGATGCTGGCCTATGGCGCCAGCTTTGACCTGACGCCGCGCGAAAAAGGTATGAAGGGCGCCATTGCTCGCGCGCAGGAGCTGGTCGACGCCACGCCTGGCGCCTGGATGCCGCAGCAGTTTGAAAATCCGGCCAACGTGGAAGTGCATACCCGCACCACTGCGCTGGAAATTCTGGCCGACTTTCCTGAGGGGTTGGACGCCATCATCACCGGCGTGGGTACGGGTGGCCACCTCACCGGCGTGGCGCAGGTCCTCAAGGCTAAGTGGCCGGGCCTGAAGGTGTTTGCGGTAGAGCCCACGCAAAGCCCGGTCATCTCCGGCGGCGCGCCCTCGCCACACCCGATCCAAGGCATTGGTGCGGGCTTCATTCCCAAAAACTTGCACACCGACTTGCTCGATGGCGTGATCCAGGTCGAAGCCGAAGCGTCCCGCGAAATGGCCCGCCGCAGCGCCGCGCAAGAAGGCATCCTGGTCGGCATCAGCAGCGGCGCCACGTTGGCAGCGATTGCGCAAAAACTGCCCGAACTGCCCGCAGGCGCGAAAGTGCTGGGCTTTAACTACGACACCGGCGAGCGTTATTTGTCGATTGAGGGGTTTTTGCCAGCGTAAGGGTATTTTTAAGGTCAGGTTTGACCTTAATAGCGATGTAACCTAGGGAAAACCCTTATAGTGGGTCGCATGCATGCCATCACTTCCGGGTTTTACTGGTTCTTATCCAAACTGTTGGCGCCGTGGCAGTTTGTGCTCATGGCGATGAACGCCCCCTCTTCTGCTGACGGGCATGACGGCTTTGTACCGGTGCGCGAGTTGCATGTCCAGGATCGCCCGGATTTGCTGGCCCACTTATTGGCGCTAGACCGGGCTGACCGCTACCTGCGGTTTGGCTACGCCGCCCAGGACGCGCAAATCGAGCACTATGTGGCTAACCTGGACTTTGGGCGTGATCGGGTGTTTGGCATTTACAACCGCAAGCTCTGCTTGATTGCCATGGCGCACTTGGCTTATATCCACGAACCAGAGGCAGCCAGTTGCGCGGAGTTTGGCGTTTCTGTGCTGCCAGCCTGGCGCGGGCGTGGTTTTGGCACTGAGTTGTTTGCCCGGGCGGTTCTGCATGCACGCAACGATCGTATTTCGCTGATGTTCATCCACGCCCTGAGCGAAAACACCGCCATGTTGCACATTGCGCAGCGCGCAGGCGCCACGGTGGAGCGCTTGGGTTCGGAGTCCGAGGCCTACCTGACCTTGCCGTCGCCCACGCTGCAATCGCATTGGCATGAGGCGGTGGATGCGCAGATTGCTGACACTGACTACCAGCTCAAAACGCAGGCGCGGCATGTCTGGGCTTTGCTGGCTGGTATCCAGGAAGCGCGCCAGGCCATTCGCGATGCCAGCGGCAAATCCGGTTCCTAGGGTTTGTCTGGGCCAATTCCTGTAGCCCGCTGCCTTGGCAATGGGCTATCCTTGAGGCTTCGCAAAAACGGCAGCTTTGCCCCACGCCAGTGTCCGACCCCCACCCCGCGCATCCCCACGACAAAGAAGACAAGCGAACTTTTCTGCAACGCATAGCAGAGTTCTTGCACCCGGGCCCGGACTCGGCCGAGGAACTGATGGAGACCCTGGCCGAGGCCGAGGACAACAAAATCATAGGCGCCCAATCGCGCGCAATGCTGGAAGGCGTGATCCGCATGGCGGATATGACAGCCGGCGACGTGATGGTGGCGGCTACGCGCATGGACTTGCTCGACATCCAGTCGCCCATGGACGAGCTGTTGCATTCCGTGATCGACACCGCGCACTCGCGTTTCCCGGTGTTTGAGGGCGAGCGGGAAAACATCATTGGCATCCTGATGGCTAAGGATTTACTCAAACTGCAGCGTGCCCCGGAGCTCAATATTCGCGCGCTCTTGCGCCCTGCGGCATTTGTGCCCGAGACCAAGGGCCTGAATGACCTGTTGCGCGACTTCAAAGGCAACCGCAACCATTTAGCCATCGTGATCGATGAGTTCGGCCGCGTCGCAGGACTCATCACCATCGAGGACGTGCTGGAGCAAATCGTCGGTGAGATAGAGGACGAGTTTGATATCGACGATGACGAGGGCGATGTGTTTGCGCTGCCTGACCGATCATTTCGTGTGAACGGTGACGCTACATTGGAGCGCGTTAGTAGCGCGTTCGGCGTGGACTTGCTGGCCCGCGAAGACGCTGACGACTTTGACACCATAGGCGGCCTGGTGGCCCATGAAATGGGCCATGTGCCGCAGCGTGGAGAGCGCCACATCATGCTGGGCTTGCAGTTTGTAGTGCTGCACACGCGCGGTGGCGCCGTGCGCTGGTTCAAAGTGTCACCTATGAGCACGCCTGCTACCTCGTGATGCGCTTGGCCTTGCAGCTTGCTATGCCCTCGCTGGCGGGCGTGCTGCACGCAGCGGGTGTGGCCTGGCCTTTGCACTTTGCACTGGAGTACGGCCATCCGCAATGGGTATTGCAATTGCTGTCTATGGCGCTATTGGCGGGCACTCTTTTGGGCGCTCGCTCTGCAGGACAAGCTGCACTGCGCGCCTGGGTATTCACTACGGTGTATCTGGCAAGCACCTTTTGGTGGTTGTTTACCTCCATGCACATCTATGGTGGTATGCCTGCGCCGCTGGCCGTGCTGGCTGAGCTGCTGCTGGCGGGCTTGTTGGCAATATATTTTGCGTGCGCCGGGGGTCTTTGGTGGCGCATCGCGCGCCGCGGCGCATTTTCCGGTGCGGTCTTGTTTGCCCTGGTGTGGATGATGGCCGAGATGGCCCGCGGCACCTGGCTTACCGGGTTTGGTTGGGGCGCAGGGGGCTATGCACATGTGGACGGCCCCTTGGCATTTTTTGCGCCGTGGATGGGAGCCTACGGCATCACCGCATTGGCCGGCTTTGTCGGTATGGCCTTCACCCAAGCAGTCATGCGCGTAATGGGTCGCCGCCCGCCCGGTGGTGTACGTCCCACCGGGACTGCAGCGATGCTGGCCGCGCTGGTGCTCTTGATTGCGCCTCAGATGGTCCCCGCAGCCTTGACCCAGTTCACGCGGGATGCCGGTAGCTTCAGCGTCACCTTGTTGCAGGGCGGAATCGCGCAGAATGAAAAGTTTGAACAGTCCAGCGGCGTGCCTCAGGCACTAAGCTGGTACGAATCCCAAATGCTGGGCGCGACCAGTGACTTGGTGGTGGCGCCAGAGACGGCTGTGCCCTTGCTGCTACAAGATTTGCCGGCAGGCTATTGGGACCGCTTGAGCACCGGCTTGCGCACCAATGGCCATGCGGCTATTTTCGGTATCCCGCTGGGCGATAACCAGCAGGGCTTTACCAACTCGGTCATCGGCTTTATGCCGTCCAATTCACAGCTACAGCGCTACGACAAGCATCACCTGGTGCCCTTTGGCGAATTCATTCCGCCATTCTTTCGCTGGTTTACCAACTTGATGCACATTCCTTTGGGGGACTTCAATCGCGGGCCTTTGGGGCAGGCCTCTTTTGCCATGCAAAGCCAGCGTTTGGCGGCACACATTTGTTATGAAGATTTGTTTGGTGAAGAGCTGGCTACGCGATTTGTCGACCCGGCTACGGCCCCCACTGCGCTGATCAATGTCAGCAACCTGGCCTGGTTTGGCGATGGCCTGGCAATCCCCCAGCACCTTAGCATTGCGCGCATGCGGGCTTTGGAATTTGGACTACCCATGCTACGGGCGACCAATACCGGTGCTACCGCCATCATTGCGCACACTGGCGTGGTGCAAGCACAACTGCCCTACGGCACCGCAGGTGTGTTGCAGGGCCAGGTTCAAGGACGCATGGGGTTGACGCCGTTTGCGTGGTGGGCGGCGCGCTGGGGCTTGTGGCCGCTGTGGCTGATGGGGCTGGCCGCCTTGGCCTTTTGCGCTTTTGCACGTAGGCGCCCAGATTGAAGCGTCAAGCGTTGCATCGCAAGGCGCGCGCTTGCGCCAGCCTTCTGCGGCCAAAGCAATGGCCCGTAAAATTGGCCGCTCACGCTGCAAACCTTTGTAAGCAGCCCAACCCATAGCGCCAGCGCCGCGCCCCAGCCACCGCATGTTGACATTCCAGCAAATAATTTTGACCCTGCAGTCCTATTGGGACGCGCAGGGCTGTGCACTACTGCAACCCTACGACATGGAGGTGGGCGCAGGCACTTCGCACACCGCCACCTTTTTGCGCGCCATCGGCCCCGAGCCTTGGAAAGCTGCTTATGTACAACCGAGTCGCCGCCCCAAAGACGGGCGCTACGGCGAAAACCCCAACCGCTTGCAGCACTACTATCAGTATCAGGTAGTGATGAAACCGGCCCCTGCCAATATTCTGGACTTGTACCTTGGCTCGCTGAAAGCGCTGGGCTTTGACCTAAAGCAAAACGACATCCGCTTTGTGGAAGATGATTGGGAAAACCCCACCTTGGGCGCGTGGGGCTTGGGCTGGGAAGTCTGGCTCAACGGTATGGAAGTGACGCAGTTCACTTATTTTCAGCAAGTAGGCGGCATCGACTGCAAGCCCGTCACGGGCGAAATCACCTACGGCCTGGAGCGTCTGGCCATGTACCTGCAAGGCGTGGACAACGTCTACAACTTGCAATGGACCGCCGACATGACATATGGCGATGTGTACAAGCAAAACGAAGTGGAGCAGTCCACCTACAACTTTGAACACAGCGATACCGACTTTTTATTCACCGCGTTTACTGCGCATGAAAAACAAGCAAAGCATTTGATTGATGTGCCGCTCGCCTTGCCCGCTTACGAGCAAGTGCTCAAAGCAGCGCACACCTTCAATCTGCTGGATGCACGTGGTGCCATCAGCGTGACCGAACGCGCTGCTTATATGGGCCGTATCCGCAATCTGGCGCGTGGCGTGGCGCAGTGCTACTACGAGAGTCGCGAGCGCCTGGGCTTTCCCATGGCCCCGCCCGAATGGATTGCGCAAATGGCAAAGAAGGCGGCATGAGCATGACGACCGAAAACCTGCTGGTTGAAATCTTTGTAGAAGAGCTGCCGCCCAAGGCGCTGAAAAAGCTGGGGCTTGCCTTTGCGACGGTGCTGACCGACAGTCTCAAAGCCCAAGGCTTGGCCGCTGCAGATTCACTTGTAAGCGACTACGCTTCACCGCGCCGATTGGCCGTACATGTCGTTGGTGTTGCCGCGCAAGCTGCAGACAAAGCGGTCTCGCAAAAGCTGATGCCCGTAGCTGTGGGGCTGGACGCCAGCGGTCAAGCCACACCGGCGCTTCTGAAGAAATTGCAAGCGCTAGGCGCAGGACCCGAGGCCGTGTCAGGGTTGAAAAAACGCATGGATGGCAAAGCCGAGGCCTTGTACTTTGACAGCACCGTTCGCGGTGCCAGCCTGGCCGAGGGTTTGCAAAAAGCCTTGCTGGATGCCATTACCAAACTGCCCATCCCCAAAGTCATGAGCTACCAGCTGGAGCGCGATTGCGAATTGCCCGGCTGGAGCACCGTGAGCTTTGTGCGCCCGGCGCATGGCTTGCTGGCACTGTACGGCAGCGCCATCGTGCCTGTGCAGGCGCTGGGCCTGCAAGCCGGTAACAGCACCCAAGGGCACCGTTTTGAAGCCGCCGTTTCGCCGGTACGGATCGCGCATGCCGATGACTACGCTGCCACCCTGCTGCGTGACGGCGCGGTGATTGCCAGCTTTGACGAGCGTAGTCGCGCCATGGTGCGTGCCTTGCGCATCGAAGCCAAGCGTTTGGGTCGCCGTTTGGAGGTGGAGCCGCCCCATTTGGGTGATGGCGAGGCCGAAGAGGTCTTGCTGGAGAACGCGCTGGTGCAGGAAGTGACCGGCTTAGTGGAGCGCCCCACCGTGATGGTGTGCAATTTTGATAAAGAGTTTTTGGATGTGCCGCAAGAGTGCTTGATTCTGACCATGAAGGCGAATCAAAAATACTTCCCGCTCTTCGATGATGCTGGTAAGTTAAGCAACCAGTTTTTAATCGTCAGCAATATCAATCCCGCAGACCCGAGCTTTGTGATTGGTGGTAACGAACGCGTGGTACGCCCGCGCCTGGCCGATGCCAAATTCTTCTACGATCAGGACCGCAAAAGCAGCCTGGAGTCGCGCGTCGAGGGCCTATCTAAGGTGGTGTATCACAACCAATTGGGCACACAGGGTGATCGTATGCAGCGGGTGTGCCAGATCGCCGGCGCCATAGCGATGCGCATCGGAGGCAAAGCCCTTGCAGATAAGGCCATGTTGGCCGGACGTTTGGCGAAGACGGACTTGTTGACCGATATGGTGGGCGAGTTCCCCGAGCTACAAGGCATCATGGGAAATTACTACGCCAAGCATGACCGTACGCGCGATGACGATTCACGCGATGACCGCCTGGACGATGAAATAGCCAATGCGATTTCCGACCACTACCACCCTAGATTTGCGGGGGATAGTCTGCCCACTAATGACGTCGGGCGAGCGCTTGCATTGGCAGACAAATTAGAAACCTTGGTGGGCATGTTTGGTATTGGCAGTCTGCCCACAGGCGACAAAGATCCGTTTGCGTTGCGCCGCCATGCACTCGGAGTCATACGGATACTCATGGATGAGCGAGACTTGCCACTGAACTTGCCAAGTCTGCTGGACGATGCAGTCCCGGCATTTGGCGCATTGATTAAAGACCCGCGCACTGCGCTGCTCGACTTTATCTTTGACCGGCTCTCCGGTGCCTTACGAGAACAAGGCGCTAGCGCACAAGAGGTCGATGCGGTGTTGGCTTTGCGCCCGCAACTGCTTGCCGAAGTGCCTAAGCAATTGGCCGCCGTGCGCGCCTTCTCCGCCCTACCCGAAAGCGCCGCCCTGGCTGCTGCGAACAAACGCATCGGAAACATCCTGAAAAAATCTGAAGCTGCGCAAGGCCTCGTAGACGCCGCATTGCTTCAGGAAGATGCCGAGAAAGCCTTATTCGTTGCCATGCAAACGGTAGTGCCTCAGGCCGATGTTTGGTTTGCCGCCAAGGACTACACCACCAGCTTGCAAGCCCTTGCCGCGCTGCGCGCGCCGGTGGATGCGTTTTTTGACGGCGTCATGGTCAATGCCGAGAACCCGGCGCTCAAGGCCAATCGGCTGGCACTATTACAGCAATTGCATAGCGCCATGAACCGCGTGGCCGACCTGTCCAAGCTGGCCGCATAAACAGGTTTTAACACCATGAAACTCTGCATCCTTGACCGCGACGGCACCATTAACGAGGACAGCGACGACTACATCAAGTCCGCCGACGAATGGATACCGCTGCCCGGCGCGCTGGAGGCGATTGCGCGCATCAACCATGCCGGTTGGCATGTGGTGGTGGCCAGTAACCAGTCGGGGCTGGGGCGGGGACTGTTTGATGTAGCGGCGCTTAACGCCATGCACGCCAAAATGCACAGCATGCTCGCCGCTGTGGGTGGGCGCATCGACGCGGTGTTTTACTGCCCGCACAGCCCGGCTGAAAACTGCAAATGCCGCAAACCTGCCTCGGGCTTGTTTGAGCAAATTGCCGAGCGCTACGGCATGGGCTTGGCCACCATGCCGGCGGTGGGTGACACCGCGCGCGACATGATCGCCGCCATAGGCGCAGCCTGCACGCCGCATGTGGTGCAGACCGGTAAGGGCGCGCTCTGGCGCGGCCAGCCTTTGCCCGAAGACTTTCCTCCGCAAACTATGGTGCACGCTGATCTGTCTGCGTTTGCGGACTATCTGGTGGCTCGCAGCTAGCGCCCAGTTTCTTGCGTACCCGACCTATGCCATTTATCCGCTCGGTTTTGCACATGCTGTGGATGATGCTGACCGTGGTGCCGTTTGCTTTTGCGATTTTGGGCGCTTCGATTTTTATCCGGGGCAATCCGCTGTGGGCTATGGCGCGCGCTTGGTTGCGCACCGCAATTGCCGGTGCGCGCGTGATTCTGGGCATTCGGGTGCGCATCAGTGGCTGGGAACATTTGCCTACTGGTGAAAACAGCGCAGCCGTGTTGTTGGTCAAACACCAGTCCACCTTGGAGACATTTTTGCTGCCTTCGCTCATGCCGCATCCGCTGGCTTTTGTGTTCAAAAAAGAGCTGCTCTATGTCCCGTTTTTTGGCTGGGCAATGAGCCGCCTGGACATGATTCATATCGACCGCAGTCAGCGCTCGCAGGCTTTTAACAAAGTGGTTTCGCAAGGCCAAGAATTGCTAGCCCGTGGCGTCTGGATCATCATGTTTCCTGAAGGCACACGCATACCGCGCGGAGAAAAAGGCGTGTACAAAGCCGGCGGCACGCGACTGGCCATTGAAACCGGCGCGCCGGTGTTTCCGATTGCGGTGAATTCGGCCCGCGTCTGGCCGCGCAAGGCCTTTATTAAATACCCCGGCCTGGTAGATGTATCCATCGGCCCGGCGATTGCCAGCGCAGGCCGCAGCCCGGATGAAATGATGCGTGAAGTGGAGGCCTGGATCGAGGCGGAAATGCGGCGTCTGGACCCGGACGCTTACCCGCCCCAGCCTTAGCACACCAGAGCACCCGGGCCATGCATTCCTTGCTGCGTTACACCCTGGATTTATTTGATTCGCTGGGCACTGCGCCATCGGCGAAAGCTCCGCCCTCCAAGCCGCCCGCCCGTGCGCCGCGCCGTGTAGCAAAACCTTATACATCGGCGGCGAAAAGCGCTAGCGCCCCGTCTCCCGAGCTTTCAACAGAGGCCGGATTTGTCCATCCCCAAGCCGCGCGCAGCTTGCGTCTACAAGGTGTAGAGGTGGCGTTTTCGCTGGTGCGTGCGCGCCGCAGCAGCATCGGTATGACCATCGGGCCCGATGGTTTGAGCGTACGTGCGCCGCGCTGGACTTCGCTGCTAGAAATAGACAAGGTCTTACAAGCGCGTGCCGAGTGGATAGTGCGAAAACTACATGAAAGCCGCGAACGGCATACGCAGCTACAGCAAACCCGAATTGATTGGCGCGATGGCGCGGTGTTTCCCTACCTGGGCGGCCTAATGCGTTTGCGTCTGGACCCATCACATGGTTTCAGCGCCGCGGGCGCGGCCTTGGCAGAGACGTATGACGGGCAGGATGGGCCGCTGATGCGCGAGCTGCGCATCGCGCTACCTATGGACGCCAGTGCCGCGCAAATCCGCGATGCCACGCAAGCTTGGCTGATGCGCCAGGCCAAGGCCTTGTTTGAGGAGCGACTCAATCACTTTGCGCCGCTACTGCAAGTGCGCTGGACCCGGCTGTCGCTGAGCAATGCTGATAAGCGCTGGGGCAGCGCCAAGAGCGACGGTTCTATCCGCTTGAACTGGCGTTTGATGCACTTTGAGCTACCGGTAATCGACTACGTGGTGGCGCATGAACTGAGCCATTTGCGGGTGATGAACCACAGCCCGCATTTCTGGCAAACCGTGGGCAGCGTGATGCCCGACTACCCAGAACGGCGCAAACAGCTCAAAGACCCGACCGCGCCGCTTTGGTGAACGTGCCGATCAGACTGGCAGGCTGAAACGGTACACGCCATCAGTGCCTAGGCTGCGGCGTAATTTTTTCTGAAACCACAGCATATGCAAATGTGCCACCGCCTCGCCCATGGCAAAAGTCATCTGGTGCAAATCCAGCGCGCGTGTGAACAGCACTGGCACCACATCGCGCGCGCTTTGCGGACCGGCCGCGCAGGCCTGCATTACTTCGGCCAGACGCTCGCGGTGGTGGGTGTGCAGTTGCTCAATGCGAACATGTAAGCCCGTGAAAGGCTTGCCGTGCGCCGGCAGCGTCAAGGTGTCCGTGGGCAGGGGTTTGAACTTGTCAATCGAGTCCAAAAACAGCTTGAGCGCATCGGCCTCAGGCTCTTGTTCATAGACGCTGACGTTGGTGGAAATACGCGGCAGCATCATGTCGCCGCCTATGAGCACTTGCAAGTCCTCGCAGTACAGCGCGATGTGCTCGGGCGCGTGGCCGTAGCCGCTGATGCAGCGCCAGTTGCGCCCGCCGATTTCTAGCATAGTGCCGTCAATCAGGCGGTGGTAGCTTTCGGGGACCGAAGGCACCAGATTGGGAAAGTAGTTGGTGCGCGCGCGTATTTGTTCTACCGAGCCCTCATCGTTCATGCCGTGGGCGGCGAAATAGTCCGCAGAGCGTTCGCCGCCAAACCCGTTGGCGCCCATGCAGGCAAAACGCGCCACCTGATAGTCGGCGGCGCTGATCCACAAGTCCACCTTCCAGCGCTCGCATAGCCAATGGGCTAGGCCAATATGGTCTGGGTGCATATGGGTGCAGATCACGCGCAGGATCGGCAAGCCTTGTAATTCGTTGCTAAATATTTGCTCCCATTGGGCCTTAGCTTCGTCGCGGTGTATGCAGCAGTCCACAACGCTCCAGCCCTCTACCGGGCCGTTTTCGCCCTCCATGCAATCGCGCAAAAGCCACAGGTTGATATGGTCGAGGGCAAAGGGCAGCGTCATGCGCACCCACAAGATGCCGGGTGCTACCTCGATGCTGCCCCCTGGCGTGGGCAGGTCATTGCCCAGGGGGTAGTGCAGGTGGGATTCGAGGGCGTTCATGGTGGGC
>Ga0214919_10007705_pt1 | contig 14442 bp, 12 predicted proteins | sample LL1503_MetaG_FD_177994 | JGI IMG/M metagenome (GOLD analysis project Ga0214919, IMG submission 177994) | Freshwater microbial communities from Lake Lanier, Atlanta, Georgia, United States - LL-1503 | ecosystem: Environmental > Aquatic > Freshwater > Lake | place: USA: Georgia | collected...
GGAATAATCATTGTAATACCTAACCAGGTAATTCCCATACACCAGGCGATATCTTTAAAAATCCAAAAAACAATATGCAAATTTTCCATTTTGCGATAAGCAATAGGAATGTTATATAATTTTTTTTCATCTTCGTTCATGATGCAGTCAATGGTTTAAATGAATGATGTTTAAAAATATTGAATTTTTTAATTTTCGGGGAACTTTTTTTACGCGCTTCATTAGGCGCTCATTAAATGCTTGAACCTTTGTAAATCGGCCTCGGCATGAATGGTTTTCTTATGCTCAATATGTTCAATTAATTGGTGGGTAAAATAGGGGGCTAAGGAACAGCCCTTGGTGCCCATGCCATTACAAATACCTATTTGAGTATGGATAGGATGCAAGCCCACAAAAGGGCGGCGCTCGGTATTGGCAGGCCTTATACCCACAAGGTGGTTGGTAATGGTATATGGAATTTTTAGCACTGCGTTTAAGCTGTTGATTGTTTTTTGTTTAAAGGCCTCTGTGGGCATTGTGCTTGTATAGTCCCATTCAAAACTAGAGCCTACCCAAAATAAATTCTCTTTCCAAGGTACAATGGCTAAATTATTTTTATAAATATGTTTTGCAGGAAGCCCCTTAATTTCCACAATTAGCGCTTCTCCTTTATTGGGTGCAAAGGGAAGTGTTTTAAAATAGGGGTTCATCATCGTATTTACGCCATCACAAAAAATAATTTTTTCTGCACTTATATTATTCCATTCAATGCCTTTGTCTACTAATTTTAAATCGTTGTAATTAAAATTAGTTTCTATATAATTTTCTGCAAATTCTTTTTTGCCTGCTTCTAAAAAAGCTAACAAATCAATCCAGTAGCAAGAGTCAATCTCTCCTGTACCAAAATGCATATTGAAAAAAGAGTCCCATGTTAAAGGGTTATTATTTTTTAAATACACATTATCGTGGTCCATTCGGTAGTCAAAACTATCTTTCATTTGTTGACTAGGATGAATTAAAACAACGGGCGCCTTATTAATTATTTTTGAATTCGTTTTTTCTTGAAATGCTTCATAAGCGTCTACTGCAAAGGGTAAAACTTCTTCAATCATCCAAGTTTGCACCATTCTTCTACCTGTTACAGGGTTCATGACCCCGCTGGCCACCTTGGTGGCAGAAGCGGCGTTACTATCATTTACAATAGCGAATGAAATATTTCTTTGCTGTAAAAAATAAGCTAGCCAAGTGCCTACGAGGCCTTGACCAATAATTAAGTATTTAAAGTTTTTTTCCAAAAGGAATTACTTTATTGGTGGAAATGACAAAGCCAATACTGTCTTTTAGATTACCTACATTGGCTACTAATACTAAATCAAAACTATCGCTATAATCGTTGGGTACAGTAAAAGGGAACTCCACTTCAAACTTTTCATTTTGAATGGTGGTGAAATATTGAAAAGGAAAAATATTTAAAAACCAACCATCCACCGATTTTTGAGTTTGATGATTTAAAAGCGACATAACAAGTGTACCTGTTTTTTCTTCTTTTAAATTATGACTTACACTCACTTTTAATTTGACCGACTGACCCGTTTTTAATTTCACGGGGGCTACACAATGTATTTTAATAGCTGACTTCTGCTGTGCCATGGTTAAATGACTACAGAAAAATAAAGCGAATAATAGTAGCGCGTATTTCATAGGACAAACTTACAATAAAAAAATCCCTTATCTTTTTTGGATAAGGGATTACTTAATATGAATAGAGGACTATTTCTTTTTTAAGGCTTCTGCCATGGTAGTTCCAATATCTGCAGGGCTTGCTACTACATGTATTCCGCAGCTTGCCATAATTTTCATTTTAGCAGCAGCAGTATCATCGGCGCCACCAATAATAGCACCCGCATGACCCATTCTACGACCTGGAGGCGCTGTTTGACCAGCTATAAAACCCACCACAGGTTTTCTTAAATTATCTTTAATCCAATGAGCAGCATCGGCTTCCATGCTTCCACCAATTTCCCCAATCATTATAATGCCCTCTGTTTCTGGATCGTTCATTAATAATTCAACTGCTTCTTTAGTAGTAGTTCCAATAATTGGATCTCCACCAATTCCAATAGCTGTTGAAACACCTAGACCTGCTTTTACTGCTTGGTCTGCGGCTTCATATGTTAAGGTTCCACTTTTTGAAACAATACCAATCTTACCTTTTTTGAAAATAAAGCCTGGCATGATTCCTACTTTAGCTTCTTCAGCTGTAATCACACCCGGACAGTTAGGTCCTATTAATCGAGTTGTTTTTCCTTGTAAGTAATTTTTTACTTTCACCATGTCTTGCACTGGAATACCTTCCGTAATACAAACTACTAAAGCAATACCTGCATCAGTGGCTTCCATAATGGCATCTGCTGCGAATGCTGGAGGAACAAAAATGATACTCACATTTGCACCTGTAGTTTTAACTGCATCAGCTACCGTATTGAATACAGGTTTATCTAAATGCACAGAACCACCTTTTCCTGGAGTTACACCACCTACCACATTGGTGCCATATTCTATCATTTGAGTGGCATGGAAACTTCCTTCAGTACCGGTAAAACCTTGTACGATAACCTTTGAATTTTTATTGACTAATACTGACATGTGGGCTATTTTGTTATTTGTGGCGCAAAAATAGGCTAATCGAGGTTTTTTTACACTTATTTTACAACAAAAATTGAAGGTTTTTTTATAAATGGCTTTCATGTGCTACTTTTGCCGTTCTCTAAGACAAATTAAAAAAAACAATTATGGCAACAACTTCAGACATCAGTCGTGGAATGATTCTAAAATTAGATGGTAACCTATACTCTGTAGTAGAATTTGGTGAAAATAAAACCGCTCGTGCAGCAGCTAAAATTTGGGCTAAATTAAAAGGGGTAGACAATAAAAGATCTATTGAAAAAACATGGAATAGCGGTGAGAATATATATCCTGTGCGTGTGGAGAAGAAAGCTTTTCAATACTTATATAAAGACGACAACGGCTACAACTTAATGAATAATGAGACTTTCGAGCAAATTGCAATGGCTGAGGAAATGATAGATGCTCCTCAATTTTTAATTGATGGCGCAGAGGTATTTGTATTTATGAATACTGAAACTGAACTTCCAATTGGAGCAGAGCTTCCAGAAAAGATAGACGTTAAAATTACTTATTGTGAGAATGGGGTGAAAGGGGATACAGCAACCCGTGCCCTTAAAGCTGCTACTATTGAATCTGGAGCGACTGTAATGGTGCCTTTATTCGTCAATGAAGGAGAGAAGATTAAGATTAATACCAAAAACGGAGAATACGTAGAGCGAGTGAAGTAGCCTTAAAACAGGCCTAAAATACCTTAAAAAGCCCCGAATCATCGGGGTCTTTTTTTGCCAAAAATTGGCTGTTTTTAATAAAAAAAGCCCTTTTTTTCACGAAAATCCATAAAAAAACCCCAATTTTACCCAAAATTGCTAAACATGGACTTGAAACAAATTCACGATTTAATTAAAGTGGTTAACAAGAGTAATATCGGAGAGATAAGTATCGAAGATAAAGACGGTAAAGTAACCATTAAACAAAAAGAAGAGCATGTAACTGTAAGCTCGGTGCCAGCAACTTATGCTGCTGCCCCAGTAGCCATAGCAGCTCCTTCTGCATCAGCGTCAGCTGCGCCCGCAGCTCCAGTAGCCCCGGCTGCCACTAATTTATTAACTATTAAAAGTCCAATGATTGGTACTTTTTATAGAAGAGCCGCTCCAGACAAGCCATTAATGGCTGAGGAAGGAACAGTAGTAGCTCCAGGTAAAGTGGTTTGTATTATTGAAGCAATGAAGCTTTTCAATGAGATTGAAAGTGAAGTCAAAGGAACCATTGTGAAAATTTTGGTAGAAGATGCCAGTCCAGTGGAATATGACCAACCTTTATTCTTGGTTCAACCAGAATAAACATTACCCATTTTCAAATTTTAATTAAGAAAAATGTTTAAAAAGATTTTGATAGCCAATCGTGGCGAAATTGCTTTACGTATTATTAGAACCTGCAGAGAGATGGGCATTAAAACAGTGGCCGTTTATTCAACAGCAGATAAAGATAGTTTGCATGTAAAGTTTGCTGACGAAGCTGTTTGTATAGGAGGTCCTAAAGGACAAGAATCCTATTTAAATATTCCACATATCATGGCTGCATGTGAAATTACCAATGCCGATGCAGTGCATCCAGGTTATGGTTTTTTAGCAGAGAATGCGAAGTTTGCACAAATCTGTGCCGACCACGGTATTAAATTTATTGGGCCAACACCCGATATGATTAATAGCATGGGTGATAAAATTACTGCCAAAGAAACCATGATTAAAGCAGGAGTTCCTGTAGTACCAGGTGGAGAAGGTTTATTAGAAAATATTGATGCCGCTAAAAAATTAGCGAAAGAAATTGGATATCCAGTGATTATCAAAGCCACTGCAGGTGGGGGTGGTAAAGGTATGCGTGTAGTATGGAATGAAGCTGAAATTGAAAAAGCATTTGAAACGGCTAAAATGGAAGCAGGCGCCAGTTTTAAAAACGATGGTTTGTACATGGAGAAATTCGTGGAAGAGCCAAGACATATAGAAATACAAGTAGCAGGAGACCAATATGGAAATGTTTGTCATTTGAGTGAGCGTGATTGTTCTATTCAAAGAAGACATCAAAAATTAGTAGAAGAATCTCCTTCACCTTTTATGACACCAGATCTTCGTCAAAGAATGGGTGAGGCTGCAATTAAAGCAGCAAGCGCTATTAATTACGAGAGTGTTGGTACGGTAGAATTTTTAGTAGATAAGAATCGCAATTTCTACTTCATGGAAATGAATACGCGTATTCAAGTGGAGCACTGCGTTACAGAAGAAGTAGTGAGCTATGACTTAATTAAAGAGCAAATTAAAATTGCTGCTGGTGAAAAAATTTCTGGAAAGAATTACGAACCACAATTACATGCCATTGAATGTCGTATCAATGCAGAAGATCCCTATAACGATTTTAGACCTTCTCCAGGAAAAATAACTGTACTCCATACGCCAGGTGGACATGGTGTGCGTGTGGATAGTCATGTATATGCTGGCTATGTAATTCCTCCTTATTATGATTCTATGATTGGTAAATTAATCACAGTGGCTCAAACCCGTGAAGAAGCAATTAATACAATGTACCGTGCTTTAAGTGAGTATGTGATTGAAGGAGTGAAAACAACTATTCCATTCCACTTACAATTAATGCAGAACGAAGATTTTAGAAAAGGAAACTTCACAACTAAGTTCCTCGAAACTTTTAAAATAAAGTAAATTTTATAATACTAATTCTTCGCTCGCTCTGCGCATTGCTCGAAAGCTCGCTCAAAATTGTTTTATAAAATTATCATTACCTCATAAAAAAAAGGCCCCGAACTATTCGAGGCCTTTTTTATTCTATCACTTTGGGGGATTGCTTTAATTAACGTAAGAACAACAACTCTCTGTACTTAGGCAAGGTCCATAATTCATCATCTACCAATTGCTCTAATTTATCAACATGGTAGCGGATCTTATCAAAGTATTGTGCTTTTACTTTTGCCTCGTATTCAATAGCTTTTTCTCTTGAATTTACAATGTTGTTAGCTACTTTACGCGCTTCCACCATCGCATCAACATTATCATAAACCTGTTGAATATGCGTGCTTACATCTTTTAATAATGCCAACTGACCTTTGTATAATTTCTCAGGTAAGGCTGCTTCACGAAGCAAGCTTACATTTTTCAATAACTCGTTTTGATATTTAAGTGCAGCAGGAATAATATGGTTAGTGGCTAAGTCACCCATTATACGCGCTTCAATTTGTACTTTTTTAATGTACTTCTCTAATTCAATTTCGTAACGAGCTTCTAATTCACTGTGAGAGTAAATATTATTTTCTTTAAATAATTTCTTTGCTTTCTCAGTTACCATCGCGTCTAATGCAATAGGAGTTGTCTTTAAATTAGGCAAGCCTCTTTTTTCTGCTTCTTTATGCCACTCTTCGCTATAGCCATCGCCTTCAAATAAAATCTTTTTACTAGAGACAATGTATTTTTGAATCACTTGCATAATGGCAATCTCTTTCTTGTCACCTTTTTCTGTTAATGCTTCTACTTCTGCAGCAAATTTGTTCAAAGTATCTGCCACAATTGTATTTAAAATTGTCATTGGATGACCACAGTTGGCCGTAGAGCCTACCGCGCGGAATTCAAATTTATTTCCAGTGAAAGCGAAAGGAGAGGTACGGTTACGATCGGTGTTGTCCATTAGTAATTCAGGAATGCTACGATGTAAATCTAATTTTAAAATGGCTTCATCTTGCTCGTCAAACTTAGTACCCACGCGGCTTTCCACATCATTTAACACCTTTGTTAAATACTCGCCTACGAAAACAGAAATAATAGCAGGAGGGGCTTCGTTGGCACCTAATCTGAAATCATTTGAGGCAGAAGCAATAGAGGCTCTTAAAATATCGGCATAATCATGCACTGCTTTAATGGTGTTGACAAAGAAAGTCAAGAACATTAAATTAGTTTTAGGTGTTTTACCAGGTGCTAACAAATTTACTCCAGTATCGGTAGCTAAACTCCAGTTATTATGTTTGCCACTTCCATTAATACCTGCAAATGGTTTTTCATGCAGTAAAACCACTAAATGATGTCTTTTAGCAACACGACTCATTACATCCATTAATAAAATGTTATGGTCAACTGCAATATTCACTTCTTCAAAAATAGGGGCACACTCAAATTGAGCAGGTGCTACTTCATTATGCCTTGTTCTTAAAGGAATGCCTAATTTGTATGATTCATTTTCATAGTCACGCATAAAAGCGTACACTCTTTCTGGAATCGATCCAAAATAATGATCTTCTAATTGTTGTCCTTTAGCAGGGGCTGCACCAAAAACGGTTCTTCCGCATTGTACTAAATCGGGTCTTGCATTTACAAGTGCTTCATCAATTACAAAATATTCTTGCTCCCAACCTAAAGTAGGCGTTACCTTACTTACATTTTTATCAAATAAATTACAAACTGTTACGGCTGCTTTATTCAAAGCTTCAGTCGCTTTCATTAAAGGCGCTTTATAATCTAAAGATTCGCCAGTATAAGAAACGAATATAGTTGGTACACATAATGTCTTACCATTTCCAATTTCAATAATGAATGGGGGAGAAGAAGGGTCCCATGCAGTATAACCTCTTGCTTCAAATGTAGCTCTTAGCCCACCACTTGGGAAACTAGATGCATCTGGTTCTTGTTGTATTAAAGCAGCGCCATCAAATTCTTCAATAGCAGTTCCATCCGATTTTAAAGTAAAAAAAGAATCATGCTTTTCTGCAGTGGTGCCTGTTAAGGGTTGAAACCAATGTGTAAAGTGCGTAACTCCTTTTGTTTCTGCCCAAGCACGAATACCTGTAGCAATTTGTCCTGCTACATTTCTTTCAATTTTTTTAGCACCTTTAATACTATTCACTAAACTTTTATAAGCTTCATCACTTAAAAATTCTCTTGCTGTTTTCACATTAAAAACACTTTCACCAAAAATGGCAGTAATTTTTTGAGAATGTACTTCAGGGTTATTAGAACGGTCATGACTTACATGATTGATAGCATCGAATCTTAAAGACATATAGTTATTTTTTATATTTGAGAATTAATCAAAGGTATGCGCAAATATGTAGGAGTAATCAACAAAAAATCCCCCAATTTCTCGGGGGATTCAATTAAAAACACAATTTATGTTGGGGATATCTAAAATTCCTTGATTACTAGACCTTTGCGGTTTTAACTGTCTTGATAATTCTAGCGGCAACTTTATAAGGATCTGCTGCTGAATTTGGACGACGATCTTCTAGCCATCCTTTCCAACCTTTTTCTACAGCGCCAATTGGAATACGAATAGAAGCGCCTCTATCAGAAACACCGAAGGAGAAATCATGAATACTTGCGGTTTCATGTTTACCTGTTAATCTTAAATGGTTATCTGCACCATATACTTCAATATGTTCTTTTACTACAGGACGGAATGCTTCACAAATAGTATCATACACTTCTTTCTTTCCGCAAGTTCTTAATGTAGTGTTAGAGAAGTTCGCATGCATACCAGATCCATTCCAATCTAAAGTACCTAATGGTTTACAATGCCAGTTAATAGATACTCCATAAGTTTCACCAATTCTTTCTAATAAGTAACGAGCAATCCAAATTTGATCTCCGGCTTCTTTAGCGCCTTTTGAAAAAATTTGAAATTCCCATTGCCCTGCAGCTACTTCAGCATTAATACCTTCTATGTTCAAACCCGCGTCAATACAAGCATCTAAGTGTTCTTCTACAATATTTCTACCATAAGCATTGTTAGCACCTACTGAACAATAATAAGGACCTTGAGGACCTGGGTAACCGCCTTCTGGAAAACCTAATGGTTTATTAGTAGCGGGGTTCCATAAAAAATATTCTTGTTCAAATCCAAACCAAAAATCATTATCATCATCTTCAATAGTAGCTCTTCCGTTTGAAGGATGAGGTGTTCCGTCAGAACTTAATACTTCGCACATAACTAAGTAAGCATCTCTACGACCTGGATCTTTACAAATAAAAACTGGTTTTAATAAACAGTCGCTTGAACCTCCTGGTGCTTGTTCGGTAGAGGATCCATCAAAACACCAAACATCACAGTCAGCTAATTTGCCACTGAAATCTTTTTCGATTTTTGTTTTACTTCTTAATGATTGAGTTGGTTTGTAACCATCTAGCCAGATGTACTCTAGTTTTGAAACTGCCATAGGGTGGGTATTTAAATATTAATAAAATAAAATATATGATAAAACAGGGTCGGAATTCTGTATTTCGGCACGAAAATAATAAAGAATTGGATTATTGAAAAAATAAAAACTCAAATTTCTTCATATTTATGCATAAAATATAAACATTAAATAAAATATTAATATTAATTTATACTCCAATCAATTGGTTTTCAATAAGCAAGTTTTTCTTACACATTTTAATTGTGATGATGTTGGTAAATGAAGTTTAAGCTTACATATCCCTTTTGTACCTTCGCGTCATCTATAAAGAATAAGAAAACACTAATGGAAATTACCGTCAAAACCGCCCAACAACTCAGATTAACACCTGAAGAATTTGAAAGTATAAAAACGAAACTAGGACGTACACCTAATTTCACAGAGCTATGTGCTTTTAGTGGAATGTGGTCAGAGCATTGTAGTTATAAAAATTCTATCAAGTGGTTAAAAACTTTACCTCGTGATGGAGGTAGAATGTTGGTAGCAGCAGGTGAAGAAAATGCGGGCTTAATGGACATTGGAAATGATTATGGTGTAGTATTTAAAATAGAATCACATAACCACCCAAGTGCATTGGAACCTTTTCAAGGTGCGGCCACAGGTGTAGGTGGAATTCAAAGAGATATTTTTACCATGGGTGCAAGACCTATTGCTTCATTGAATAGTTTGCGTTTTGGAAAATTAGAAGATAAAAAAACACAACGTTTACTAGCAGGTGTAGTGCATGGAATTGGACATTATGGAAACTGTTTTGGTGTACCTACAGTAGGTGGTGAATTATATTTTGAAGAGTGTTATCATACCAACCCATTAGTGAATGCAATGAGTGTGGGTATTGTAAAAGCTGGTAAAACAGTTAGTGCCATTGCATTAGGTAAAGGCAATCCAGTATTTTTTGTAGGAAGTGCCACTGGTAAAGATGGTATTGGTGGTGCAAGTTTTGCATCTGCTGAAATTACTGCAGATAGTGTTGAAGAATTACCAGCAGTGCAAGTGGGTGATCCTTTCCAAGAGAAAAAATTATTAGAAGCTTGTTTAGAAGTAATAGAAACAGGTGGAGTAGTAGGTATGCAAGATATGGGTGCAGCAGGCATTATATGTTCTACTGCAGAGATGAGTGCAAAGGGACAAGTAGGTATGCGCATTGACTTAGATAAAGTACCAACGCGTCAACAAAATATGAAGGCATGGGAATTATTATTAAGTGAGAGCCAAGAAAGAATGTTGATGGTGGTAGAAAAAGGAAAAGAAGCACAAGTATTAGCAGTGTTTGAAAAATGGGATTTGTCTTGTTCAAATATTGGTGAAGTAACCGACGACGGTTTACTAGATTTTTATATGAACGGCGTTTTAGAAGCCTCACTTCCAGCTTATGAATTAGTATTAGGTGGAGGTGCTCCTCAATATACTCGTGAATACGCGGCACCTGCTTATTTAGCAAAGGTGAATGCATTTGATATGAGTTCAGTGGCAGATACTACGAACTTACAAGAATCGGTGAAGCAATTAGTGCAAATTCCAAACATTGCTTCAAAGCGTTGGATATACACTCAATACGATAGCATGGTAGGTGCTGCAAATACATCTACGAATGCACCAAGTGATGCATCGGTGGTGGTTGCAAAAGGAACTGGCAAAGCATTAGCGATGACAGTAGATTGTAATAGTAAATATGTTTATGCAAATCCTGAAGTAGGTGCTATGATAGCAGTAGCAGAAGCTGCAAGAAATATTGTTTGTTCTGGTGGTGAGCCCATTGGAGTTACAAACTGTTTGAACTTTGGTAATCCTTATGATCCTGAAGTGTATTATCAGTTTGTAAAATCGGTAGAAGGAATGGGTGCTGCTTGTAGAAAATTTAATACGCCAGTAACAGGGGGTAATGTAAGTTTCTATAATCAAAACCCCGATGGTCCTGTATTTCCTACGCCCACCATTGGTATGGTAGGTATTGTAGAAGATATGAAAAACAGAATGACCTTAGATTTCAAAAATAATGGCGATGCTATTGTTTTATTAGGTAAACAAAGAAATGATATTGGTTCATCAGAATATGTAAATAAATTAAAAGGTGTTACGCATTCTCATGCACCCTATTTTGATTTAGAAGAAGAATTTGCTTTACAACAATTAGTGAGTTCTTTAATTAAAGATCATTCAATAATAAGTGCGCACGATATTAGCGAGGGCGGATTAATTATTACTTTATTAGAATCTGCATTTTATAACAACAAAGGTTTTGAAGTAAGTTCTAATGCAAGTAGTTTAAGAAAAGACGCTTATTGGATGGGCGAGGCGCAATCTAGAGTAGTAGTTTCATGTACAAGCGCGCAGTTAGCAAGTATTGAAGCGGCAGCTAAGAAATTCAATATTGAATTTACTGTTTTGGGTAAAGTAACAGAAGGTGCAATAAGTGTAGAGGGAGAAAATTGGGGAACTATTGCTAGTTGGAAAAATAGTTATGATACTTCTATTGAAAACAAATTAGCTTCTTAATTAATGACCAAGCAACCAACCATAGTCATAACGGGTACTGCAGGCTTTATTGGCTCTGTGATGGTGCAGTATTTAAATGAAAAGGGGTTTACTAATTTATTATTGGTGGATGATTTTGGTGTAGAAGCAAAAAGAAAAAATTGGGAGCAAAAAAAATATACAAAGGTTATAGAGCGTCAAGCTTTTTTAGATCAACTCATAAATGATGAGCATGAAATTGATATCATTATTCATTTAGGCGCCAGAACCGATACCACTGAATTTAATTATGCCATTCATGAAGAGTTGAATGTGGAATATTCTAAATCTATTTGGCAGTATGCTACTAGAAAACAAATTCCACTCATTTATGCATCTTCTGCTGCCACTTATGGTAGTGGTGAACAAGGGTATGACGATAGACATACAATTTTAGATAAATTAGTTCCACTGAACCCCTATGGTGTATCTAAAAATGAATTTGATAAATGGGCTACCACTCAAACTGAACAACCTCCACTTTGGACAGGTTTGAAGTTCTTTAATGTCTATGGTCCTAATGAAGGGCATAAGGCTAGAATGGCCAGTGTTATTTTTCATGCTTTCAATCAAATCAAAGAAACCGGTTTGGTTAAATTATTTAAAAGTCACCGTCCCGATTTTAAAGATGGGGAACAACTAAGAGACTTTATATATGTGAAAGACTTAGTGAATGTGATAGGATGGATGATGCACGAGATGTTTGCATCCAATTGGACTCCAGCTAAAAATGGTTTATATAATTTAGGAACAGGAAAGGCAAGAAGTTTTTATGATTTAGCTGCTAATACTTTTATAGCACAAGGATTAAAGCCTAATATTGAATTCATTGATATGCCTTTGGATATTAGAGATAAATATCAATATTTTACAGAAGCCAACATGATTAAGCTTCGCAGTGCAGGTTATACAAAACCCTTTACTAGTTTAGAAGAAGGGGTTGCTGACTATGTTAAAAATTATTTGCTTCCCTCAAGGGGTTATTAATATTTCTTCTATTTTTTCAAACTTTCTTACTGACGTTTTATAATAGCTTCCATTGGCCTCCGCGGCAAGAACCGAAGTCGGCTGCATGGAACTATCATAAAACTTTCAATCAATTTTTAAAAACTTAATTCAATCAAATGTCAAATAATAAAATAGCCATCATTGGCGGCGGTAATTTAGGGGCTTCTATTGCAGAGGGCTTAATACAAAGCGGTTTTGTAAAAGCAAATCAAATTACCCTTACTAAAAGAAATCTTCAAACCATTCAGCATTTAGCTGATAAAGGGGTAACAGTTACGAGTAATAATGTGACTGCTGTAAAAGAAGCGCAGTATGTTATTCTAGCAGTGAAGCCATTTCAAATTAAAGATATACTTACAGAAATAAAACCCTCTTTAGTTGCTAGTAAGCCTACTATTATAAGTGTGGCCACCGGTGTATGGATAAAGGATGTGGAAGAAATCTTAGATAGTAGTTTTGCTATTGTAAGAGCCATGCCCAATACAGCCATCGCTATTCAGCAAAGCATGACTTGTATTTGTGCCAATGCAGCATCAACAAATCAACTAAGTTTTGTAAGTGATTTATTTAATCAATTAGGAAAAACAATTTTAATTGATGAAAAGCTAATGGATGCAGCCACTGTACTTGGGGCCTGTGGAACAGCTTATGCTTTAAGATATATAAGAGCTAATATACAAGGCGGAATTGAAATCGGATTTAGTGCAGCGCAAGCTTCTTTAATTGCAGCACAAACGGTAAAAGGCGCCGCCGATTTATTGTTAACTAAGAACACGCATCCAGAACAAGAGATAGATAAAGTAACCACACCAATGGGTTGCACCATTGCTGGTTTAAATGAAATGGAACATCAAGGATTTAGTTCATCCTTAATAAGAGGCTTAACGACCAGCTTTCAGAAGATTAAAAAAGATATGTAATATAAAAAGATATGTTACAATGAAGCTAAATAAATAATTTCCAAAAGCCGTACTTTGGCTGCCTGCCAGGGAGGCGATAATTTTTTTGCTTAATTTATATTAGTAAAGTAAACTAAATAGTTTTCAAAAGCCGCACTTTGGCTGCCTGCCAGGGAGGCGTTGAAAATTTATTTAGTTTACTTACAAACAATTAATGTGCTTTAAAAAATGCAATCGCTTTTGTATAAGCATCTTCTTTAGCAGCGGCATTATAACTTGGATTACTTGGGTTCGCAAAACCATGTCCTGCTTCATATCTATTCACAGCTAAATTCTTACCTGCTTCTTTCATATTTTTTTCAAAATCGTTCACCATGGCAGGAGAAGGGCTTTGATCTAAGTTGCCAAAAAAGCCAATGATATCACATTGAATAGATTTCAATTTATCCATATTGGTTTCTGGTCTACCATAATACATAACCGATCCTTTTGCTTGTGGTCCTGCAAGTATGGCTGTTTGTAAACTCCACATTCCACCAAAACACCAACCCACACTATAAATAGAGGCTTTAGATCCTGCATACTTAATAGCTCCTTGAATAATCGCAGTCATTCTACCCATATCTGCACCGCGCATTAATTTCATGGCACTGTCTGGTGTTGCAGCTACTTTTCCATCATACATATCTACAGCAATTACATTCACATCTCCTAAGTCTGTATAATATTTATCTGATTCCATTTTTACATTGTCATTTAATCCCCACCATTCTTGTATTACAATTAAATATTTATTGCTTTTCTTTTTAGCAGCAATAAAATAAGCATTGGCTTGCTTGCCATCGGCAGCATCAAATGACATCATTTTTCCCAATAGGTTTTCTGGATTCACTACTATAGGTGAAGGGTGCATCGCTGCAAAAGCAGGTGTGCTTGCTTCTAACTTATAAGCTTGCTGTGTTTCCATATTTAAACACTCAATTACTTCCGCTTTTTCTATGGTAGGGTGTTGGGTTTTGGTCCAATTCCAGCTAATTAAACTAGCTGTCAAAAGGACGCTAAAAAGGACATAAATGGCTTTTTTCATTGATTTTTATTTATTTTAATTGAAGATGTTCACTTTTATATAACAGTTATAAACATTTTTTGTTGAGTCCTAGCTATGATTTTGTTGCCCCCCTTTTTTGG
>Ga0214919_10007706_pt1 | contig 14441 bp, 12 predicted proteins | sample LL1503_MetaG_FD_177994 | JGI IMG/M metagenome (GOLD analysis project Ga0214919, IMG submission 177994) | Freshwater microbial communities from Lake Lanier, Atlanta, Georgia, United States - LL-1503 | ecosystem: Environmental > Aquatic > Freshwater > Lake | place: USA: Georgia | collected...
CTGGCTCTTTGCCGCGGTCAGTTCATCCATGGCCGTTGCTACCCCGCCACTCACTGCCGTGCGCCAGACCCGCGACGCAGAAACCATCCTGATGTCCGTAGGCCCCTCGCCGGCTCCGGTGATGACGGACTGCTGCCATTCGGCGTTACGGGCGAGTTCCTTTTTGAACCGGTCGGGAAACCCTCTCGACATAACTTTCTCTGGGGCCTCACCTTGATCCGCCACCATGCCGTTTCCCTGAGGGACCGATTGCAAGGAGGCGCCTCCCCGCATGGAAACCCGCGACGTTTGTTTGCATGATGTCATCACGCTGGCTGAAAATGCGACACCAGCAACCGTCACGGCAGTCAAAAATTTCATCGTAACTTCCCTAATTTGCATTGGACTTGGGAAGTGAACACTTTCCGCGGAAAGTGTGCGAATCCGCAAGTGCCAGTCAAAAAAACCATCTTGGAATCTAGTTTTTTCTCAATAATTTCAGTTATATATCGAATAGTCTTCAATTTTACCATCACTCCAAATTACTCATGAGTGATTTTAAGTCATGGTGAAATTGTCTACAAGGACGGCGAAAGTAATGACACGGGGGCATCCCTGTTAACACTTTTTGTGACTAACCTCGGCGCTACTCGCGAAAAAAGAGATATAACCCACTGTTTTGACTTGTTATTCTTGGAATCGATCAATTTTCCCCGACAATCGCCGATAAGACAGTAGATTTTTTTGGAGTCTTATCCGTGGGCATCCGCAAACATAACATTGCGATTTTTACGATTGCTGCGACCGCAGCGGCGTTGATGTCGTCTTGCGGCGGGGGCCTTCCGGCGACGGACCTCGGCCGTCCCGGTAAAAGAAACAACCTCGCCCAGGCAGCCCAATACTCCAACCTGGACCAAATGCTGCCCGAGGGAAATTTCATCGAGGCGGTTTACGACGTGAAGGCCTCGTCGGGCATTCTCGTAAACTGTAAAGGCACTACAAAATTCAATGTCACCACCCGTTTTGTGATGAAGATGTTGGATAGCAACATCGACTGCGGGCTCTTTGGAAAAATGGATTTGGCAAGTTCGATGGCCGGCATGGATCCTCGTCGCGCAGAGGCCGAGATGGGCGACATGTCGCGCTTCATCACAAACGATGGCACATTCATCCGCACCACACGATTACCCAGCTTTGAATTCTCCCCAGCACGTCCCATGGTGGTGTCAGCCATCAACTTGGACCTGTCAAAAATCACCGTCGGCGGCCCGGGCGTCGTCGAAACTTTCTTCGCACGCGACCTGCGCCCGAACATCCGGACCGCGCGCCAGGCAAACGGCACGGCGACCTATAAGGTTCTGGGTAAAAACGAAGTGGTGCGGGTGCCCAACATTAGCAAACCGTTTCAAAACATCTTCCGCTGGAAGTTGCAGTACGACGGTTTTGCCGGAATCGATCGCATGGCCTCGATGCTGTTCAACAGCATGGAAGTGTCGTGGAACATGGCCCCCCTTGCCATTCCAAAAATTTCCATCGTCACGCGCCTGGAAAACGTACTGGCCGGCGCCGCGAACAATGATTCGGCATCCATGAATCAGATGGCGGGGCAAATCATGGGATCCCCCATCGGCGGCGTGGCCGACTTTTTGGTTGGGGAGATCAAGATCGACCTGACCCTGTCCAGCCAAGTGGGGCTCTGACATGAAATTACGCACACCTAAATTCCGCCCGATCGCCGCGCTGCTGCTCATGCAAACTGCGCTGGTTTCGTCTTGCGGTGCACCGACCAAATCATCCGAACAGGTTTCCGGCGGACTCAATGCGACCGCCAGCGACCGCCTCGGCACCATCTGCGCCAACTTGCAAAATTCCGAGCAGGCCCTAATCACTGGCCTGAAACGCTTTCAGCCAACCACTTGTGCCACGGGCGCGGTTAAAAAGCAGCGACTCACCCGGACTCTGGCCCTCGACGAACCACTCCTGGACAAAGTGACGCGCCAGGTGGGCACCACTGCCGATGAAAAAGTCCTGGATATCAGCGCATCGGCCACGGTGCAGATGGGAATTTCTTTCGCGCGCTTTGCCGCACAACTTGGCAAGGCCATGAACGAGTCAGAGTATTCGAATAAACCACTTTTTGATCCGAATAAACAACCGCCGAACTTGGGCACCCTTCAGGACCTGATGCAGATGGAGACCACCGAACCGCGAAAATTGAAATTCGACGATACTCGTAAATCGTTTGCCGGAGCCATCGATGTCAAAAACAAGACCAAGACGATCCCAAAAATAAATTTGAATTTGGAAATTACCGGAAAAATCCTTGATGACTCGGTTGCCGTGCGCTTTACGAGCAGTGGCAGCAAGCCCTATGAACAGTCCCTCGTCGAGAAGATCCAGGGACTGATCCTGCTCGTACCATACGACAACGATGTCTTGGCGTACCTCTACGTCGATGCCAGCGTGCACCAAATCCTGCAGGGGGAAAAGTCCATGCTCGACCAGGTGGCGAAAGCCCTCGGCGGTGGTTTTGGCCTGGTGTTCAGCGGACTGGCGCAGGTGCAACCATGAAATGCGTGACCACGCTGGCCATTCTTTTGGCGTCGCTGGCTTCCGCATGCAGTGATGGTGCAAAAAATACGGTAAAAAAAGGCAATGCCAAGAATGCCATGCAAGCCACGGCAGCCCCTACTCCTCTCTCGCGAACCGTCTACGAAGTGCGCGTTTTACCTCTTAACGCGATCGCGGGGTGCAATGGCTGTGACCCGGACAATCCAGACAGAGTTCTCGTCCTGGCGAGCGGAGAGATCGTCATGGAAACCATGTCCAACTTCTCGATAAAATTTGTCAGTGGTTCCGTGCGCGTTTTGAACAACCCTGCCCTGACGATTGATTTGAGCAAAAGCCTGAGCCAGTTTGCTCCGGACGCCACCAAAGACACCATGTCGGGAAACATCTCCAGCGACCTTGATGGCCGCGTGGTGATGACCAAACGCATCGGAAACATCTTGTTTGAGCCGGCCAGGCCATTGATCTTGGGCCCGATCATCCAGGACCCCAGCGAGTTTGCCGGGATCGACAAAACCTACCCTGGGATTCAATTCAAGTCTGCGCCGGAATTCACAGGACCCGCAGTTGCCGGCACTGCCACCATCCGCTTAAAGGTGATCAATCCGCGCGAAATCTACAAGCCACGGCATCCGGCAATCTCTGCCACACCGTTCGAGGTCCTTCATTGGGAAATGTCCCTTGATAACTCGACTGCCACCACCAGCCAAAATGTTCAGGCCCTCCTGCTGAACCGGATCGCCTTTTACTGGCGAACCAGACCGATTCAAATTCCGCGCCTGGCCTTGGACACGGACCTTGCCAGCCTCCTTGGTGGAAAGGCCGACTCTGGTTTGGCTGCCTTGGGCGGAGTCCGCGTTATTTTGGATGCAAAGGAAATCACCAGCTTCTGATGCAGGGATGCAATGGAAATTTGGACTCGAAAGATCGCAAACAAGAAACCGAAAGCATCCAGATCGCAGGCCTGTGATTGGCTGCTCTCTGGCGCGGTCGCATTTCTTTTTCTAATGCCTTGCAACGCCCTCGCAGGCCCTTTGACCATGGGCGTTTCCTCGGCCTTGCCTGACGCACAAAACGCCCAGCAAAATCCTGCCCTGGCAGGAGCCATGGATCAAACCGAGGTCATGGCAGGGCCCTCTATTTCAATCCAAAACAATTTTTTGGTTCGCTATCCAGATTCGGGGACCATCGAAAAATCCCTGGGGATCATGGGGGATCTGACCTCATTCATTCCGGCTTTCATTTACAAGGTGAGCCCCCGTCTGGGCATCGGCATCACCGAGATCGCACCACCTCTTAAACTAAACCAGAAAATCACGGGCGTGCCGATCGTGCTGCTGCACTCGACCCAGCAAATCGACATCAATGCAGATGTCACACTGCGCGGGGCTTTGGGTGGCGTCGTTGGATACCGCCTGTCTGACTATCTTTCCCTGGGTGCAAAATTCAACTACCGCTCCGTGATGATCGATGCCGACGTGGTCCCAGAAGGCGGCGGCGAGGCTCTGGCCAAGCAACACGCCGATCAGACCACGACCACGGTGATTGCAGGGGTCTTACTTGAGCCTATTCCTAACCGCCTGAGCATTGGATTATCCACAAAAATTTTTGGAACTAATACTTCGGCGACGAGTGTTGAATCTGCATTTGTTGCGCAACAAAACTCATCTGACGGCACTGGCAAAAGCACCACCAGCGCGACGGGAACCTTTTCTGAATTTGTGGCTGGGGGCGCGTTTCATTTGAGTCCGCGGCGATTTATTGCGGCTGACGTGGACTACAAGGCTGCTGACCCAACTGCGAAAGAATTTTCCATGGTGGACTTCAAAGAAAAACCGGTGGACGGATATGCCCGGCTTAATTTCCGCATGGCTGGCGAATGGGCCGTGAGCCGGACGGCTTCCATGGTTGGTGGTTTCGCTATCGAAAATTCTAGCAAGGGAGCCGGCAGCCGCAGCAGTGGCGACGACCCCGGAAAGGCAGGCTTTGCCAGCACGGATGTCATCCAAATCTACACTGGTCAGGCGTCGCTTGCCCCCGCGCAGTCTTTTATGGGCGGTATGAAGCTGTACTTTTTAAATGAAGCAAAAAAGGAAAGTAAAAAAGAGGAACTCGAGGCTAAAGGCAAATCCCGTCAGCGAAATCTCGATAAATCCGGCGGCGATAAAGCAAACGACAAATCAAACGACAAATCAAACGACAAATCAAACGACAAATCAAACGACAAATCAAACGACAAATCAAATGACAGATCGCGCGCGACCGGATGGATCGTTGGCTTTGGCATTGGCTATCGCAATGCCTCGCTTGGCATCGATGACAACGGTGAACTTCCTGGTGCCTACCAGCAAACCCGCATTTATATCCCCATCGAAATCACGCGCCGGTTTTAGACGAAAAAAAACCCCCTCTCGGGGGCTTCAAGCTCTGAAAAATCGCCTACTGGGGTTTTACCAACAGAGTATCATTCAAAATTCCATCGTTCGGCATCGCACGAAAGGCAGGCGTCATTGGACTACCTGATGAAATAGTTGACTGAATCACCTTGTTTCTTACGGCGTCAACAAACGCACCGATCGTTAGATTATCACCGCTCGCATTAATGCGAGAAAACATGTCGAACAAGGCAACGGTGAAATCACTGCCGGAACTGCGTGAGAGGGAAGTCTCCTTCCTGCTTGAAGAAGACATCACGAGAAGTTGTCCATAGGCATCCGTTGTACTGGGTGGTGGTACTGGACGCCAAACCACTGGGCGCCTGACCACTCGACGCCTGACTTTTGCAGCGCTAGATTTCTCCGTCCATTCATTTTCGGACGGGTCCTCAATAAAAGTGTCGGCAACAAGATCAGCTTGATTTTCAGCGAGAATGTTCAGTTCTTCATCCGTAAACTCATTGCTGGCATCCTTGGCGCGAAGGCTTTTAATAATTGCCGTGCCATCCACGTTCTGGCCACTGTAACAGGAGTCCAAAAACACAAACATGCGCTTAACTGGCGTCCTGCGAACTGAACGAATGGCGGCTGTAATGTCGCGAAAGGGAAGCATCCCCGTGGTTGACATCAAACTACCCTCTTGGTCCCCATGTCCCGAAAAATACCAAACGATTGTGCCGTTTTCGCCGGCCGCAATGGCGGCATCTTTAGTTGCTCGTACTATCTGGTCGCGGGTGGCATCGTTTACCACAGTCACCTGAAAAGCGCCGGTTTGCGGAGCTTCCAGAATTTTCTGCATCATATTTAGATCATCACTGATTCCAGGAAGTCCGTTTGGCGCACCAAACAGCACCGCTACGTTCTTGGCATTCAGGTCGTAGGGTAAGTCACGAAGTTTGCTATTTGCTCGAATCTGTTTGTTAGTTGATTTACAACCGCCGATCCCAAGAAAAATAATCGCCACCGCAGCAAAAACGGCACACCTTTTTCCAGAAATCGTCATAAAGGCTCCTTTTTTCTCAAACTTGAACGCGTCTTATCGGTTTTTTTCCTCGAATACTTAAGAGAATTCCAAAAGCCGAAAAAACACTTATAAAACATCTGCATACTGATAAAAAATTACGCGCCGGTTTTAGACAAAAAAAACCCCCTCTCGGGGGCTTCAAGCTCTGACCACTTAAGGTGACATTCAAATGAATTGATAAGAAATCATAGGATTGGACTGAACTAGCAGAAAATACACAAAAACGGGAAAGGCTTAAAACATTGCAGTGGTCCGAGCTTGTTTTTCGATTGCACTAAGGCCTTATAGCGCCCGGAATCTAAGAATTCCTTAAGCCGACATGCTTCCTTCGCGTATCGAAAACAGATTCGCTCTTTAATCCAAATCTTTATTAATAACAATAAAGTTTTAATATAACTATTAAAACAACTCACAATAATATGATAACTAACTGTATTTATTGAATTTTAATATTTTCTTATGGAAAACGTCTGAATTACGCCGATCCCACCAAGAGTCGGGTTTTTGATCCTGCGTTGTCGCAGTCAAAAGGCCGGAATAAGGGGTCATCATGTTGCGGAAAAACCTTGGCAGAAAGACGCTCCTGGCCGTTTGCGGCTCGCTGATTGCGGGCCTCCACGGCATGTGGTCCAGCACCGCCAGTGCAGACCAGTTTCAGCGCATCTACCGGTCGCCGTACTACCTGGGCCGCGGGGACACGGGAGTGGCCGTGGCCGACAACGAGGAAGCGATTTTCTATAATCCGGCCGGATTGGCCCAAGGCACTGGGATATTCAAAGGCCTGACCGTCCTGTCCCCAGCATTTGAAATTTCGAGCGACACACGCTCTCTCGTCAAGGAGATGGCGTCATCCCAAGGCGGAGACACCGTCAGCATGCTGACGCAACATATCGGCAGCAATCAGCACATTGGATTTAGCAATTTCAGCGGAATTCTTTTGCGTCGGGCTGCCCTTGGCATCGTGACCTCGAATGAGACCGATGTACTCGTCTTCAAAGATCCTGCTCAAGGTGGCCTTGAAGCCGTCAAAGCCGACTTGTACTCGACCACGGGTCTCACCTTCACCCTTGCCGATTCGTTTTATGGCGGAAAGATGCTGCTCGGGATGACTCTCGCCTACTACAAACGAGCCCAAGCTGAATTAGAAGTTGGTTTACTTGAAGCCCAGTCCCTTAACGACACATCGGATATCTTCGGACTCGGCACAACGTCGCCAGTCACCCTCGGGGCAATGTTTCCTCTTGGCGCAAAAAACGATTCGAGCATTGGAGTCACGGTCCACAACCTTGGCGATGCCCATGTCAGTCCCCAAAGCTCAGACATGTCGGTGGACAACCTGAAGCAACGTATTGATGTCGGCTATGCGTCGACGACGAGTTCCAAGGCGGCCACCGCGCGCCTTCTTGTCGATTACGTCGATGCAACCAGTGCCTATACGACGAATTTTTATAAAAAACTGCACGTCGGCGGAGAAATTGCTCTTGGTAAACGCTTTGGTTTCAGCGCTGGCCTCAACCAGGGCGGACCATGCGCCGGCGTTTTTGTCGATGCCTGGCTGGCACGAATCGACGCCGGTTTTTATACCGAGGAACTGGGTGACAAAGTCGGGCTTCGTTCCGACATGCGCTACTTCCTGCGGTTGAAGGCCGGATTTTGAGAACGAGTCGAAGGGAATGATATGAATTGCAAAGCAACACTGATGAAAATGACGATTGCCATCACGGTGGCCATGTCCGGGTGCGGATCAAATATTTATGCCCCATTGCAGTCGCAGGATCCAGCCGACGAAGCGGCGCGATATCTGGAGCAAGGCAAACCACAGAAGGCCATAGACCTGCTGGAGGAGGCCCTTGCCGATGATGAAGGGAATGCCACTTACATTTCGATGCTTGCGTTGTCCTATGCGCAACGCGCCGGTGTGGCTCCCATTGATTTTGTGGAAAACATGGGAAGCGTGGATTCCAGCGGCGGATCCGGCGGCAACGGGATCACGGCGCTGTTCAGTGTCACCCCCGCGGCAACGACCAGTGCCATCGAAGATGTGGACTATGCCATCACTCTGATGGGGCAACTGCCCACAGACGCATTGAACGATGCGGAAAAATTGAAACTGTCGATTTTTCAGACGGCATCGACGGTACTGAAGATAAAAATCCTCGACACCGATGGTGACGGCACCGTCTCGCCATCAGAAATGCTAAATCTGACGGACGCGACGGCCGAATCAATTGTGCTCGGGCTGATCAATGCGTCATCTCTTTTGAGTGGCGGCGGCGCAAGTGCCAGCAGTGGTGGCGACGCGGCAGCGAGTCTGATCAGCGGGATGGTCAGCGGAATCAACGGCCAGAGCGGCAGTACAAGCAAGGATAAACTGGCTGGGTACCTGTCATCCTGAGCCGCACCCCGTCATTTTTTGCACAGGTCGCCAATGCCAAGAGCCTTCGGAATTTTTAACGTCATTCAGCCGATGGCTTTTGAATGAAAGAGATTGGCAATTGACGGCACTTATCCACATTTTTGAGAGATTGCAAAAGCCTAATGTCTGATCAGCGTATTCTGGCGCCCACTGCACGACAATTTCTTTCATGAAAAATATGGCGGTTGGTTTTTTTAAAAAAAAATTAAAAGAAAGGATCCTTCCCCTTCGCATCGCTCAGGGTCAGGATGACGGCCTGCGGATCCGGGCAAGGACCAGTGAAATCACAGTATTCCACATGTAAACGACCGCATTTTTCCATCCACCAATACTTGAATGCCCGGTAATGCGGGGGAACATGTCCACTTGAATTTCCCCGATCCGAAGCCCGTCCCGAGCGATCAATCCGATAGATGCGGGTTCTGGGAACTTCTCAGGCATTTCTTTTTCAATTGATTCGAGGGCGCGCCGGGAATAAACCCGAAAGCCGCTCGTTGGATCCGTGATCTGAATCCCACCAAACAAAATTTTAATTAAAATGGAAATAAAGCGACCGCCGATGCGACGAAGAAGAGTGGTGCTGCGCAGGGCGTCCGTACCAACTTCACTGCAATCGAGGAACCTGGAGCCGATCGTCAGATCAAGATCGTTGGCCTTTGCGTATCCAAGAAGTCGGGGAATTCCAGAGATCGGGTGCTGCCCATCAGCGTCACACTGCACAACTATCTTATACCCCATGAGCGCTGCAATTTTAATCGCTGTGAGTATCACACCAGATACCCCAATGTTTGATGAATGGATCACGAACCTCGACGGCATTTCCATCGCGAGTATTTCTGGTGTTCTGTCGGTTGAACCATCATCGACAAAACAAACATCGATGTCGTTCACCCTTAACCATGTATCGATGTCACGAAGTTCACGGAAAATATAAGGCAGGCATTCTTCTTCGTTGAACACCGGAAAAACTAAAAGAGTCCTCCCGCAGAAATTGCCGTTTTCGGATTGTTTAGATTCAAGGAAACAGCGCGCTGCCTGCAGACTAACTGTTTCCCGTGATTCCTTTGTTGAAATTTTCGAAATCATCCGTGGTAGCGCCCCCAAATGGCTGATGCGCTGAAGCAAGTCGCGAGACACCACAAGGCAGACAAGACGAAATGCGAAATTTCAGACCGGATCTTAGCCGCGCCAGACCAACCTTGAAACGTCCAGGCAACCAACAGCGATGGAATGATGAAATATCTGCCCTGCACACCTGCAATTTTTTGCGACGGAATAGGTGTCCACGAAAATATCATCGCAAGAAACGTCACGCCGACCATGCCCACCGCAATCACGGACAGCCATGCCACCTCTCTCTTGTTTTTCACAATTTCACGGTAATTCATTGCTAAAAACGCTGTAAAACTGAGAATCCACGGCACGACAGAATAGAACATCTGGGGCAACTTGGTGTCCAACCAACCGAGCACACCGACCCACGATTCCCACCAAGTTCGGAGCAAAGCGAGGTCAAGGCAGGATTTCACAATCATCTCTAGCAGCAGCCACGGGCGCTGCACGTAGTACTGGATAATCCCGCCTCCTGACATGTTGCGGGCAACCCTGACGTCGACCGTATGATGCAGGGCCGTGGCCGCCCAGAGCGTGCCAAAGACGACAACAAAAAAGAGGACCACAGCCGCAGGGAAAGATTTTCTTTTGATCGAAAGGGCAGCCAACATTATTGCCAGGGGGAATAGGTTTTGGTGCGCACAAATCAAAAGGGTGATTAGCAGGCCAAACAGAATGACGCTAACCATCCGCAAAGGGTCTGAGGCCCTGTACATGCGAGAAAAGGCCGCGACTGCAAGCAGCGTCAGGGCCATCAATGTGCTGTCGATCGAAGCGGTGGCAAACTGGAAGAGGCACATGGGTAAAACCAGGATGCTCAGGACCATGACGTTGGGGGCACTCAATGCAAATGCCGCATAAAGCGCCGATACTGCAGACGCCAGGGTGAAGATGCGCGCCAGCCAATAGGATGCATGTATTGAAAGGTCAAGCGTCCAACCAAGTTTCAGGGCAATGGCCTGAGGCAGGTAGATCAACGGAAAGTAATAACCAGTGCCGGGTGCCGGAGAAAAAACACTTTCACCGGTCCAATGGATTTTCGAGGCGGCATCGATTTCTGCGACCGTGAGTTTCAATCGCGGATTCCATCGGATGCGGGAATGGATCTTGATGTACTCAAGCAACCCGGTGTCGACTTGTCCCCCTGAGCCTGAGTCCGATGGATTGCCCGGCGGATCAAGAAGAACCTGTCCATGCGCAAGAAACCATGCGCGTTTGATGTGGTCCGTTTCATCGGGGGACTGCAAAGGCGGAATGATTAATGCCTGAATACAAACAGCCATGACAAAATAGACCAGAAGGGTTCGAATAGAGGGCATAGATTCTGGCTCCTTACCCACCGCCATTATCAGACTGATTCGCGAGGGCGAAACACGAGTCGCAGACACGCGCTGATAGATACGAAAAACAGCGCGATTGCAAGGTACTCAGGCCAGCCCATCACAAACTGCAACTCAATCCTTCCGCCACCCTCAGCTGGTATTGGCACCGAGATCATTTCCACGTCAGAAGTAAAACGCCGAGGTTTCACCTCAACCTGACGCCCGACGCCGCCGGTCTGAGTCCATGTCGCGCGCCATCTGGGAAAGTATGCGGTATGAAAAAGCACAAACTCGGTCGCGTCCGAACTGACATCGGCGACTAGTGAATTTCCATCAGATACAATCTGCCGAACATTATCATGATCCACGACTTGTCCCAAAGGGGTGAGCAACGAAACTCGTTTTTCTGACCAGGGGCTGGTTTCATAAATAAAATAACGCCCCTTTCGTTCGCGCAATTGCCAATTACCGAATCGCAGAATTTCAGGATTCGCCCTCTCTGAGATCAGAAAGCGGATATTCAACAGCTTGAAGGTTTCTGGGTTTTGTGTGCGGGCATCGGTCTTGAAATTGTTCGCAGGATGGTAATTCATCGCCAGAACTGGGCTGCGAACCCGGGTCACAAGTTCCGGCAACTCGTGGGAGAATGGCTTTTCGGGTTCATTGAAGACCGCAATCCTGAAAAATCTCTGATCCATCGCTTCAACACCACGCAACCATGAAACGACCGCCTCGTAATCGGCGTGGTTCCGGATGTGGGGATCACGAGAAAATTTTATGAACATTCCATCCATTGCATTGGGAAGACATGCAACCAGAAACAGCGCGATCACCATCAGCTTGCCCCGTCGACGGAATATACTGGCGCCATAGGGCAAAAGAAAGACAGCCCCGGCAAGGCACCAGAATGGACGAAGGATCGATTGGAATCGGAGGTACTGGATCGTTTTGAAAGCCTGAGAAACCTCACCCAGATGCAAGGTATCGTAAAACGTAGTGCTGCCAGTCACAATCAAGACAATGCAAGATAGCGCGATCGCAAACATGACAGGCTTTCCCCGCCGCAAAGCGAGCACAATTCCTGCGAGACCAACGAACTGCATCGCCGGCAGCAGGCCTTTGTAAATCGTGCCTGTGGCAAGTTGCCCAAGCAACACAGGCAGGGACTTCCAAGGCACGAAAATAACTTGTTCGGAGTATTCGTTGACCGATAGGAATGGAATAATCCAAAGGCTTCCAATTCCGACCGCAACTGCAGCTCCTGCCATCAGCCAACTGAATTTCCGACGACGCTCCGGTTGCCCTCGCCAGAGGACGGCAAAGAGCATCGCCGGAAACATCACCGCGAAATGAATCATCTGAATGGGATGAGCCAGCAGGGCCAGCCCCCACCACAACCCGAACCAACCAGCGGTCTGAGGTCCGGGATCTTGACTCAATCGATGAAACGCAGCACAGCCGTATATCGACAACGATATCGACAGCGACACCGGCCAGACCCCCACATAGTGGGTCCAAAACCAGCCACCAACGAATGGCGCCCCGGCCTGGGTCATAAAAACTAAACCCGCAAGGAATCCCGCCTTGCGATACCCCATCACACGACCCAGCGTGTAAAGTGAATGTCCCTCAAGGAAATGCGTCAAAATAATAGCGAGGGAATAAGAAAGGCCGAGCGGAGCAGTACCGCCACTCAGCAGCGAAAACAGGCGATGAATCCCGGCGACCAGCAAATCAGAAAGGAACGGGTACATGTAGCCCGTTGGATGCCCCGTAAACCAATCGTGATTCCATCCCCAAGGTAATTTACTGGCTTGGTGGATCCAATGCCAGATCCTGGCGTAGTGTACAGCGTGGTCGTGGGTAACTGGACGTTCCAGAAACCACACCTCAGGGGTCATGATTATCGCGAAAAGAAGAAAACAAGCTGGTGCCGTAAGGTATTTTTTCGTCTGTGTTGCGAAAATGGCGGCCACCAGGATTAGTCTTTTACCTTCAGCCGCTGTGGTGCGCGCCAACTTTGCAGCCAGTGTCGACACTTCGCATGATGTCGTCACGCGGGATCAATTCCGTCGGCAACGATGCCCGGCGCAGGTTCGCATGAAACAAAATCGCGCCGCGCAGCTTTGCGTAATCAAGATCGGCATCTTCAAGGTTTGCATTGGTGAAGTTTGCACCTTCAAGGTTTGCATTCCACAGCGAAACACCGCGCATGTCGGCATCCGTGAAATTGGCATCCTTCAGGTTTGAATACGAGAAGTTCGTGTTTTGAAGGTTGCAACCCGAAAAATCAATCTTGATCAGGTTCGCCTTGCGAATGTCGAGCCCGCCCAGGTCTTTCGATACCGCCAGGGTTTCGAGAACTTCTTTACGGGTCAGGGTCACTGTTTTATCGGATTCTTTGGTCATTGTGTCGTCCAATCAATAGAGCCAGGCATCAGAGAAATAATGGGAACGGTCTCAGGACATCAAGAGGCGCGCGACATCAAGCATCCGCCAGCTGAATCCAGTTTCATTATCGTACCACGATAGAACCTTGACCATCGTACCTTCCATCACAGCGGTGCTCGCACCGTCAACGATACTACTTTGGTTATCCCCATTGTAATCAATCGAGACCAGTGGCTCATCGGTATAACCAAGGACACCCTTCATCGGGCCATTGGCTGCCTTGCGCAGGGCGTCGTTAATTTCCTCGACGGTCACCGCACGACCCACTTCAAAAGTCACATCCACCAGCGAAACATTCGGCGTCGGGACGCGAATTGCCATCCCGTGCATCTTGCCCTTGAGTTCCGGCATCACCAACCCGATGGCTTTGGCAGCCCCGGTTGAAGTGGGAATCATCGAAACACCAGCGGCACGCGCACGACGCAGGTCCTTGTGGGGAAGATCCAGAATACTTTGATCGTTCGTATAGGAATGAACCGTGGTCATGAGACCGCGCTTAATTCCAGCCAAGTCATGGATAACCTTGGCGACCGGAGCCAGGCAGTTCGTGGTGCAGCTGCCGTTGGAAACGATTGTGTGTTTCGACTTGTCAATTTTTCCGTGGTTCACGCCGTAAACCACAGTGATGTCTTCGTCGGTCGCTGGCGCAGAAATCAGGACCTTGCGAGCCCCTGCCTTCAAATGGCCTTCCGCAGCAGAACGCTTGGTGAATACACCGGAGCATTCAAAAACAATGCCGACTTCCTTGGTTTTCCACGGCAGTTCTTCAGGGTTTTTGATTGCCGAGACGGAAATTTTACGGCCGTCGACAATGATGGCACCCTCCACGGCTTCGACGTGATGATCGAAACGGCCGTGAACACTATCGTACTTGAGCAGGTGTGCCAGGGTTTTGGTATCGGTCAGATCGTTGATGTGAACGATCTCGAAATCGCTGTTGCCCTTGGCATAAGCGGCCCGCAACACCGTCCGGCCAATCCTTCCAAATCCATTGATACCAACGCGAATGGTCATGTCAGATTCCTTCGACAAAGTGCCCCTAAGTTAGCAAAGAAGCAGCCAGCGGCAAGTGATTTCAGGTGAAACTCGCGAATTGCTGCAACAATTGCGCCTCAAATCTGTTCAAAACGGGT
>Ga0214919_10007708_pt1 | contig 14437 bp, 13 predicted proteins | sample LL1503_MetaG_FD_177994 | JGI IMG/M metagenome (GOLD analysis project Ga0214919, IMG submission 177994) | Freshwater microbial communities from Lake Lanier, Atlanta, Georgia, United States - LL-1503 | ecosystem: Environmental > Aquatic > Freshwater > Lake | place: USA: Georgia | collected...
ACTAGCGTCAAACGTGCGTCTTGTCGACTGACGTTTGACTAGCGTCAAACGTGCGTCTTGTCGACTGACGTTTGACTAAAGCCAATTATCTATAACTCTTTTTCATATCATTTGTCTGCGGCTTCATAACTCTATCATAAGCACTCAATGTATCATATTCTTTATTCTGTACAACATCTGGTCCAATCCAGCGATTCATAAGTTGTCTTGAAAGAAGATCTTTCGATTCAATAAGACCTCTATCTGTCTTTGTTTCTGTTACTGCTGTTCGTAATTCACGAACCACGTTTCGTGGGTCCTGTGTTACATCAAACTTCTGAAAATAAGGGTTCGCTTCTATACCACCTCCATCAACAACATAAGGCTGTGCTTGAGCATAATCTTTAAAATTAGTTCTACTTGCTTCAGGATTCATATCCTGATAATATCCGTGTGAACCAGATTTTGGCCGTTCCATTGTAAGACTCGGAGTATCACTTCTCCAATGTTCAAACTGTCTAGCATTTACTGAATCACGTGTAGGTGCTTCTCGCCGGGCTCGGAGAGAGAAAGCAGGTGGTGGTATAAGTTGATTATGACTAATTTCAGGCCAGACAGGTTGAGCCATTTTACTGTTGAATAACCTATTTTTAATTGGGTCTAAAATGCGAGTTACTGAATATTATAGAATGAAACTTCTACCGTTTCTAGTGTCAGCACCTTATAATGTTAAAATTTTGGAACATAATGTAAGTGTCTATAGAATAGCCTTTCTTTTAGACTCAGCCAAAAATATTTGGGATGAATCTGAAGTTGAAATAAATACTGTTGAAAAGAGTTGTCTCGCGCCAAATGAGATTACTCCATTTAAGAAAAACTCTTGGAAAACTATTGATGATATCTTATATATACCAATCAATAATGAAATTACTCAGATTCAGAATTTTGTATTATATGAGGAAGAACCTAAACACGAAGGACTTATCTGGAAAACATTCTATTATTTCTTAGATATAGATCATAATAAAAGTTTTTTAGACAAATGGAACTATCCTGACAAATATGAAAATATGTTAAGTAACGCCCTAAAGGTATGGAGCGTTAAATAAATATAAGGATGCAAAGTACTACATGGAGAAATAAAACACTCAGACGAAATGTGGACTTAAGTGGTAATCCTGGTCCTTGGAAGGGCCCTACCTCAGAGGCGCTAGATAATTTTCTAAATGCTGAGGTAAATGAGGCGTACAAGCGGCCTTGGCATCGCTTAGAAAGGGGGCTTAGATTAAATAGACTAAATCTTTTTGCAGAGGAAGAGAAGAAGCGCCTAGGTTTATCTGACCAAGATAGTAAGGACCTTTACAGTCTCTTAGTTAAAAGTCTCGACAAGAAATTACTCAATAGCAAGTCAACAGTAAATTACGATCCTGTAAAGGAGCGTATTCTTGAAATTAAGGGGCTTGTTATGCATAGAAACGCAGAAGAGCGTGTTCTCTTCCAAATAATTGAACGTAAGACAAATAGTATTACGTTTAGAAAACCAAGAGCTTCTTCGCCACCGACAGGAGAAACAACTAAAATTGATAAATAGGATTGAGACGATGGATACACAAAAGAATATGTTTCAAGATATTTTAACTTATGTTGAAACACACTCTGACGTAAAACCTGTTGAACAATTCGCAACTGATATTTGGAAACAATCAGTTGAAGAACTCTTTGAAGATGTAGATGATACAAATATTCTAGCAATTAAAGATATGCTAATAGAATTAATCCCCTCATTTTATGAAGCAGTAACAGAAAAACAAATTGAAAAAGAACTGGTAAAACGTAAGACACGTCTTGAAGAGTTTGGAAATATTGCTCAAATTGAGCAACGTTCCGATGAGTGGTATAAACACGCTCAAGAATTCCTAACAGCGAGTCAGTTTGGTGATTTATTAGGCGCAAAGAGGACACGAGGAAAACTTGTAATGTCCAAAGTTAAGAAAGATGAGGATGAAACTCAACAGAATCGTCGCAATGCTGTTTGGTTGAGCGAAACAAATCCGTTTGATTGGGGGATTCGGTTTGAACCAGTTGCGAAAATGATTTATGAACATTTAACTGGCGGCACACATGTGTTAGAAGTTGGACGAATTGTTCATCCTGAAGCCAAATATAAATTAGCAGCATCGCCAGACGGAATTATTGACTATGATCCATCTGGCAAACGTCTTGGATGTCTTGTTGAATTCAAAGCCCCTATTTCACGTATTATAGAATCTGGTATTGTACCAAAAAACTATTGGCATCAAATGCAAATTCAAATGGAAGTTACAGATGTAGATAGATGCGACTATTTTGAAGTGAATCTTCGTTCACAAGCAAAAACCAGTATTGGAGCCCTTACAGAGGGTCCTACTAAGTATTTTGGATACGTATATTCAATTGGTAAAATACAACATCCATATGTTGAACCTCAACCATATAGATATGCTTATAGTAAATTAAATGAGCCTACACCAGATACAACAACAATTGATTTACAAGAGGGTGATACACTCTTGGAAATCATTCCGTGGGAACTTCTTGGATATAATCTTGTACCTGTATATCGTTCACACACATGGTTTAATAGTATTGTACCATTTCTCGCACAATTCTGGGAAGATGTTGAACAAGCCAGACAGGGCGCATTTATACTTCCTGAAGGGCGAAAAATGCGGGCAAAAAGCGCTTGCTTGATTCAAGATGATAATGAACCGAGATCAAACACAAAACGGAATTATAACTTTATGGTTATTGATAAAGAAGACGACGAAGAGCCGATTCTAAGCGTAGATGCCTAAGATAAGGTCGTGATTAGGTGCTGAACAAGACTCCCCATTTTTATGTTTATAATTATTTGTCATTTGACGATAACTCGGTACTAAAGACAACGCTGCTTCATAATCGGCTTCATAGCACTGTTGGCTAGTAGGGCCGACTGGAACTTGTGGAAATGGCTTTGTCTCCTGTGAAAGAAGCGCATATGGTTTTCGCATAGCATCTAATGTACTATCGGTCGGTGATAAATCGAGAAATCCTTCGCGATTTGTAAAAAATACGAGTACTGTGATTGATCCAACTAAAAGTATTAATGAAGTAAGCCACAACATCCCTGTAAGGGTATATCATTTTGTAAAAATTGACGGGTTTTTCTGCGGTGTGAGGCGGTTAGAAAGATGGACTTCAATAACAGCATGCAGGTGGTAAAACGCGATGGTCGTAAGGAGGATGTTTCCTTTGACAAAGTTTTGGAACGTATTCGGAAGGCTGCGAAGGGACTCCAGGTGAATTCAACGGCAATTGCTCAGCGTGTAATCGACCAAATTTACGATGGCGTTCATACAACTGAATTAGATGATCTCGCGTGCCAACTGTCAGTTAGTCTAACAACGCTCCATCCTGATTACGGTGTACTTGCATCTCAAATTGCTGTAAGCAACCATCAGAAGAATACACAAGAGTCGTTTACTGCTGTTGTAAATACTCTCGGAAATCAAACGATGACTCAGACTGGTGAAGCACTCTCATATGTTTCAGATGAACTAAAGGAAATTGTTCTTAAGAATGGTCCGGAGATTGATGCGTATATTAAGTATGAGCGCGACTATCTATTTGATTATTTCGGTTTCAAGACACTTGAGAAATCGTATTTGCTGCGTGATTCATCCAAGAAGATCTTGGAGCGCCCTCAGCATATGTGGATGCGTGTTGCGCTTGCACTGTGGGGGTCTATTGATTTGAAGAAGGCGTTTGAGACTTATGACTTGATGAGTCTGAAGAAGTTTACTCACGCGACTCCTACACTCTTTAATGCTGGTACACTAAGGCAGCAACTATCATCGTGCTTTCTGCTTTCAATGCACGACGATAGTATTGCGGGTATTTATAAGACTCTGAGTGATTGTGCTCTGATTAGTAAGTACGCTGGTGGTATTGGTCTTCACGCTCATAATGTTCGTGCGCGTGGTTCTATTATTCGCGGAACGAATGGTACTAGTAATGGGCTGATTCCGATGCTGCGTGTCTTTAATAATACTGCGCGCTACGTTGACCAAGGAGGCGGGAGGCGCAATGGATCATTTGCGATCTATCTAGAACCGTGGCATGCGGATGTTGAAGATTTCCTCCGTCTAAAACTCAATACTGGTTCAGAAGAGGAGAGGGCACGTGATCTCTTCTATGCTCTCTGGATTTCTGATCTCTTTATGGAGCGTGTAGAGGCTGATGGGGAGTGGTCACTCTTTTGCCCGAATGAAGCGCCTGGTCTAGCAGATGTATATGGAGATAAGTTCCGCGAACTATATACTCGTTATGAGAGTGAGGGACGGGCGCGTAAAACTGTGTCGGCACAGAAACTCTGGTTTCAGATTCTTGACACTCAGATGGAGACTGGCACACCTTATCTCCTTTATAAGGATCCTGCAAATGAGAAGAGTAATCAGAAAAATCTTGGAACTATTAAGTCGTCAAATCTTTGTACGGAAATTATGGAGTATTCTAGCCCAACTGAACAGGCTGTGTGTAATCTCGCATCAATTGGTCTTCCAGCATTTGTGAAATATGAAGACGTAACTCACACAGATGGTATTACTTTCAAGGAACATAGTTTTGATTTTACAGAGTTTCGTCGTGTAGTGAAGATTATTACAAATAATCTGAATCGTGTAATTGATATTAACTACTATCCTACTCCTGAGACGAGTCGTTCTAATATGAGAAATCGCCCAATTGGTCTTGGTATTCAGGGACTCGCAGACGTATTTGCTATCCTAAAGTTACCTTGGGAAACTGATCAGGCTGCGCAGATGAATCAACTTATCTTTGAGCATTTATACTTCGCAGCAGTGGAAGCGTCAATGGAGGCTGCGAAAGTAGATGGGCATTATGAAACTTTCCCAGGTTCTCCAGCAAGTCAGGGAATTCTTCAGCCTGATATGTGGAATGTAACACCGATTACTGAGAGTGATGGTACACTTGATTGGACATCTCTTCGCGCTAATGTAATCAAGTATGGTCTTCGTAATTCACTGCTTGTTGCGCCAATGCCTACTGCGTCAACAAGCCAGATTCTCGGATACAATGAGTGCTTTGAGCCTTTTACAACAAATATCTATGCGAGACGTACCCTTGCAGGTGAATTCCCAATGCTTAACAAGCATTTACTAAAAGATCTTCTTGAGCGCGGCCTATGGAATGAGGATCTGAAGCAGAAACTAATTGCAAATAATGGGTCTGTTCAGGGGATTAATGAAATTCCGGAGAACCTTCAGGCATTGTATAAGAATACTTGGGAAATCAAGATGCGTGTACTAATTGATATGGCGGCGGCACGAGGTGCTTTCATTTGCCAGAGTCAGAGTCTGAATCTATTTGTTGCTGATGCTACGTACTCAAAACTTACTTCAATGCACTTTTATGCTTGGAAGAAGGGTCTGAAGACTGGTTGTTATTATCTGAGAACTAAGGCACCAGTTATGGCTCAGAAGTTTACAGTTGATCCGAAACTTCTGTCACAGGTTACTCCTTCCTCTACAAGTGTAACGGCAGAAGTCCCTATTGGAACAAATTCTGAAGATGAGCGTAAGAAGAAGCGTAAAGAGTTGCTTGATCGTCTTGCAAAGGAAGCAGAGGAGGTTGCTAAGCAAGAGTGTGCGGCAGATAATGGCGAGGGCTGTATTCTCTGCTCTTCTTAGATGACCACTCAACAGGAGGTCCTGGAACAAATACAAAAGACAAAGAATTCATTTTTAAATGCTGACAAGGAATCACTCTATAAGGCTCTTAATGGAGCAAGTACACTTTTTCTTGCGTATAGAAAATATGGAGGTTCTCAAGGATGGTCGCAGAATATTATGAGTAATGATGAAAATAAACCAATTTATACTCCTGACGAACAACAATATTTGGAACAGTCTTTTGGAGGAATGTCCCAATTTATTGATCCAATATTTCTGGATAAAGGGGACATACAAAAGGGAGGACAATACAAACCAGGATTTTCAAAAGATTCATTAGTATCATATAGTTCACCTTATGGTTCTATAAATCAAGAGGATATTAGTATTGATAAAGCAGTTACAGCAGTTTCAGATTATGTTAGTGCGCTAGATGAGAAGAACAGAATTTTGGCAAAAACTCTCGGCCCATTTAAATTTATTGATGAAATGAAAGTTGATCCAATAATTCCTCTTCCAGCACCTCTAGTACCAATTAAAGTTCCTGCACGAATTATTGTTCCTCTTATAACATCATTTCTCGAAATGATGCGATTATTAGTAACTTTTGGTTCATTTAAAAGTGATATGTTACGTAAAATTCTATCAATAGTTCTCGCAATGGCAGATTTATCTACAGGAAGCTGGAAAAATGCTGTGCTTACTCTTGCGGGTGTATTCGGTTCAACACCTCTTCTGTTAGGGATTATAGGAAAACTTATAAATAATGCTTGGAATCTTATTTCACCTGATACTCGCGCATCTTTGAGTAATGAAGTGTATAAAGGTGCTAAATCAATGTTTATTGGTTTTTGGCTCTATATGTTTAGTATTTTAGCCCCAGATTTTGCACGAGCAGCAATAAATCAATCATTAGCATCTTTAGCAAAACCCTTAGAGGATTTTAATAAAAAACTAGGTGAATTGGAGTCGTCTGCACAACGTCAATTGGGTCCTCAAGGTTTACAAGTATCTTTTCAAAGACTTCCCTTACAGATGATGCCTTCACTTGACGATATTCAGAATATTCAAGTTTTAGCGGGGCGACCAGAAATATATTGTTCGCCAGAGTTCCAGCAAGTTATTCAGCCAATGATGAAGAATGTTCCAATTCGTCTTGTCCTTGAATTAATGAGTGTTCCAACTTCTCAAGATACTTTAGCAAAAGCCTGTAAGGGAATTAATCCAGATGGTGTGGCTGCGGCTATAACAGATACTTTAACACCACAAGTTTCTCCTAAACCAGGCGGTCCTCTTAATCGTATGAAACAAACGTTAAAAGGAGGTAAATCATCTTCTAGGCGCACGAGGCGAAGGCGGAGCCGCAGGTAGACCCTCTAATTCAAGTTCTACACCCGCAATTTTATGAATAAACGTAAGGTACTCTGGAGGAAATCCCCAGAAACACGCAGGCTTCACATCTGAAGGTGGGATGCGACGGCTGCTTGAATTTTCTCCGTGACAGAAACTCACAATAATCTGCTGAGGCTGCATCTCAATTACCTCACTTTCACGTCCAGTAATAAATGTTTCACCTTCCGCAATGCTAATCTTCTCAAACTTGCGATTATTGAAAAAGTTGCGGCGAAATGTAAGAGTCGCCTCACTAATACGCTTTCCAAGAGACAGATCATAAGGCGGCACATTTACAGCGCTAATTCCAGTCTTCAAATCATAAAGCGCAATTGTTGTACAAACCGCACAAGACTTCTCAGGGTTCTTCACGAGCCATGCAGTACGTCTGCGGAAACTCGTCTCAGGATAATGATCATCATCATCCATCATAAGAATAATATCGTGAGTTGCTCTCTTAATACCCATATTACGCTTACCACCAATTGTTAGTCTCTCATGATGAGGAACATATACAACATTTAGCCCAGGAAGAACATTCTGAATCTTAGTGATCTTATCACTAATACTCTGATCCATATCATCACTATCATCCACAATGACCCACTCAAGTTTATCACGAGGATAATCAGTAATCATCATATTATGTAAGGCAAGATCCCAGAACTTACGACGATTATAAATGAGTGTAATAATACTAATTGGAGGACACTCCTCCTTTGAAAGACCAGGAGGAATATGCCGAGTCTTCCCTCCAGGCACAGAGCGGCTCACTTCAACACCCTGTGAGGCCTTCACAAAAACTGGTACAAGTGCTTCCTTAAAAGCGGCACGTCGTGCCACAGACGCAGCCATACGAGAAGAAGCACATAATCCAAAATCACAGTCCATAAAATCTGCAACAGCGGAATCTAAAGGTGTAGCGCAACCGCTTAGATCTAATACATAACGGCTTGAACGTGTCTTATCATTCGCAATTTGTGTAGTAGGAAGGAAACGAACATAGTTATCACCACTATATGTGGCATCATACGCCTCATTATGGTTCAGTAAACAGAACGCACCAACTGCTTCCGCTTCAGCAGCACTCATTCCGAATCCCTCTGCTTCACTCACCGCACAGTGACCAAAATAACGTCTCTGTAAGGAAATAACTTCACCGGACTCAAGTTGTTTACGTGTAACAACTACATTATCCTTAGTCTCAATTGTAAAGTCACTAAGAGTTGTGTAAATATTTAATGCGGGATATGAAGGCTTCCAAAGAGATACAAGATCTTTCGCAGCCGCCGCCTTATTTACCGAACCACCGATGAGATATAGGAATTCCTTCACACCATTTACAATTGCTCCCTTTGATTCAACGCACCAAGGTACAACTGCTGTCTTCTCTGACGAAAGAGCGCAAACAATCTGAAAAGTATCTCTTACAGCCTCATTTTTAAATAACACTAAATCAAATTGTGATAGATAGGCATCATATGCTTCAGACACCCACCACTCTGGGTTCACCATTACAATATTATAACGCCCATATGGAATCCACGAATAATAAGGAATCTCAAGATGTATAATAATATCGCACATAACCGGCACTTCACGAGAGTCAAAATGTTTTACCTTGCCAATACTCTGGCCCTGAGCGCGAGCAACAGACGCAAGATTCTCTTCAAGTAACTTCGCATCCTTCTGAATACCACCCTCATTAGAACGGTTGTAAACAATTGCTACATCTAGAATCTTTTTCGCAGAAGAAGGAGTAGGCGTCATCTAAACCGAGAATACTATAGAGGTTTAGGCGGCCATCAAATGACGGCCAAGGAAATACGAGATATTGGATTTTTATCATGGAAAGACCCTGATGCGTGGATGGAAGCAATGAGCGGTCCAAGATGGACAGCGCTCGTTCAAGAAGAGAATACACGACTTTCTAATTTTCTGAATAAAAATACAACGAGCGAACAGCTCTCCCGATTTAAAAATGAACTAAAGGCCGCACAAGAACCTTTTGACCTCGAATGTTTTGAATCTGGTCCATTAAAAATTACGCCTCTTGGAACATTCTCCCTCAAATGGAGATTTGATGGAGAAAATGAATATGTAAAAGGGCGAGACGTATATTCAGATGGAAAATACGTTGTTTATACACATGATATTGGAAAAGGCGCTGAAAAATATGAACTTGTCTGTATTGATGTGAAAACACGGAAAGAACTTTTCAGGAAATCTCCAGTTGGCCCTACAGTATCTTTTGATGGGCCGCGCCTTTACTACCTCGGTGTCAAACAGAAACTCTGGTACAATGAACTATTCGTATGTAATATTGCAACAGGACAAAATATTAAGAGTCTCTATGAAGAGAAAGACGGGCATTATAATCTCTCTTTACAACGTAAAACATATCTTGTAAGGGAAAATTCGGGAAAAACTGATACGTTTTATGTAACATCAAATAATACATTAACACCTTTGAGACCGGGTTCAGAACGTCAATACGCATTTAATAACAAGTGTTATTACAGGGAAGCAGGTTCTGATACTTATAAAAACTTACCAGCAGGTGTTGAAGGTACTCCTTATGATATTAATGATGTATTAATATTAACACATAAACAAGGAGAAATATTTGTATATAATCATTTCGGTGCTAAAGAAGCACATATTACACAAGGTACTATACAATTAGACCATTATGGTAAAGGTTATAGACTCCGCATTGATGATGGTATTGTACCCCCTTATATTGTTGAATTTAGTGTAAAAATTAAGAATAAAGAACCGCCATTTAAATTGAAAGCAAAAAAAGTCACGGCAATATCTTCAGATGGTCGGCAAGTAAACGGAACAATTCTCTATAAGGGATTATTTACAAAACCGAAGGCGATTCTTGCTGTTGGATACGGTGCGTATGGTGTTGCTTCTTCACCTGCAGGATGTTATTCAAAATGGGCCCCACTTATTGAACGAGGTTGGGGTATTCTATATACATATTTGCGAGGTGGTGGAGATGATTCAGATGCGTGGGCTCAAGCGGGACGTTTAGAAGGACGGACTCATACTCGTGACGATTTTTTGGCGTTAGTTGAGGCTGCGCAGAAGGTGTTCAAGATTTCTTCTGCGAAAACTGTTATATACGGTCGTTCTGCTGGTGGGTTTTTAATGGGAATGTGCCTCAATAAAGAACCAAGTGGTAAACTATTTGGTGCTGTTTATACAGAAGTTCCTTATGTTGACCTTTTAAGAACAACTACAAATCCTGGGTTGCCATTGACGAAGATGGAATATAATGAGTTCGGCGACCCATCGCATAGGCCTGAGGACTTTGGATTTCTTGTAGATTTGTCTCCTGCGGATGTCGCAATTACTACGTCGGCGCCAAATGTGTTTGTTCTTGCGAGAACTGGGTTGAATGATTCAGAGGTCTATGCGTATGAACCTGTGAAATGGATTAGGCGATTGCGAAAATCTGGCGATAAAGAGGAAAAGGTTATCGGCATTGCTGAAGGCGAAGGGCATTTTTTTTCGCCTGATGTTGCTCTCCAAGCAAAAGCGGAAGATTTAGTGATATTACATAACAGGGTCTTTTAGATAGTGACGCGGAAAAAAATGTTGGTTATGAATATAGAAGAAATGCCCGTCAGCCGCAAGAACCGTGCCACACGTAAGAACCGCGTGAACCGCAAGGACCGCAAGGACCGCAAGAATCGCGCGTCCCGCAAGGACCGCAAGAACAACGCCGCCAATGTCCTGATGGGTGGCAAGCGCCGCCGCGGCAGCCGCCGTGGCCGCAAGGGCAGCCGCCGCACCCGCCGCAACTAAACTGTCTACTTCAGTCATCCTGAATTAGACAATCCTGGACTACGGTTGCGGCGGATGGCAACGTATTCTTCATAAAGAGGCGTCTATGTCCTTCCAATAGACCATGCTCTTTAATTGCGTTTCTATGACGTAATGTCCCGTATCCCATACAAGACATTAGATCATACTGCTTGGCAGCCGTTTCATTGGCTGCGCACCAATTACTAACAAATTCATCATGCGCGACTTTCGCAATAATACTTGCAGCAGCAATGCTCAAATACTTCGCATCTCCATTGACAATTGTCTGAATTTCGTGAGCGGAATCGTCAATTGTCAAAATACCATCTATAAGGGCCCTATCATACGGTTTTTGTAAAGAGGAGAGTGCAAGACAAAACGCTTTCTTATTTGCGTGTGTCATACCAATCTTATCGACTTCTTGCGCGTCTACAATACCAACACCTGTTGCGACTGCTAGACGTTTAATTGTTTCCGCAATTACGGGTCTCTTATTTTTGGGAATCTTCTTTGAATCTTGAATTTGCGGAGCAATTGCGTGATGCTCAGTAGTCCACTCAGATTCTGATGGCCAAATAACGGCTCCTGCTACAAGTGGCCCCCAGAAACATCCACGTCCTGCTTCATCCACACCGGCTTCAGTGGCGCCATCAAGACTGAATCGGAGACTGAGTGTTTCTTTCTTAACTCTAGGTGGCATCTTTATTCTAATATAATATACTATAAAGGAGTGGTGTCAATTTTTATTTAATTAAATCAGATTAGATGAAGCAACTCTATTTTTTAATAGTTGTTTTTGGCGCAGCGATATTTTTAAGTTTTTACTATTCAAATGAAGGTTTTGATACTGCTGTTGCTAATTCTGCTCTTCAAACTGAACTTGCGGGTTTAAATAAAACTATGGATTATTTGAAGGGGCTTGGTATTAATGAAAACAGTGCAAATGTTACATTTGATACAACTGCTGCTAGAATAAAAGAAATAAATGCTATTTTGAATCCTGCGGCGGCGGCTGCTGCTTCTACTCCCACTGCTTTACTAACAGCGGAACTTGCAGAGTTAAATAAAACTATGGATTATTTGAAAGGGCTTGGTATTAATGATAATAGCGCAAATGTTACATATGATACGACTGCTGCTAGAATACGGGAAATTAATGGAATTTTAGGTATTAGCGCTCCTATGACTATTGCTGCTGCTCCTGCTGCTGCTCCTGCTGCTGCTCCTGCTCCAATTGTTGCTCCTGCCATCGCTTCGCAGGCTATTGCTCCTCCTGTGATTGCTCCTCCTGTGATTGCTCCTCCTGTGATCACTCCACCGACTCCTCCTGTTATTGTAGCCCCTAGAGTACCTCTAATTGATTCTTCTGGTAATCGTGTACCTGTTCCTCCTCCAGGAGTAACAGTTGATGCGAGTGGCAATGTATTAAGTAACCGTCTCAAGGACCTCATTTCGATTTTAACTCAATCAAATGTACCTTTAAAACCAGCACAAGATACTGTTAAAGATATATCAAATAACTCGCAGCCTATGCCATTAGAATCTGATATGAGTAATAATAATATATCACAGTTTTATAAAATGTTAAAACCACAGATTCATAATGATATAACAAACGCTGTTAATAAAGGATTTGAGCGCTCTACGGTATTACCAACTAATCAAAAACGTAATACAGCACCATCACCTGCTATAGCACAAGGTATGGCGTGGCCTTATGGACCAGGAGGACAACAACATTGCGGCGCTCAAGAAGATAATACAGATATGAATGAATATATACGCAAGGATTCAATCCCTTGCTGGGCGTGTGATGTTAAATATTAGAGAATATAGAGAATAGTCTATAATAGAATGGAAGTATCACCAAGTGCTGTTATATTTATGACACTTCTTGTTGGTCTATCGGCAGTTGCTTATTTATATAAGAGTCCTCTTGATGAAGGATTTCAACCAACAAAACTGAAACAACCATTACAGCCACCACCAATGTTTATTACAGGCGCAGGGCCGCAACCAGTATCTGAAAAGGGTACTTTACCTGGTGCTCCATTTGGTACTATTGCTGTGTCTTCACCTCTCCCTTACAAGAATCCTGTTTTAGAGAAGGCGAGTCTTTTCCAGATTAACAGTCTTTTAGCAGATCTTCGTGGATTTTTAGGGTTTGATGCGCCGCAACTTGAGGAGCGTAGTGACCCGACAATTCAATTACCACTGTCAAGAGCGAAGGCTGATTTCCAACGTTTAACGGATGAGTTTCATGTGTTGTCTGCGACTCCTGGACTTCAGAGTCAACTTACACAGAAGGATATATTAAGTATTCGTTCTAATTTACGGTATTTACAACGCGAGAGTCGCCAGATTACAGCAACAAGCACAAGTGTTACAGAAGGATTTGAAGATTCTGGGCCACGAGCAACACGCGCAGAATTAAATGAGGTTGTAATTAAAATTTACGCAGAAATGCAGCGTCTAAGCGTTAGTGGAACAAGTGATCCAGTTGTACAGGCTCGTCTTACTGCGTTAACAAATATGCGCCTTGATATTCAAGGAATTCTTGAGAAGCTTGATTCAGGCAATATGACACCTCAAGATGTTCCGATTTATAAATCAGATATTGATAAACTTCTCCCGCTGTTAGCAAATCTCAACGAGCCGCTCCCTACTATTTTACAAAATGCTGGGCTTTCTCCTGTATTAGCGAACTTATTACCTGTGAAAGATGGTTCTAAAGAATCTGACTACTTAGCACAGAATGAAAACGCAATTAATGCGGCTCTTGATAAACTTGTGAAAGGGCTCTCTTGGAGTGTTGCGCTTGAGTATACATCTGAGAATAAGGCGGCTGCTGGCTCGGCTCGCGCATCACAAGAGCCTTTTGACCCAAATGATCAATCATTATTTTCTACAGGTTTCCCAAGCCCAAGTGAAATGGCAACTGTATCAAATCCTATGGGAACAGCATTCGGTCCTACATCTCGCAGTGGAATAAGTAACTATCCAATGAGTCTTGAGGAACAGCGGATGGATGCTCTTTCGGCTGTGCTTGCACCAACAAAACCTGGGCATTTTGATTGGAAGGAACGTGCGAAGAATATTCGTGAGTCAATTCGTAAACGGGGATTAACACCTTCTGATTTTGGCTGTATGACTCCTGCGCAAGAAGCAAATGTGTCTCCCGATTTCTCTTGGCGCGGTTATTGTAAGATGGTATGTAATCGTCTTACGACTACTATGGACCCCGGACTTCCTGAGACATGTGGATGCCCTCCACAAGGATGGATGGGCTGGAGCAAATGATAATAGTGGCCATTGTTAGATAGTGCTTTTAGAAATGAAAGTCTCGCCAATTCATTTAGGAATAGCCTTAATTCTTGGTGTGCTAATAGGCATAGCCTTTTCTAAAATATTTACACGTGTGGGGGCTGAAGGATTTGAAGCGTGTCCTCCACCTGGTCCTCCATCATGCGGTGGATGTGGTAAACCATCTCCTTGTGGATGCCCACGACCTCGTCCTCGTTGTGCTCCTTGCCCACCTT
>Ga0214919_10007710_pt1 | contig 14435 bp, 12 predicted proteins | sample LL1503_MetaG_FD_177994 | JGI IMG/M metagenome (GOLD analysis project Ga0214919, IMG submission 177994) | Freshwater microbial communities from Lake Lanier, Atlanta, Georgia, United States - LL-1503 | ecosystem: Environmental > Aquatic > Freshwater > Lake | place: USA: Georgia | collected...
TAGGACTTCAACTGCGGCGAGCTCCTATGCGTACGCAGCCGATCTTGTGCGAGCCGTTCGAGCCTTTGCGCAGTCTGGCCGACATCCCGATCCGCGCGGATTTGGCATTGCCGTCGCTGGATATCCCGAAGGGCATCCACAAACGCCAAACACACTCGTGCAGATGGATCACCTGAAAGCGAAATGCGATGCGGGCGCTGACCTGATCATTTCGCAATTGTTCTTCGACAATCATGCTTTTTATGACTGGCGAGAACGATGCGAATTAGCCGGCATTAAGACGCCCATCCTTGCTGGAATCATGCCCATCACAACAGTGGCTGGTCTGAAGCGAATGGCCGAACTGGCTGGGGGAACAAAATTCCCAGCGGCACTTTTACGCGCCGTCCGCCGTGCGCATGATGACGCTGAAGCAGTCAGCCGAGTCGGCATCCACTGGGCGACAGAACAGTGTCGCGATTTATTGGATCACGGAGTTCGAGGGATTCATTTTTACACATTGAATCGCAGCGATGCGACGCGAAAGATTTATGAAAATCTTGGAGTCACTTCGACGGACGCGCTTCGCCAGTAACTGGCGTTGACGGTGGAACAAGCGCAGGTCGCAACCAAATCACACGCAGAGCTTCGGTCAAGATTTGCTCGTTTGGATCCAGAGCCATAATCGCAATTCCTCGTTCTGTCAGAGTTGAATCACCAAGTTGGTGGCCAACAAACGCAGCGACGAGACCATAGTCGGTTGCGTACTTCGATCCCACGCTCTTCGCCAATGATTCGTTTCCAACTTCTCGAAGACGGTCCGCCGATCCCAGAATGTCGAGACCGTATCGAGTGTCGATCATTTCGGGCCATGTCATAAAAAGTCGACGAAGCGTTGTTGACGCAGAGATCTGAAGTCCTGCGGCGACTTGACTGTTGGCCAAACCTGCAACGGGAAGTGGATTCGAAGGAGCGATCAAGGTCCCCGACATAAATGCTCTCTCGGCAGTGAGGTAGTGCTTGGAACGCATAGAAGCATCACCAGACTGAAGCATCGTGTCGAGTGCCTCTTTCGTACCGCCATCCAATTGAGACATGGTTTGACCGTGCGCCATCAAGAGGTACGCCTCATCTCCAGTCAGTCGACGAGCAGCCTTTGTATTTCCATCCTTGGGAGGAGTCGATGCAGCGCCCGATGATTTCGCAGCGTCGGTTCCAGCTGTTTCAGCTGAACCTGCCGCAGTTCCAGCTGCGCCGCCAGACTCTGGCGGAGTCGCATCGCTTGGTTGTTGTGTTGCCGCCGCTTGCCCCTGCGGAGTTTTCGAACTGCGTGATCCCAAAAGCCGCTCCGTCTCGTCGACTGGTTCGGCCGGGTTCATTTGAAACTGATCGCGAATTCCTTGAATGACTTGCCCCATCGAGCGAAGGGCAGAAGCATCAAGAGCGGCATCAGCTGCAACTTTTTCGCCTTGCGATTCTCGATAGCGATTGCCAACAGAATTCAACACTCGGTCATATGGAGTTCGAATCTCTGCGATCTTGCGGATGCCTCCGTCTTGAGGCACAAGCGGAGCGGTTGCTCCGATCGCACTTGACGGAATCTGACCATCGAGTCTCGCTCCCGTCTGCATCGCGCCGCTCGCAGCAGCTCTCGACGGCTCGTCAACCATTCCAGAAAGGTATGAGCGCAACATCTTGTTTCCATTTGCGCGACCCGAACGCAGATCCGATCGCAGAAGTGCGCTGCCGTACACACCAAGGCTGAGCGATTCGATGAGATCGCTGTTGGGAACAGAGACAATGCCACTAAATGGACCTGCAATGATTCTTGCGGAACGCTGAGTTCGATCTCGTGTCACCGTCACCGTCGTTGGTTGATACATCGATGAAAAATCCGCACCAATTGAAGACTGCCTCATCAAACTATCCATTTGCACCCGAGAATCATTTGCGGCTACACGCGATGTTTGAGTAACTAATCCACTGTCCCAGCCTGCACGCGCGCTATCCACTCTTGCGCTGGTATTGCCGCCCGTGACAGCACCCGGAAGCGCGCCAGTGCCAGTGCCCGAGAAGTCGCGGCGATAGGCCGTTGCGCCAATACCAGTTGCGAGACCGAATCGATCACTCACCGGAGTCGATGCGAGAGAACTTGCGCTGGTCGTCGACGACTCGGCCCGAAACGCGCGTGTGGTGTCGCCAGATGTTGCGCCACGGAAATCATCGGCGGCGGTGTATCCCACCGAACCTCGAAAGCCTCGTCCGCCAGCAACATCGCCCGTCACCACCAAATTTCTCGATCGATAGTCGGGCCGTGCCGATGGCGCATTGGATCGAGTGCCATGCTGGAGCGAACTATCGAGCGCTCCGCCACTCCCTCGTTGCAAATTCCCGTCAAGCGCATTCTGCGATAAGACGAGTGCGATGATTGTCATGCCGATCATGTCTTTCAAGTGTACAACTCCGCACATGTGGAAGCGTGTTTTTTCGACAAAGCGTTCGGTCAATCCCGTCGCTCTTGCGATCACGCTAGTGCTCGTTACTGGAAGCATTCTCGTCGGAGTATTCGGCACGAGACTTCCAGAGCGAGCGATTGGCGTGTGGATCCCCCTTGGCGACGTCGCTGATGCTGCACGGCAAATTCAGGGGCGTATGCAACTCGAGGCAACCCACCGTGCGAGCGATTCGGTACTTCCATCACGCTCAGATCTCGCTGATCTTGTAAACACGACGATCAAAAGCGAATGGCGCCCGCCAGATCTTTCACTCAAAGGTTTCGTGCCGATTCTGGCGGGTCCAGCGATTCTTCCAGGCGGTCATCCGAGCCTCGTCGTCCTGTATGAGCGTGCTGGTGAGGCGGCCGATCGCTTTCTCACTCTCTTCGTCACGATCGATGGCGGTCAATTCGCATCCTTCGATGATTTCGGCAGAATCGAGCCACTCGTCGTCACTCGCTCGATCGTCGAACACGACGATGAAACAGATCCAGAATCGAGCGTGACCTTGGTCTTTACCGATGGCGACCTTCTCTTCTTGGCTCGCGCTGACGACGTTAATACGATTGAGCGAGTGCGAAGCGAACTCGGAGCACCATAGTCTTCGACCCTTGCCACTCGGCATGATTGCACGACTCCCCTACTATCTCAAATCGAATGACCACATCAGCCTGCATCACGACGCCGATCTATTACGTCAACGACCGACCGCATATCGGGCACGCCTATACATCGACCATCTGTGATATCTGGGCACGTGCAGCGCGACTCATCGGACGAGATGTTTTCTTTCTAACGGGAACCGATGAGCACGGATCGAAAGTCGAAAAGAGCGCGACCGCACGCGGCATTTCTCCGCAAGCACTCGCTGACGAAAATGCGGCTGAATTTCAGAGAGTTTTGGCAACATTTGGACTGACGAATGACGACTTCATCCGCACAACTCAGCCTCGACACGTTGTTCAAGTTCAGGCGTTCTTGCGACGACTCATGGCATCTGGCGATGTGTACCTGGGGACCTTTGAAGGGTGGTACGACGAAGGGCAAGAGGAGTATCACACCGAAAACAAAGCGCGCGAGTTGAATTATCAAAGTCCCATCAGCGGAAAGCCGCTCATTCGTGCGACTGAACAGAATTACTATTTCAGACTGAGCGCTTTCGCCGATCGATTGGCAAAGCACTTCGCAGATCATCCGACTTTCGTTCGGCCGAGCGAGCGAGCAAATGAAATGCTTGGACGGATGCGCGAGGGACTGCAAGATGTCCCGATCACGCGCACGAATTTTTCGTGGGGGATTGCGATGCCGGATGCTCCGGGCCACGTCGTCTATGTATGGATTGATGCGCTGTTGAATTACATCACTGCGCTCGGGCTGGGTATGCCTCAAGCCGGAGGGCTGGACCTCAACCGTGCGAAATATTGGCCCGTGGACTATCACGTCGTCGGGAAAGAAATTCTTTGGTTCCACGCCGTCATTTGGCCCGCACTCTTGATGGCGCTAAAACTCCCACTTCCGAAGTGCGTCTATGCGCACTCTTTCTGGATCGCCGACGGAAAGAAAATGAGCAAGTCGCTCGGAAACTTTGTGGATCTACCGACCATCGAGCGCTACAACGCAACCTATGGACTTGATGCCTGGCGTTGGTACATGTCGACGCAAGGTCCACTCGGCACAACCGACGCCGATTTCAACAGCAAACATTTTCACGAAATCTATACCAATGATTTAGTCAACACCGTTGGCAACTGCCCCAGCCGTGTCGGCGCAATGATCGGCAAATATTTCGCAGGCAAGCTGCCCAGTGATGCGCAAGCGGGCGGCGAATGGCCAGCTCGATGTGACGCAGCAGTCGCCAAATGGGAGCGCTGCATGGAAGTTTTCGATCTTGCGGGCGCCGCGCGCTGCGCAATGGATCTCCTGCGCCAAGTCGACGTGATGATCAATGACACGGAGCCTTTCAAACTTGCGAAAGATCCAGCGAATACGCCTCGACTCTCATCGATTCTGAATCAATGCGCGCAAACGGTCCGGATTGCAGGCGTGATGCTCGAGCCATTTCTGCCGCAGCGGATGAAAGATCTCGCCACAGCATTTGGCGGAGTTCCTTCCACAGAAACCCAATGGGCATCAAGAAAAAAGTATGGCGCGATCTCTGATGGACATTCCATTGAGAAAGTCGCGCTCTTCCCGCGTGTTGATGCGACTTCGATCACCCAAGCTGTCTGAATGTTGCGCCGAAATTGTCCTGAAAAACCCGACTGATTCAGCGCGTTCTGCGACGTGGACGAATTCCAACAATTCCAGATGCTGCGAGCATCGCGAAGACTCCTGGAACAGGAACGTAGTGAATGTCTGCGCTCACGGCGTCAAGACTCAAATTATTCGTTTGGCTTGCAAAGTCCAATTCGAAGCGTGTAGCGGCGAATGGCATTCCAGTCAGTAACCATCGGAAAGCACGGGTTTGAATTTGGCCTTGCCCACCTGGGGCAGCGGAATCGGATCGAAGTTCGCTCACTCCGGGCGCGACTGAAAGTGAATTGCCGTTGTTATCTGAAATGACCAACCGAACCGAATTTGTGTTGATGATCGTTCCAATGCTCGCGATATTGAGGATGACATCGTTGACTTGCGCTGTCAATCCGCCATAAATCGAGATCGAAAGTGGACCACCCGCACCGTACAAATTGCCCGTGCCCGTGATCAGTGCACCACCACCAAAGTTGAAGAGTGCCGCACCAGATTCGGTTCCCGTGTAGTTCGTCAAGTTGGGACCGCCAAACGCACTCGTGAAACTCTCCCAGCCATAGAAATCGGCATCGGGGGCTCCACGCCACGGCGGAACGATTGGATTGATGAAATCGGCGGATGCAGATGCCGCAACAAGAGATGAAACCCCGATTCCAACAACACAAATCAAATTTCGATTGAACATATTTTATCTTGCGTCAGCAAGCCCTTTTCTCTCAACCTTTTTCGAACATATAAAAGCAATTGACTATGCCGCCGAAATGGAGCAGGTCAAAAATACTTAGGCAAAAACTCCCCTTTTTTTGATCTCTTTCTAGTACGCCTTTGCCCAAACCACCCTTTGCGGGCTCGGGGCGCCAGTTATCACACACTTTCCAGGCTCATTTCCAACCTCGAGTGGAATGCATCGGACGGTCACACCAAGCCGCTCCTTGATTTGAGCTTCAACCTTTGGATCCCCACAGAAGTGGGCCAAGGCAAATCCACCGTGAATCGGCGTCGGCACATTTTCGGCAACGGTTGGCGCCGTGAAAAACGCCTCAAACTCCTTTGCATCATCGATCACCTTGGTATTGGCGATCTGAAAATCGTTCGCTCGCTTGAATAGTCCATCTTGAATCTCTTGGAGAAGCGCAGCGATTCCCTGAATGAAATCACCACGCTTGACTCCAACTTTTTCCTTATGTGGCCGATCGCGCCGCGCCATAAAGACGCTGTCAGCAGCCATATCACGTGGACCGACTTCGATGCGCACGGGAACACCCTTCTTAATCCAGTTCCACGCTTTATCGCCACCGCGCATATCGCGTTCATCAAGCTGGACTTGCACAGGCCGACCATCGAACGATTGCTTGCGAAGATCCTCCGCCAACGATCGTGTCCACGCCTGAATTGCCGCCGCATCTTCAGGCTTGTGAACAACGGGAATAATGACAACATGAGCTGGCGCTAATTTCGGTGGCAAGATTAAGCCATCATCATCCGAATGAGTCATGATCATTGCTCCAACGAGTCGAGTGCTCACACCCCACGAAGTCGTCCAAGCGAATTGACGTTCACCCTGTGCGTCCAAGAATTGAATCTCGCTGGCCTTCGCAAAGTTCTGCCCCAAGAAGTGACTCGTGCCAGCTTGAAGCGCACGACGGTCCTGCATCATCGCTTCGATGCAATAAGTATCCACCGCTCCAGGGAAGCGCTCGCCATCAGTCTTGCGACCTTGCAGAACAGGCATCGCCATCCAACCCTCTGCGAAATTGGCGTAGACCTTGAGCATCTTCATCGTCTCTTCAACGGCTTCTTCGCGCGTCGCATGCGCGGTATGCCCTTCCTGCCAGAGAAACTCTGTCGTTCGCAGAAAGAGTCGCGTCCGCATCTCCCAACGAACGACGTTCGCCCATTGATTGATCAACAGTGGCAAATCGCGATAACTCTGCACCCACTTTGCGTAGGTTGCGCCAATGATTGTTTCAGAAGTTGGACGAACAACAAGTGGCTCTTCCAATTCACCAGCAGGGATTAGTTTTCCATCAGGCCCCATCTCGAGTCGGTGATGAGTGACAACGGCGCATTCTTTCGCAAACCCATCCACATGCGCTGCTTCTTTTTCCAAGAATGAAACTGGAATAAAGAGAGGGAAATATGCGTTGCTATGCCCCGTCTCTTTAAACATCCCATCGAGAACTCGCTGCATATTTTCCCAGATCGCATAGCCCCAAGGTTTGATCACCATGCATCCGCGCACCGCAGAATTCTCCGCGAGATCCGCAGCACGAACAACTTGTTGATACCACTCAGAATAATTTTCAGAACGCGTTGGGGTGATCGCCGTCGTTGGGTTTGCCATAAGCCAAGCCTAACCGCAAGCCGTGCGAACGGATGCGTAGGTCACGATCGATCGATGCGTTGGTTCATCATTCGCGACATTTGAGAAGCGGTCGCAGTGAGCGCGAGGCGAGATTGCTGTCGCGCCGAACGAATCGCCTTCGAACGCAGTTCGAGAGCGCGTTTGGCGAGAGCCCGTCCCTCGGCTGTCGTTCCTTCAATCTTGTCGACCAACAAAGCCAAATCGCGCGCGCGTCCGAGATTTTCCGCAGCGGACCGAAGGCGATCGCGATTGGCGTATCGCCGACTTGCGATGCAGTCGCCCAAGACTGCCATCTGATCGGCGAGTCTCTGGAATTTCTTACGTAAGTCATGTAAGTCAGATTCGCCAAGCCCCAACCATGGGCGATGAGCGAGAGTACGAGCATTACGCCACCGCTTTGAAAATTGCTGGGTCACCTCATACCAGTCGAGTGGGGCACCAGAACTGAGATGCATTGTTCGCTCGACACTGGCGACGAATGCCAACGCATCGCAGATCACCTTTGCAGATGGCGCCACTTGCGAAGCATGAGCGGTCCCATCTGCAGACAAGGTCAATGGCTGGCCACGCAGCGCGCACAGTTCCTCAAGAAGGGAAGCGAGGGCGTCACGTTGTCGTGTCTCCGCCAAACTTGCCTTGGCAGCGCGAATAGCCGAACGTGCCAACTCGCGTCCATGCGGAAATCCAGACTGAAGCAAATTTCTCATCGCTTGAAGGCGCTTGAGTCCGCGGCGCGCCTGATGTACCCCAGCGAGTCTCTCTTCCAACGAGAGCGTTTCGTTCGCCCCAGCCATAATTCCACGGCGAACCGATGCGAACTCAGCAGCAAGCACGATTCGTGCGGTCACCCGCGCTGACTGTGTGCAATCCAATCGGACGATGAGTCGATCGATCGATGACTCTGGCGACTTTTCATTTTCGCTATTCGCATCGACCACGGAATTCGGTTGCGATGATTCACTTGGAGTTCGAAGACGATCCGCAGCCTTCAACGCCTGCCTCGGAAGCAGGGTTTGTGTTTCCCGAATGTTCTTTACTTGTTGATTCATCGGTTGAATCCAAAGGTTATTTTGTATTGGGCGTGTTCTTCGGTTGATCCACAACAGCCTGCGGAGTATTGCACGTCGGTGCCTCAACAGGAACAAGCCATAACTGAAGCATTGAAGGATAGAACGGCTGACCGGTCGAACCTACGAAATGCACCGTTGCCAATTGATAGATACCTTCGGTTGGGTAGACGATGTCAACTTCAGCGTGACCTCCGGTCAATCGCACCTGACGAACGGTCCAAGCAAGCGTGTCTGCGCTCGTCATAGGACGTCCGACTTCAAGACGGCTCCCGACACCTCTCCAAACCTGCAATGGAGTTGACGGCGGCAAGTTGTAAACCAGTTCCGAATCTGGTGCGATTCGTTGATGCGCAAACTTCAGGCTGTCCGCCATCAAGTTTGGCATTGGCTGCATGCTTGGATCAGCCTTTGGCGCTCCCGCATATTCGGGATATGTCATCATTGGCGTGCACGACGTCATTGCCACTGCGGCAACAATCGCAGAGCTCAATGAAAGTCGCATCATCACACTTTGTCTTTGCATCATCGAGCCTCTCGTTGGGGTGCGTTCCCTTTTCAACCAACGCGCGTCACTTCTCCGCGCGCTGAACAAACCAATATTCCATATCAATCGGCGCCTGACGACCGAAAATAGTGACGAGTACCCGAACCTGGCCCTTGTCCGGGAATACTTCGTCAATTGTTCCTTCGTAACCTTGGAATGCACCTTCTTTGATGGTGACATTGTCGCCCTTGTGAAGATCCATCTTCAACTGTGGCGCTTCTTGTGCAGGCTTCGAATCGAAGAGCATCTTTTCGACTTCGGAGACGGACATCGGAGTTGGACGTCCTGCTGTTCCGACGAAATCTCCGACGCCTGTTGTTTCTTTAATCAGGAAGAAAACGTCTTGTGGAATTCGACCATCTGGTTCGAGGCGCATTTCAACAAAGACGTATCCAGGATAAAGCTTCGTTTCGGTCACGGTCTGCTTACCCTGCTTGCCAAGAACCTTCACCTTTTCGGTGGGGACCATGATGCGTCCCACAAGCGATTCCATTCCTTCGATTTGTACTTTTCGCAGAAGAGTGCTGCGAACTGAATCTTCTTTATTGCTCGCCACGCGGAGAACGAACCAATCCATTCCCTCACGGAACATCGGCAGGTCGCCTTCGACGACTGGCATGTCGGATCTTGGTTCAGCTGGAATACTGATTCGTGTTGTTTCAACGCCCATGACTCGAGCGGTTGTCGCAGGGCGCGCTTCGCCTGCTCGCACAGCTCGCAAGTTGCGTGGACCAGCCGGTTCAGCAACAGCAACTTCGGCCTTCGCCTTTCGTTTGGCTTTCACCTTGACTGGCTTCGCTTCTTCCTCACCATGAGATGAAGAGGTTGGATCGTTTTCGTCGGATGTGTTCATTTCATGTACCTGGGTTCAAGACGTGCAACTGCACGAAGAGCAAGAAGAATGCACGATCAAAGCAGAAGCAGAAAAGTGCAATCGTCACACTGGTGAAAATGACGATGATCGTCGAGCCAGTCACTTCACGACGTGTTGGCCAACTGACCTTCTTCATCTCCGACTCGGTTGCGACCAAGAAATCGACTGCTGTGACATTCCGAGCGACAAGCATGTAGATCAGCGGAGCGCACAACGCGACGAAGAGTCCGCCGATACCCCAAGAAAGATAAATTGGGTTCATTCCCCAATTGACCGTCGCGAAAATGTCGTGAAACCACCAACCACCGAGCATGGCGATCACTCCACCTGCTGTCGCGGAGATCACACGAGTCCAATAGCCTTGTCCGAGTTTGTACATGTCTTTTCGTTTCCGTTGCTTTTGAGTCTGTCGTGATCGTGCGAAAACTTTCGTAATGGTCGAGCTAGATGAACTCGCTATCGAGACTAGAAATTCGAACGAAGCGATACCTGTGAACACGCCGAGAGGGGATCGAACCCACGACCTGCGGATTTGGAATCCGCTGCTCTACCAGCTGAGCTATCGGCGTCTCGACGGAAAGAAAACACGTTTATTTCCGTTTGATCTTGTGCAGAGTGTGCCGACGAAGACGGGGGCTGAACTTTTTGAAGCCAAGCTTCACCTTCTCCAAAATTCCGCCTTTTACGCGGATTTCGGTTCGGTAGTTCAGGTCGCCAGTTTCGGTGCACTGCAACCACACATATTCACGGTCAAGACTCTTCTTTGCCATTGAGTTACTTCACAATCTTGGTGACAACACCAGAACCAACGGTCTTACCACCTTCGCGAACTGCGAAGCGGACTCCAACTTCCATCGCGACGCCCTTGCCTTCAAGGTCGACCTTCAAGTTGACGTTATCGCCAGGCATGCACATTTCAGCGCCGACGAGGTCGAGCTTGCCTGTGATGTCCGTCGTGCGGAAGTAGAACTGTGGCTTGTATCCGGAGAAGAACGGCGAATGACGTCCGCCTTCTTCCTTCGTGAGCACGTAAACCTGCGCTTCGAATTCGGTGTGCGGCTTGATCGAACCTGGCTTGCAAAGAACTTGGCCACGCTCGATGTCACTCTTTTCAACGCCACGGAGGAGACAACCAACGTTGTCGCCAGCCATGCCGGAGTCGAGTGTCTTCTGGAACATTTCGACGCCTGTGACGGTGGTCTTAATTGCGTCTGGTCGAAGTCCGACGACTTCGACTTCTTCGCCGACCTTGATCATGCCGCGCTCGATACGACCTGTCGCGACGGTTCCACGACCCTTGATCGAGAAGACGTCTTCGACTGACATAAGGAATGGCTTGTCGACTTCGCGTGTCGGCTCAGGAATGTATGAGTCGATTGCGTCCATCAGATTGGCAATGCACTGGCTCTTCTCAGGATCCTTCGGATTCATGAGGGCGGGATACGCCGCACCACGAACGATTGGAATCTCTGCGGCTGGGAAGTCGTACTTCTTGAGAAGATCGCGAACTTCTTCCTCAACGAGATCGATAAGTTCCGCATCTTCCACCGTGTCAACCTTGTTCAGGAAGACCACGATTTTAGGTACGCCAACCTGACGAGCGAGAAGAACGTGCTCGCGAGTCTGTGGCATAACGCCGTCGTAAGCAGAAACCACGAGGATTGCGCCGTCCATCTGTGCAGCGCCTGTGATCATGTTCTTGACATAATCAGCATGGCCTGGGCAGTCGACGTGTGCGTAATGACGAGCACCAGTCTCGTATTCGACGTGCGATGTTGCAATCGTCACGATCTTGGTTGGATCTCGGCGGCCTTCGCTCTCAGATGCCTTCGCAACCTGGTCGTAGCTGACTGGCTTGCAGAAGCCCCGCGCCGACTGGACCGCGGTGATCGCTGCAGTGAGCGTCGTCTTTCCGTGATCAATGTGTCCGATCGTTCCCACGTTAACGTGAGGCTTTGTGCGATTAAAATTTTCCTTAGCCATGTCGAATTACTCCGTTGAGTCGTCTGAAGAGTTCTGAAGCAGGCACCCAACACGAGTGCCTACGGAAGCCACCGAAGGGGATTGAACCCTCGACCTCACCCTTACCAAGGGTGTGCTCTACCACTGAGCTACGGTGGCGTTCCCGAGATGAAAAACCGCCCTCATCGGGCGGCGGGAGGGTAAGTGTATCGACATTCCAAAACCCGACAAGTAGGTTTCGTTGTCATTTCCAAAACAAAAATTTGATTACCTCAATCGGGGCGAATCAAACCGCTCACGGTGTCGGTGGCGGATTATCGGATCTATCTAGGTTTGAGATTTTTAGTCCGCGAGGATCTGGATCATTTGGTCCAAGAGCTGGCGGATTAGCCGGGCTCGTGAAGAATCCACCCTGTAGATCTTCGATTTTGTCCCATTTCACTTCAGTTTGGACATGTCCGTCCATACAAAGCATCAGGCATGACTCGCCGGGATACCGGAAGTCGACCTCACAAAGGTCGATAACGGAACCCACCGTTGGGGTTCCCTGCCATGGAGTGGCTGTTGGGTTAATCACCTCTCCTGCACGGCTATCCACAAGATAGACCGCAGCGGATGGATTTCGGATTTGGCTCGATGGGTAATACTTGGGCAACTGCCCGGCCAACGGAACGCCACTTCCGCCCACTCCAAGCCAAGGCGCAGCGGTGAAAAAATTGTTCGCTGCGAAGTAGCCAGGATGATCACGTTCACGATTTGATGCGCCAGTTCCCCAAGGGGTGGCCTCGTCCGTCTGGGAATCAGCGGAAAATGGTCGCTTCATTCCAACCGTCGAGCGCAGCACATTCTTCGAATAGTCTGGAAAAGCCGTATAAACCTCACGATCAGGCGAATCAAATTTGTAGTTGTAGACAGTGGCGGTGGTGCCAGCACTGCCTGCATCTGGCATGACGAACGATCCCAAATTCCCAGTTGTCCAAAGAATGTCCGCCCAAGTCCCCACGAGCAGGGTTCCGATCGGTGGAGATTCGATGAGTGGACCGCCGGGAGTTGCCGCCATCTTTGAACGCATCGGACCTTTGAACTGAACCGGTGGGCGATTATCGAACTCGCTCGGCAACACTCGATCGCGATTGTCGGCCGTGTACCCCTGCATCATTGTTGCGATCTGCCGCATGTTGTTTTGGCTTGAAGCCCACTGACTATTCGCCTTCGCGATGCGAAGCGCCGGTAAAAGAAGTGCGATGAGCAATGCGATGATGGCGATCACCACGATGATTTCAACAATGGTGAAACCTCTGGCGTTGTTGAGTTTCAAAAGCGTTCGCTTTGTCTGCATCGATGTCCTCTGTGGGTTCGTGAATCCATCGTCAAAACATACGCATCCTATTCGCGATTGATGCCTCAACCCATGCTCATTGTCATCAGGAACTCCGCATTCGACTTGGTCTTCGAAACCCGGCTTCGCAGCAATTCCATCGCTTCGACAACATTCATGTCGGAGACGACCTTTCGAAGGCGAATAATGAGTTCGAGTTCCTTGGGGTCGAGCAAGAGTTCTTCACGCCGCGTGCCAGACGCACCCACATTAATCGCTGGGTAAATGCGTTTTTCAACCAATTTGCGGTCAAGGTGGAGTTCGGCGTTTCCCGTCCCCTTGAACTCTTCGAAGATGACTTCGTCAGCGCGACTGCCCGTATCAACGAGCGCCGTCGCAATGATTGTGAGCGAGCCACCACCTTCGATATTTCGAGCGCTTCCGAAGAATTTCTTAGGTTTGATGAGCGCAGAAGTATCAACGCCACCCGAACCGATCTTGCCCGAATTTGGCATTGCGTTGTTGTATCCACGCGCGAGACGAGTGATCGAGTCGAGAAGAATGACGACATGCTCGCCGCACTCAACCATGCGTCGCGCTTTTTCAATCACCATTTCGGCAACTTGAATATGACGAGACGCTTCTTCATCAAACGTGCTTGCGACAACTTCGACTCGCGTTGGCGTGTTGCGTTTGAAATCGGTGACTTCTTCAGGCCGTTCATCGATCAATAGAACAATCGTGTGAACGTCGGGGTGATTTGTCGCAATCGCATTGGCGATTTGTTGAAGAATCACGGTCTTTCCAGTGCGCGGCGGAGCAACAATCAAACCGCGTTGCCCGAATCCAAATGGCGTGACCATATCGATGACTCGCGGCTCGATGCGTGTTGGTTGACTCAACATCTCCAAGTGGATGCGGGCATTTGGATGGAGCGGCGTCAGATTCTCAAAGATAGGAAGCGAATGAACGGTCGCCGGATCACGTCCATTGACCGCATCAACACGAAGGAGAACGAAGAACAATTCTTGCTCCTTCGGGGCGCGAATGAGTCCGCGAACGGTTTGGCCGCGGCGTAATCCAAGCTTTCGAATGTGACTTGCACTGATATAGACATCGTCTTCGCAGGCTAAATAGGAGTATTCGGCGCTGCGTAGAAAACCAAATCCTTCTGGCATGATGTCCAACGAACCCTCGGCGATCATCAAACCCTCTGCCAAAGCGCGAGCCTTGAGAATCTCAAAGACCAAGCGATGATTCGGCAGACCTGATTTATCCTCGAGGCCAAGCTTTTTCGCTTCTTTCAAGAGCTCTTCAGTGGTCATTTTCTGAAGACCTGCGAAATCAACTTCTCCCTTGTCTCCCTTGTCTCCCTTGTCTCCCTTATCGCCCTTCTTGGCTGGCTTCTTGCGCTCCTTGATTTCCAATTCAAGTGCGGCCAATTCGGCTTCAAGCTGCTCATCGCTTGGAATCGCTCCCGCAGGGAATGAACTCATCGATTGGTGCCCGTTGAAACCTCCGCCTCCTCCGCCGCCTCCTCCGCCGCCACCACCGCCGCCACCACCGCCGCCACCGCCA
>Ga0214919_10007711_pt1 | contig 14434 bp, 11 predicted proteins | sample LL1503_MetaG_FD_177994 | JGI IMG/M metagenome (GOLD analysis project Ga0214919, IMG submission 177994) | Freshwater microbial communities from Lake Lanier, Atlanta, Georgia, United States - LL-1503 | ecosystem: Environmental > Aquatic > Freshwater > Lake | place: USA: Georgia | collected...
CGCAATATGGCCGAAAGTTTTTCGACGTCACACACGAAGATTTTTGTGAAAACATCAGCTTGAATCTGGGCGGCATGTTTTTGGTATGCCAGAAAATGGCCGAATATTTTCAAAAACAAGGTTACGGGAACATCATCAACATCGCATCGATCTATGGCGTCACCGCGCCCAAATTTGAGATTTATGAAAATACGGCGATGACCATGCCGGTCGAATACGCAGCCATTAAATCTGCCGTCATTCACTTAACCAAATACATGGCGAAGTATTTGAAGGGCTCGCATATCCGGGTTAATTCAATCAGCCCGGGGGGTATTCTAGACAAGCAGCCGGAAGCTTTTCTTACGGCTTATCAAAAATTATGTAATGACAAAGGTATGCTTGATCCCGTGGAGATCACGTACGCGTTGCTCTATTTGCTCGGCGATATGTCTGTTTATGTTAACGGACACAACCTTATCGTCGACGATGGATTTAGTGTTTGAATCGTCCCGACTTTTGTATATATCTGGTAACCTCAAATTCAAGAGGTCGAAGCGGTGCCCAAAAGAATTTAAGATTGAAGCGATTAAGCGGGTAACTTAACGTGATCATTGCGTCTAAGAAGTTGCAGCTCGCCTTGACGGCAGCCAGCACAGTTTGTATGGCTGTGTCCTTGGACACATATTTTTTGGCAACCCGCTGCGCCGTTGCAGGGTCCTAGACTGTTTTACGCCAACCCATTTTGGTTAGCGTGGGGGGATAGAAATCAGACGCCGATGATATGGCTTGATAAGGTTACTTCTTCGGTGACATGGGATAACATTAGTATTTTCGATGCCATAATAGGTTCGATTTTTGAAATATGGAGGTTCGTCAAAGCCCGATTGTTCGTAATAGCGTCTGATTTCTTTTGCTGAAGTGACGTTCGATTTAATTTTGTTTAAATTTTTATCTTATTATGAGTAACCCCACAGATAACTTAACTATATTTTCCACGGAAGGCTTTCTTGACGCTGTGAAACGCGTGGAATCAAGTCGTTTCCAGGTTGTCTTTGTGATTGGAGAAAAAGGCCAATTGATGGGCCTGATCACCAATGGCGACTTACGCAGGCACATAATAGCCGGTGGTAAAACTAGTGACCGTGTGACCGCGTGCATGAACTCGAGCTTTCGAAGCGTCGATGTGACCGCCTCTCGCGAGGAACTGCTCAAACTTCTCGACCTTGGATTCCACGTTATACCCAGACTAAACGCGGAAGGAAGCTTAGTTGACTTCGTGACCGCAGATTACGACCTAGCCTCGCCGGAAGGGCCGGTGCTTGCAAGAGCCCGCGCGCCCGCAAGAATCAGCTTCAGCGGTGGCGGGTCTGACCTTACTTACTATTTCATTGATAGATCGGGAGCAGTGATAAGTACGTCAGTCGCCCTATATAGCCACGCAACCTTGGTTCCTCGGGGAGGAAGTGAAATCAATATTTACTCGGAAGACCTCGATACCAACGAAACATATCCTTCTTTGATGGAGCTATTGAGGAGTGAGTCCAAAGGCTTGCTAGCCACGGTGGTTTCCGTGATCAAGCCTGCGTATGGCTTTGATTTATACGTGCGGTCGGACTTCCCTGTTGGCTCAGGACTAGGCGGATCTTCGGCAGTGGCCACGGCCATCGTGGCTGCATTTAATGAGATGCGTCTGGACCGATGGACTACCTATGAAGTTGCCGAATTGGCGTTTCAGGCCGAGCGTGTTTGCTTTGGTATCGTTGGCGGATGGCAAGACCAATACGCTTCAGCTTTTGGTGGGTTTAATCTGATTGAGTTTGATGGAAAGAAAAATTTGGTGCATTCTATTAGGATGGAGTCAGCTACTTTGAATGAGTTGGAACAATGTCTTCTTTTGTGTGACACCGGCATAATTCATGACTCAAGCAGTTTACATGTAAAACAACGTGAATCGGTGATGGATTTTGATAAGACTGATCAGGTGGCTGAAATTGTCGAAATCGCGCGACAAATGCATAGGTACTTGGTTCGTGGTGAATTACTAGAGTTTGGAATCTGCCTTAACAAGACATGGAAGTTGAAGAGAGGGCTGTCATCCTCAGTTAGTGATAACCAAATTGACAATATCTATGACCATACAATGAATGCTGGTGCCTTGGGAGGAAAGTTACTGGGCGCAGGGGGAGGTGGATTCTTTTTATTTTTCGTTCAACCGCAATTTCGACGTGATGTTGTCACAACGCTTAGAAGTATGGATTGTAAAGTGTCGCAATTTCGCTTCGAGAATGAAGGTGTAACGTCGTGGCGAACAAAAATATTATGAAGTCTTCAAATTTCTATATCGACGGACATTTGATTGGGGAGGGCAGGGTGTTTGTTATTGCAGAGATTGGCAATAATCACAATGGATCTTTGGCGCGTGCGATACAACTAGTTGAGGCGGCGGTTGACGCAGGGGCTAATTGCGTGAAGTTTCAGCTGCGTGATCGAGATGCCCTTTACCGGCACGGAAATGACAACGCTAGTTCAGAAGACCTCGGTGTTGAATATATTCAGGACCTGCTGAATAAAGTCGAACTTTCAGTATCAGAGCATCGTGAAATTCGAGCGCACTGTTTCAGGATAGGTGTTACCTACATGTGTACACCATGGGATGAGCCCAGTGTCGATGTTCTTGCAAGCATGGGGGTACCCGCGATCAAGATCGCGTCTGCAGACTTGTGTAACCCCTACCTTATTGATAAAGTCGCGGCGTTAGGAGTGCCGATGATTCTGTCTACGGGTATGGCATATGAGGGAGAGATCTTGCGTGCCATTGAGCAACTGCGCGCATGTGGTGCAACCTTCGCTCTTTTGCATTGCAACAGCACCTACCCGGCCCCCGAATCAGACATACAGTTACCTTATATTTTGCGGCTGAGAGAGTTGCACCCATTTGTCGGATACTCAGGACACGAGCGTGGGTCGGCCATTACACTTGCGGCGGTTGCGCTCGGGGCAACTATCGTGGAACGCCATATCACCCTAGACCGATCCATGGAGGGGCCTGATCACTTGGCTAGCCTGGAGCCCCTGGAATTCAAAGTGCTTGTGGACGGCATTCGACAGATTGAGAAGGCTTTGGTTTGGACTGGGCCTGGGCGTGAGGTTAGCCAAGGCGAGCTGTTGAACCGGGAGAATTTATCGAAAAGCGTCATTGCTTCGCGGAGTATCTTTGCAGGTGAGGTTTTCACTAATGATTCTTTGAGGGTAGCCAGTCCGGGTCAAGGGTTGGCTCCCTATAAACTGAATGAGTTACTCGGAAAGTACGCGATCCGTAATATAGAAAAAGATGACTTTCTATATGAAAGTGACATCAGCTGCACATCCTTAGAAGCACTTCATTTTGAATTTCCGATCAAATGGGGGATACCAGTAAGATACCATGACTTTAAACAATTCGACTCACGAATCTCGCCAGATTTATATGAGTTCCATTTGTCTTACCGCGACCTAAATTTGAACCCGGCAAAATACCTGCACCGAGTTAACTGCACCCGCCTCGTAGTCCATGCGCCAGAGTTATTTGAAAACAGCGAGCTGCTTGACTTAGCATCAGATAATCCGGAATATCGAGAAAGATCGATACGTAATCTTCAACAGGTTGTTGGTGTAACCGAGGAAATAAGCCAGTTCTTTCCAGATGCAGATTCGCTGCTCATTGTCGCAAACGTGGGTGGGTTCTCTGCAGATACCCCGTTTCCATTAATACATCGGACTGCTCTGTACGATCGTTTTTACAGCGCGTACAAGAAGATTCGTTTCGGTAGAACTGAGTTGATTCCGCAAAATATGGCTCCTTTCCCCTGGCATTTTGGAGGACAGCGGCATCAGAACATCTTCATGATGCCGGATGAATTGGCAGATCAGGCCGAAGCCTTTGGTCTGCGTCTCTGCTTGGATTTGGCCCACCTAATGATGACCTGCAACTATTTTCACTTAAATTTCCAAGAAGCTTTGAATTTACTACTTCCTGTAACTGCCCACATCCATGTTTCAGATGCTCTGGGTAATAACGGCGAGGGAGTTGCCATAGGTACCGGGCAAGTGCCTTGGACGGATAGTTGGACTGCCATAACTCGGACGCCTGGGATGGGCTTTATCCCGGAGGTATGGCAAGGCCACAAAGATCAAGGAGCAGGATTTTGGTTTTCACTGAACTACTTGGCTAACATATCCAACTGAAGTAGCAAGCCGAAGGACGAGGACCTACAACTTAGGTTATCGCTTCGTGATGATATCATGATGGGAAACACAGCAGGCCCGAATATTGCTTGTTTTTGGGTGCCGTAATGTCGACAGGTTTTACTTTCCCATGATTGGGCCGCTTCTTAAGAGTTGAAGGGATGCGAGTTTGAGTTGTGTAAGTGTAATTGTATCGGTAAAATAATCTACGGGATTGAAGACAATATAAAAGGAAATTAATTGTGACGATGAATTTAGATGATAATTATATACCTTTAGATCTAGCTTCAATTTTTAGCAACTGGCGTTCCTACGATAGCTTTATTGAGGCCGAAGCAAAAAAACATAAATATGTCGTTTTTTTTGGGTGTGGTGCTATTTTTTCAAGCATTGTAGACACCTGGTACGCAAGAGTTGGAGTGGATATCAGTTTTTGTTGCGATAACAATTCCATAAAATGGGGGAATTCCTATTGCGGAATCGAGTGCATTAGATATGAGAAACTGGTGGAAATAAGAAAAGATGTTGTTATTTTTATAACCGTCGGAAATTTCATGCCAGTCTACGAGCAACTCCTTGGGGATGGTTTTACTGACCTACATATTTTGTATAAATATGATTTAGAAGCTGCGCAAATAATCAGAACTACAGATCGGAATAGGCTAACTAGGGATGCTGAAATCGGTAGAGCATTACTGGGAGATCAAAAATCTCAAAAAATATTTGACTCTATTATTCGTAGAGCATCCGGCTCTGATGATGACATTATGTCGATGCACAATATTTTTGAAGGAAACCAATATTTTCCCAGAGACCTCATAAGCTTGTCCTCTGATGAATCATATGTGGATGTGGGCGCATATGACGGAGATACTATCCGACAATTTCTGCGAAATTGTAATAACAAATTTCATAAAATATACGGGTTTGAGCTAGATAAAAATAATTTCCAAAAACTGGAGAATAATTTAACGAGTCTGCCAAACTCCGAAAATATAGAAATTTATAATCTAGGTGCGTGGAACAAGCGAGAGACTATATCCTACAGTTCAGGACTGACTCAAAGCACCATCGGTACAGGAAATGAAATTGCACAAGCTGCTCCGTTAGATGAAATTATCGATAATAGGAACATAACATATATCAAAATGGATATCGAGGGTGCGGAAATTGCCGCGCTGATGGGGGCGGCCAAGATAATTGCGGAGCAGAAACCAAAGTTAGCAATTTGCGTCTACCATAAAATTTCGCACTTGTGGGAGATACCAAGTCTAATTCACCAACTAGTTCCCGACCATAATATATTTCTCCGACACCATACTCGACTTGAGTACGAGACGGTATGTTATGCACTGCCGAAAACAGTCATTCTTAATTAAATTCAAACTTAGGAGTTATACGATGAGCGAATACCAACTAAATCCAATTGAACAGGCTAAACGCGAAAAGTTACGTATTGAAAAGCCGTTAGTTTATGAAAAAATAATGAAGATACCCGAGCGACATAAGAATGGGATTGCCACACCAATTGTAGATATTGCCTACAGCTACGCTTGTGATCTATCGTGTGACCATTGCACTGCGTGGCGCGGTCGTTGGATCAGGCCGACCAAACAGCGAAAGCTGACACCCGCCGACATTAAGAATTTTAGTGATGAAGCCCATGAGCTCGGACTGGCGCAGTTTTGCCTCTCAGGCGGCGAGCCCACGATAGTCAAGGAGCTTGATGAGGTCATATTGGCCATGCAACCTGATAAGTTTCATTTGACGATGAGCACACATGGACATTTTCTTACCAAAGAAAAATGTAAACACTTGAAATCCTTGGGCTTGGATAAGGTCAAGATAAGCCTCGATGATTTTGATCCAAAATACCACGATGCAAATAGGCACCTGCCTGGTGCATACCAGAAAGCGGTGAACGCCATGTTCAACGCTAAAGAGGCAGGACTCACCGTGGTGATTCAGACAGTAATTACGCATCAAAACTGCCAAACTCCCAGAATCCGGGAGATGGCTAAATTTGCCCGCAAAAATGGGTTCACCGTTGATATATTGGTCGCTCGCCCGACCGGTGCATGGGAAGGCAATTACGAGTCGTTGATCACTCCCGATGATGCCGATTTTCTGTGGCAAGCACATCTTGAGTATCCCGAACTACATCGGGATGTTTGGCCAGCTTATGGTCTGAATAAAGGCTCAGGCGCAGTTCACTCAACACTTCACTTAACACAATATGGGGATATCATGCCCTGTGTTTATATCCATATATCTATAGGAAATATCTTTAAAGAAAGTTTGGCGGAGACGATAAAGCGCGGGCAGAGTATCAAGAAGTTTGCGGACCCCAGCCCAATTTGTTTGACCGGCGAAGACCGGGGCTTTATTGAGGGATACCTTTCAAAGGCCTACGGCAAGGAGTTGCCCATCCATTGGGACGAGGCCTTCAGCAAAGAAGACTTTATCGCATGTTGAAGTACACCGACCTGAAGGTCGCTGGGAGGCAGAACCTACGTGATATTTTGCCACTTTCTAAACCTTTCACTGTTCTTGTTGAGCCAACTAGTCTCTGTAATTTTCGATGTGTTCAGTGCTTCCAGAGTCTGGACGAGGAAAACTATTTTTCGCGCAACATCGGTCACATGCCCCTAGATCGGTTTGAAAGAGTTATCCAACAACTCGTGGACTGGCCGGGGCCAAAGTTAAAGGTGCTTAAACTTAGTCTCTACGGTGAACCCATGGCGAACCGCGATTTTCCTGAAATGCTTGACATTGCTGCGAAATCTCAAGTGGCTGATCGTATCGAAGTTACTACGAACGCTTCGCTGCTAACTGAAAAGATGGCTGAACATTTGGTGGCGTCGCAATTGGATTATTTGAGAGTATCAATATATGCGACTAATCAGGAAGCGCATGAGGCGGTTACCGGAAATAAAATCGGAATTGATCGTATTTGGAATAACTTGATGACCCTTAAGCGTGTCAAAGAGAGATTCAATTCTCAGCGGCCTTTCGTAACATGTAAGAAATTGGATGACTTCAGTTCTGACAATGAGTACTTTCTGACCCGATACAGTGCTGTATCTGACGAGACGTTCATAGATAAACCACACGGATGGGTTAAAGCCGACAAAATTGACTTTATTAAAAGATATTACAGTGAGGGTTCAAAAGTCGCTTTGGATGACATGCGTTCACGCTCAAGCGAACGGACGGCGTGTCCAATGCCTTTTACCACAATGGCGGTAAGAAACGACGGCTCGGTGTCGCCTTGTTGCGTAGATTACGCTGGAGGGACAAATATTGGCCATGTTGATGCTTCGTCTCTGCAGTCAATCTGGGAGTCACAAGGATGGCTTGACTTTCAAAAAATGCAGCTCGAAGGTAGACAATACGAGAATGCTTCCTGTTCGGCATGCGAAGTATACAAGGATGATCATTACACACGCGATAATATTGACGGCTTTCCGGTTAATCGCCTTCTACGTAACATTACTCAAGTGGCAGCACGGCACCCACAAGAATCATGACGCATCAATTCAGCTGCAGATCGTGTCAAGGACCTGTCCGACCTGATTCTGTTTTTGTATTAAGTGACGTACCGCGATCTGCTCAGGGCTTTGGAAAAACCCGGGCTGAAGCACTGGCAATGTCAGGAAAATTGGAATTGAATGAATGTTCATACTGCGGACTAGTGCAACTTAATTCAGACCCAGTGGATTATCATAAAGACGTGATTCGTTCGGCAGGAGTTTCTGCAGTTCTTTTGAAGCAAAAAGGCGAACAAATAAGTCAATTCATTGACCAGTTTCAGCTGCATGAGAAAAAAGTTCTAGAGGTCGGCTGCGGTAGGGGTGAATTTTTATCGGTATTGAACCAATACAACGTGCAGGCCTTTGGAATTGAGCATTCAGATACTTCGGTCACGCATTGTGCGGCACTAGGGCTAAACGTCGAACAAGCTTACCTTACGGCAGAGGCTCGATTGAAGGCAGGACCGTTTGACGGTTTTCTTTTCTTCATGTTCCTCGAACATCTTCCGGCGCCTAAGGATGCGCTGATAGGGCTCGCGGCTAACCTTCAAGCAGGAGCTCCTGGAATTATTGAGGTACCAAGCCTAGATTTTCTTTTGAGGAAGAGTCTGCTTACGGAATTCATCGCTGATCACCTCAGTTACTTTACTAAGTCGACCTTAGAAATATTACTTTCTTCTGCGGGCTTTGAGGTATTGGGCATTGAGGAGGCAAGGGATGATTATGTGCTGTCCGCCACAGTTCGCAAGCGGGTCCCTTTAATACGAAACACCACCAATCCTTCAAACGGGGCGTTGGCATCGGAGATTCGTGATTTTTTAAAAATACATTCAGCAGCTCCAGTAGCGGTTTGGGGTGCGGGTCACCAAGCGTTAACCAGTATTTCGATGTTCGGAATAGCTTCCCAACTTTCTATGATTGTTGATTCATCGCCAGCGAAGCAAGGTTTATTCGCCCCCGGTTCGGGTGTTCCTATTCGCCCGCCTTCGGACTTGATTAAAGACAATATCGAGGCGGTTATCGTCATGGCGGGCAGTTACTCGGATGAAATATTTCAGATCCTATGTGCTGACTTTCCATCCGTTCGTTTTGTGGTCGTTGCTAAGGAAGATTGCTTAGTTTATCCCGCAGATAAACCCGTGTTGGAATGATTATCGGATGGTTACTAACAAAGCGGCGAGATACTGAGCGGATGCCGGTCCGATTCAATATTCATTAGCCAAGAGTTCAGACTGTGATTACGGGTTAATGCCCTAAAATGTTGAATAAATATATATTGATTTAGTGCTTCTAATGTTCTCATGAATTTTGGTATGTTTGGTAACATAAAATGAATGTAGCAAGTTTCCTAATCGAGGTTATGGAGGGAATTGGCATCACGCAAGGGTTTAGTTTAGTCGGTGGCATGTCCATGTATCTGAACTATGCGGCTGATTCAAGTAATATGTCAGTTCTCTACTGCAATCATGAACAAGCAGTTGTTGCAGCAGCTGATGGGTATACGAAGGCCGCTGATTTCAACCTGCCTGGACTAGCAATAGTTACATCTGGCCCCGGAGTAACAAATGTAATAACTTCTCTTGCGTCGGCATACTACGATTCGGTGCCATTGATATTGCTTTCCGGTCAGGTTAAATCAGCAGATATAAATCACTATGGGGTTCGTAGTCATGGTGCACAAGAGGTACCACACATATCGCTTCTTCAAACCATTACAAAATCATCTTTTATCTTTGAGCCGACAAAAATAAGTAATCTCGAACTTGCATCACGTTTAGCGCTATCAATGACAGGGCGTAAAGGCCCAGTGCACATTGATATCCCATTGGATATCCAAAACATGGAGATCAAGAGTAGATTAGATGTTCTAGAAGTTGTAGAACTTTATAAGGCCTATTTGGTACAAACGACGACGGCGTCCAACATTCTGCCGTCTCAAATGCTTAATGACCTTCGGAGCGCGCAACGTCCGCTCATGATATTAGGTAACGGTTTAAAAATTGCCTCAGTGCCGGGCGAATTGATAAATAAACTGGTAAATTATCTTGGAATCCCCGTGCTGTTCACATGGGCAAGCATGGACCTTTTGGATTACGGTCATGACTTGGCGTTTGGAAGCGCCGGCGGACTCGCTGGAGTACATTCAAATCGAATACTCCAAGCGGCCGACGTTATTATCTTTCTAGGTGCTCGTCTTGATTTGCTAACCACTGGATTTAATCCGACATCCTACGGCAAGAACGCGACTCGCTATTCGTTTGAGTGTGATCAGGCGGAGTTAGATAAATACGCTAATGTTAAAAACTTACATGGCTACAAGCTGGATGTAAGAGCTGTATTACATGAAATCCTGGTAACCCCTATCGGGTTTCGAGCGGAAGTCTCCATGTGGACTGCGCAATGCAAGTCCTGGAAAGAGGAGGATCAAAAAGCAGAAAAAGATGAATTTTCGGAGACTCGGCTTAACAGTTATCACATAGCCGACTTGATCTCGAAATCTCCCTCGACAAAGTACGTAGTACCAACAGCTTCCGGTTATGCAATAGAGGGCTTTGCCCGGTTCTACAAGACAACACGTGGGTCCCGCTTCGCTTGGGCAGGACATGTTCTTGGAAGCATGGGGCTGGCACTTCCATCTGCGATTGGAGCAAGTGCACGCCTAAAGCACTGTGTTGCCTGCGTTGACGGAGATGGCGGGTTTTTGCTAAACATGCAAGAGCTCATGTCGCTAAAAGCAAACCCTGATCTTGCTATCGCCATATTTATACTGAATAATCGGGGTTACACTTCAATCAGAGTAAGCCAATCGAGGGCATTTAATGGAAACTTTGGCTCGTCGGTCGATTCAGGCCTTGCGGATGTAGACTATTCAATGCTGGCAGAATTGGCAAATTTGTCTTATGTGGAGTGTCATAGTTATGAATCGTTGCGAGCCGCCATCGCCTGTATCGGTCCCAACTCCAGAATATTGATCAATGTCATGATGGAGGACGAAGTTTACCGCGGCCCTGCGATTCAAACCAAATTTGATGCCGCTGGGCGCCCCTATTCTACAGATCTCGAGAGTATAGCTTGGCGATAAAATGCTCGATATATTACTCAATGCTGAGTCTTTACTTTATCATAGCAGTACCTGCAAATACCTTTATAGTTCGAATAATCAATTATAAATAATCTATATCTGCATGATCAAATTTCCAGTGCAAATACTTAAAGAATTGGTATTTTTAGAGCCAAGTATTCATAATGCGAAATTCCCACTGTTAACGTCTCACCATGAAGTTCTGAAATCAAGTTATAAAAAATGATCGCGATTGTGCTTTGCGGCGGTTTAGGAACGAGGTTAGGTGAACTAACGCGAGATACGCCCAAGCCTATGCTAACCGTAGCCGGCCGCCCTTTTTTGGCTCACGTTTTGGACAAATTGTCAGGTATTGGACTACAGGGTTTAATAATTTCAGCTGGTTTTCAATGGCGCAAGGTTCGGGACTTTGTGGGGCTTGAGTGGAATGGGCTGCGCATCGGCTATTCAATAGAGGCGACGCCCCTGGGTACGGGTGGTGCGATAAAGAACGCAATGAGGGAAAATAATTTAGCAGAGGCGCTGATTATAAATGGCGATACTATGTTCGATATTGACATCATGCACTTTATTAAATTTTCAAGAAAAATCAATAGTGTGACTTGCATTGCATTGCGGGAGATGCAGGACTGTGGTAGGTATGGGAGGGTGAGCGTTAATGAGTCCAATAGAGTTTTGAACTTTGAAGAAAAAGGATGTAAGGGACCGGGTTTAATTAATGGTGGAATTTATTATATAAACTATGACCCTTTACGCGATGTTGCTTTGAAAAAATTTAGTTTTGAAACTGATTTTTTACAAAGTAAAGTCTCGCAAATCGATATTCACGGGTTAGTATTTAAAGACTATTTTATTGATATAGGTATTCCTTCGGATCTCCTTAGTGCGAATACTGAGCTTTTGAGTTTTCGGTAATGAAGAATCTACTGATAACCGGAGGAACTGGATTTTTCGGACGGGCGCTATTACGTCACTTAAACTTCGAACAAAGTAACAGCGAGAAGCCTTTTTTTAGTAAAGTTACGGTACTATCAAGGTCGCCACAGTACTTTCGCCAAAGATTTCCTGAGCTTGCCGAGCTCACTTGGATTTCCTGGCATAAAGGGGATATCCTCGTCCCAGATTCTCTCCCCAAGAACGAGAAATATCACTATATATTGCATGCAGGGACGTCTGTTGCTGAGTGCGCCGATATGTCTTCGCTACAAGTTTTTCGTGAGATTGTCGATGGGACGGAGAATTTGTTAAATTTTGCGGTAGCTTGTAGAGCAGAAAGGTTTCTATTAACCAGTTCAGGCAGCGTGTACGGCCCACAGCTACCCAATATCTCTACGATTTCGGAAGCGCAATCAACTTCAGCAGATACACTCAATTCGTCCAATGCATATAGCGTTGCCAAATGCCAAGCCGAGCATCTCTGCATCTTATATCGAAATGTTTACGGAATCGATGTGGTAATCGCTCGGTGCTTCGCCTTCGTGGGAATTGATTTACCGAGGAATTCCCACTTTGCTATCGGTAACTTCATCCGCGATGCGCTAGAGCGACCAGCGATAGTTATCCATGGAGACGGAAGACCTTTCAGGTCATATATGCACCAAAGTGATCTGGCTCTGTGGCTTATGACTTTGCTTCAGCATGGCACCCCAGGAGATGCTTATAACGTTGGCTCTGACGAAGTCTGGAATATTTTGCAAGTTGCTCAAGCCGTAAAAAATATATTTGCGCCTCACAAAGCGATCGTTGTTAAAGGCGCGAGCAGCGAGTCTAATTATGCTCCGAACAGATACGTGCCTGATGTAACCAAGGCGCAGTCCGAGCTAGGTCTGAAAATCACAGTCAGATTAAATGAGGCACTGCTTCTCCTGAAAGAGCACCTTGTTTCAGCTCCCGGAAGATTGATTACCAGGTAGGAAACCAAAATTTATTAAATAATTTAAATCGTTTTAAATATTAAGCTTAGGTGAATAATAATGCCGCAGTTTTCAAAAAACAGATTGGAATTATCAGGTGATTAGCTGCACATTATATCTTTGTGCAAAATAAATTGAGGGCCAAAGGTTATGATAATCGATTTACCTGCAAGGGATGTTGGCTTTCTCGGGTTATTTTCTATGTGGAGTTTGGAATATAAAATTGAAGGAGTTTTTGTTGGAAAATATTATCAACCCATCGCTCACTATTTGTATTCCTACTTGGAATAGGGGTCCTGCTGCTTTACGCCAAGTACTTAAGACACTTCCTTTTCTTCAACCGGATTGGGAGATTCTGGTGTTAGACAACGGCTCTAATTTATACCCAGAAGAGTACAAAGAAATAGAGACAAAAAGTAAGCTTGATTCTTCGTTGAGGTATATCAAGAATGAAAGAAATTTAGGCTTTCCCGGTAATTTCTTGGCTTGCTTCGAGCTAACAAACGCAGCGTACATTCAAATTTTGTCAGACGAAGATTTTTCACACCCGCCAGTGGTGCTTGAGGCATTAAAAGTACTCAAAGAAAATCCTTTACTGGGTGCTCTACGCGGTTCAATTGGCAGTTTGCCTGATCAGAACCCTCGAAACAGGAACATTTATCCAGACAGATTTTTAAAGGGCGGCGATGACGCTCTTTGTGAGTTTTCATTGACTACAAATTATTTATCTGGAATGATTTACAATAGAACGCTTTTAGTGAGCCTAGGGCTGCCAAATCGTGTAGAACTGGCGTTGGCAGATAATGTCGCATGTGTTACTTACCCTCACCTGTATTTAGATATATTGGTTGCCTCGGCTTGTGATGTCGCGACAGTCTCGGAGATTGTTTGCTTCGAAGGCCCGGAAATGAGGGAACCAGAAACACTGAAGCAACTAGCGCAAGGCGGTGCCTACTCCTTTTCAGCGCGTCTAGATCAATTTATTGGATTTAGAGATTTGTTCAGAGAAATATGCGATGGAAAGCAGCTAGGTTTATTAATTTTTCTCTATCTGCGTTTAGTAAGCAAATATTATCATATGTTTCATTGCGATATTTCGTTGCATCAAACTAGAGGTTTGAATATTGTCGCGTTGCATGAATCATTGACAGCATTTTTTTGGTCTGCAACAAATATTCCAGAGTTTGTGGACTATGCCGACGTCATTCGCGGCGAGTTTGACAAGGCAGTGCTGGTGAGCAAGCGCTCCCTTAACATTTAGCTACATTGAGTTTAAGCCTAATCATTATCGGTTCCCCAGCAGCAATGCCAGTGTCAAGTTTGTGAAGCTGGTAACCGTAGACAATGACTGAACCGACGAACATTAGTTTTGCCTAGTAGCTTTCCAGACCGATCGAATATTAATCCAACCTAAAAACCAATTCCTAAATATCGTTCAATCTTATCTGCAGCAAAGCCCAGCATCTCCAGAGTTAACGCCGGCTGCACACCAATCCAAAACGTCTGGTTCATAACAACATCGGTGTTGCGTAAATCACCACTGACCCGGTACTTCACCCCCGCCATGGAAGGTTGGCAGGTCAGGTTACCCGCAAACAGGAGCCGCGTGCCAACTTTGTGCTGATCTAGGTAGGTCAGCAAGTCCAATCGTGTGACGGGCGCGTTTTCCTTCAGCGTGATGGGAAAACCAAACCAGGACG
>Ga0214919_10007712_pt1 | contig 14434 bp, 16 predicted proteins | sample LL1503_MetaG_FD_177994 | JGI IMG/M metagenome (GOLD analysis project Ga0214919, IMG submission 177994) | Freshwater microbial communities from Lake Lanier, Atlanta, Georgia, United States - LL-1503 | ecosystem: Environmental > Aquatic > Freshwater > Lake | place: USA: Georgia | collected...
GTCATAAACTTGCGGCAGGCATTCCCAGCCTTCGCCAGCTTGGCTTTGGATATACGCCTCGCAGGCGGCACGCTGTGCATCCAAGCTGTTGAAGTTCTGCTCAAGGCCTTCATCGCTGGATTTACGAGTATAGATCGCGCAGCGGAACTTTGTCTTGGCTTCGGTCATCGCACGTTGACACCACGTAGCCCAAAGAACCGCGGTCCGTTCCATCGGCGCCCTGTTATGTGCCGCGCAACTTCTGAAAGGCTTCCAAAGGTCTGCCCCTCAAAGACCACGCCTCTTTCTATCACGACCACCTCATAGCGACGACCCGCCCATTCGCGCGCCAATCGCATGCCTGGCTGGGCAGAAGGGCGCAGCACATTTTGCTCCTTAGAGAGTATCCGCCGCGTCGCAGCATCGAGATCGCCGAAAGCATCGGCTTGGATGCGCCAAGCCAGAACGCGCCGCAACAAATCTGATGCTCGATGCTTAGGCGGTGGGCCGCATCGGCGTTGCCATTCTGCACGAAGCTCCGCTAACGACATATCAATAAGCTGGGCGACGACAGCGGTGGCCTGCTTCTTGCGGCTTGACGATTTTAACATAGGTGGTCTCCGATCGCAGCAGGCCCAATGCCTGCTGCCACCACCCAAAGCCCGCCGGTTAGAGCCGGCAGGGTAAGCCGCTTCGATCAGTGCCGAAGCGCAATGTGCTGTTGCTCGTATTTAGAGTACAGTCCAGTCGAGTTTGCATTAAAAGTGGATGCTCGGGAGTGGCGGGCAGGGCAATTATGCTATCGCCTTGATCACATGGGTATTTGCCATCTCTCTGTTATCGGCAAATACCTTCGCTGTTATCAACGCAGCACGTCCCTGTTATCGAGATTTAAATTCCCTGTTATTTTTTTAGGGAATTCGGTCGAAAAGGGCAGGCATACTGCGGGTTCCATGAGACAAAACTCTCTTAATCGACCTCGAAAAATGATATTTTCCCTGCTAATTCCCTAATAACAGGGAATCTCAGGCAGAGACCATTGTCTGTTGGCTGCGCACACCTCCACTTTTCGCAGGGAGTTTTGAAAGCTAAACTGGCTTATTGCGGTTACGCTTTGCTGTGGGGTCAGGTGCTTCTGAACGCCCGCAACCCGATGAGCGATTACGACCTGGCTGACCATTATTGAAAACACTAAGCCGGCAACGTGTCGCGCACCCAGGGATTGTTCATTTTTCTGATAATACTACCGTATTAAAGCGTATGGACTTTCACAAATTGTGTGCGATTATTCGGCAATGAGCTTTACTGAACATCCGCTGCGTAGATGGGCTGTCGACGAAATGCGGCTACGCCGTTTTGCGCCGGTTCGCGCCAATTGTGAAATCTATCAGGTGGTTCGATTAATCGAACCCGCCGAACGCAGCAGTGAAGACCATTGGCTGATAAATGCGCGACCCGATTTTGCCGATTGGACGCTCGCAGCGCGGCACGGTTCCGGGCACACGGTTTCAGGAATATTTTTCTTATGGGAACGCCATACCGAAGCCAGCACCCTAACGCTTATTTTCCCGACTGATATTCCGGATCCCGTGCGGCACAATTATATTCAATGGCTTGAGAACTGGCCGGGCGGCGTTGTTCGGGCTACCCAAATTCGGGTTGTTCCAGATAGCGTAAATATTGAAGCGGATTTGTCGGCGATCGGAATTTCGAGGGACGAAATGGTGTGTTGCGACATCAATTCCGGAATTCGCCTCTGGTCAGATTTCAGCATTCATGGCGATGGCTACGGCCGGTTGCTTATAACGGCTGGAGATTTAGGTGAAGGAGAGCGCGGCCGCATCATCCAGCGCGTCCAAGAACTTGGCAATTACCGGAATCTGGCCTTGCTTGGCTTTCCTGTGGTGCAGCAATATGGTCCGCAGCTTGACCAGCTTGAACATCGCCTGTCTGACCATGCCCGGCGTGTGGCATTGGCGGATGAAGATGACGAGGTTTTGTTGAACGACCTTGCAGGCATTTCATCAGAGTTGGAACTTATTCGATCAGCAACAAGCTTCCGACTGAGCGCGACGGCCGCGTATGCGGAAGTTGCCGCAGACCGGCTGGCGTCGCTTGATGTTCAACCGATACTTAATTTTCAGAGCCTCACCGATTTCACGGAACGACGGCTGGTGCCCGCATCGCGCACCTGTTCGGTATTCCGTCAGCGACTGGGAGATATTGCCGAACGTATATCGGGCGTTATGCACACGCTTGATGTGCGGATCGACAGCCGGATCAAAGCGCAGAATCTTGGACTGATGCGATCAATGGAGCGCTCAACGCAACTCCAGTTCCGCCTTCAAACATTGGTTGAAGGGCTGTCGGTCATTGCCGCTGCATATTATCTGGTAGGATTGATCGCCTATATGACAAAGGGCATTGCGGCTATCAACACGGACCACGCAACCGACATTATCATGGGGGCGGTAACTTTGCCGGTCATGTTGTTGATATATCTGTTTGTAAACCGTCTCCGGCACAAGGTGCTAAAGGAGACTGGCGCGGAAAATACGCATGTTGAGTAGGGTTGATATGGGTGCGCATATATTGATATAAAATAGTAGTAATGCGGCCGCAGGAAATGATTTTACCGCCGCCAGGCTGTCTTTTGAACTAAAATTTTGGAGGAAAAAATGCTTAAGGCAAAAGCAATAGCTTTGTTGGGGATATCTGCTGCAATCGTTGCCGCTTGCTCCGATGGTTCGGTAAGTCAACCTGAGCAGGTCGCCGTGGCTGAGAAGCCTGCAGCCTTAGCGGCATCAGATGTCACGACACTTGATGGCACGATGTTACAAAATTTCGTCGGCAATGCCGCGAATGGTAAGGCCGTTTTTGCGCAGTGCAGCGCGTGCCATGCAACGGATGCGGGAGTGAACAAAATTGGTCCATCCTTAAACGGTATAATTGGCCGCATGGCCGGAACAGTTCCAGGATTTTCGTATTCGGCCGCTAATGCAAATAGCGGCTTTGTTTGGACGAAAGAAAAGCTAAACCAGCACCTCGAAAAACCGCAGCGTGTGATACCCGGAACAAAGATGATGTACGCCGGCTTGCCGGATGCACAAAAGCGCGCAGACGTTATCGCCTACCTTGAGGCGCCAAACTGACTTTAAGCGTTCCGTGTGGGATTCCTGCAAGTAGGATTGCGACAGCAGCCAACATATTGGCATGCGTGCTGTTCATGCCGCCCCAAAAGCGATCAATGATAATCAGCAGCAGAGTGGCTGCCGGTAACGCAAACAGGCGCAACATTTTTGGAAATGTTGCGCCTGCAGAATGCGGGTATAAAATTGTAGTCATATAGGAGTGTACGCCGCCGAAGCGGCGCACGTCCAGTGCTTAACTTAGACCTTGTCACCATATTCGGCTTGCGACTTACGTACAGCGATCATGTAGATCAGTACGCCAACGCCTGCCTTTGCGATCAAGTCAGCGATTGTGTAGCCGACTTGTACGCCCACGGTTACATCTGAACCGCTCAGGTTGGTGTAAGGGATCATGTATACGATTGGGTAGAAACCCCATGATGCGAAGGTCAACAAGCGTGCCTTCTTCACCAGTTCGCGTACGCTGTCTGGCTGGCTGTTAATTGACGCACCGAGACCAGCAAACAATTGCCACATGATGTAGACAAAAGGAATTGCCGACAATGTGCCCCACAATACGCGGGTTGGAATGTCTGCAGCGATTTCGCCTGGGTAGCCCAATGCGATCATCAATGCAGCCGCGCTTCCAAGCTTGAATGCTTTGGAGACGGTTTCTTCTTCGCTCAAACGCATCACGAGGATCAGTTCGATGAGAAGCAATGGCACGGTCAGCAACCAATCGACATAACGATAGGCATCATTAAATGCATAACCGCTTGCAGCGACTATACCGCCTTCAACGGAATATGCACCCTGCCAGCTTTCGAAAATGCGGAAATAGTGATATGCGGCGATGGCTGTAACCAAGCCGGAAATGGTAAGCGCGGTCTTGTAGGCTGGACCTACTTGCGACCGGCCAAGCCACAAAAACAGCGTAGCCGCTGCCATGGTGGCAAATGTAAATGAAAACGCGTTATAGACCAATGAATATTGGCCAAAAGTTAGATTTTCCATGTTTCTCTCCCTCAGATAATACTGGAACCTGGGTTTTTTCATAGTAAGAACCCAGCGTCAATCAATTTTGTCATGCGGTATTGGACTGCAGGCATTTCCCCTGTCCTTGATTTAAACCGGAATCTGTTGGATCTATCGGATCTAATGCCCAGTAACAAATCGTCGGCTGCCATTGCGGCCGGCGGCCTACCAACAAGGCGTGATGTTTGAGGAGCGGCACGTGAGCGACGGTGATCGCGGCTTGTGTTCCAAAAGTCGGGCGTTGCCTTATATCCGTGCGGCCGTTGGTCTAACTGCCGCGTCTTCGGCGCAGGGTTCTTATTCTGTCATCGACAGCGACAAGCGGCCCGCAGGAATATCTGCTTTTAGTGCGATGGGTAACTTGAAAGTAGTCTGAATGGATTCAAAATGCGGGCACCAGTAATTTTGGGTCGATCCGGGCGCTGTTCCATTTCATCCCCCAATGCAGATGCGGCCCACTTGCGCGTCCGGTGGCACCTACCCGTCCGATGATTTGGCCTTGCTTGACGACGTCGCCCTCTTTCACAAGAAGTTCGGACGCATGCAGGAAGGCGCTATTTAGTCCCATGCCATGGTCAATCATCAGCAAATGGCCCTCAAGGGTAAATGCGTCTGCCGCGGCAAGAACTACAACGCCGTCCGCGGGCGCAACAAATGCGGCCCCACTTGCTGCAGCGATATCCATGCCGGTATGATAGCTGCCGCGAATACCGTTATAGACCCGCTGGGCACCAAATAGCCCGGATAAGCCGCCTGCAACAGGCCGGATGAATTTTTGCCGCCAGCCGTTGCTTTCTCGGCTGAGCGCGCGCGCCGCATTGATCCGTGCAAGCTCTGCGCCGCGCCTTGTTTCAAATTCCGCTGAACTTTTTGCACCGCCCGTCATATTCGCAGCAACATTTTCAATGCGCCAGTCGCCGCCGGCGACGGATATATTGCGTGCCGTCTGGCTCCCGTCGGCGAGTATGAAAACGACATTTGCCTGCACCGGGGCATCGCGATCGAACCGCATGAGGAAGACACCGTCCGAACTGAGCTGGAGCGCTTCGTCATCTAAAAACACATTGCGCGTGTTTTTGGGTGCGCGGGCAGTGACTAGACCGCCTTGGACCGGCGGGCCGGACATCCAGAAATCGTTAGTGGGTGATTGTGGTGTGGCTCTTAAGCCAGCCGCAGTGGTCAGAAATCCAACCGTTGCGAGCAACGCCAGCAAAGCCCACCGCATGCGGCTCAAGCTTAGCCCTTGGCCAAAGCGGCGCGGGCAGATGCTTCGGCGCTCACATAAGGCTCCTGCTTGACGACGCTCCAATAGCGCAATTCCTCCAATGGAATGGCTTGGGCAGTAACAGCGCAAACGACATGGTCTCCCGCAGTGAGCATACGAAAATTATTGGCCATATAATGCAGGCGGGCGACTTTGTTTGTAGGTGACATCAACATGTTCCCATTATGGCGTATCGATGCGCAATGGGCAATGCGCGCCTTCAACTGTCGAACAGATTGCCCTGATTAATTGCCGGCTTAACGGGTTTCGGCGGCGCTGGGCGGGAGGCAGCGGCGCCATGGACCAGTCCGCCAACTTCACCATCGACGAATCGCAAGGTCACTTCGCCTGCCTTCACCGCGGCGTCCCGCGTCATGATGGTTTTGCCATCTGCGTCGGTCACCCGCGCGAACCCACGCTTTAGCGGCGCTTCGGGATGTAAACTGCCCGCGAGCCGCGCAAGTGCATCAAGCCTTTGCTGCCCTTGTTCTACACGGCGGTTCAATAAGCGCGGGTGCAGCATCACGGCTGGCGCTGAATAGGCATTCTCGGCTTTGCCGACACGGGTGCGGAGCGATTGACGCAAGCGTTCGGCAAGATCGTCGGTGCGTTGTTGATGCGGAGCGGCAAGGTCTGACAGCTTGGGCATGAGCCGGCGTTGTGCCTCAAGCCGTTCTGCGGCCAAGTCCACACGCTTGCGGACGGTATTCGACATGCGCAGCCCGAACTGCCCAACGCGCTGTAGCAAATCGCTGCGGACAGGAACCGCGATTTCTGCGGCAGCTGTTGGCGTTGGCGCGCGCAAATCCGCTGCAAAGTCGCACAGGGTTGTATCGGTTTCATGCCCGACTGCCGAGATAATCGGTATCGTGCAATCAGCGACCGCGCGCACCACCGCTTCGTCGTTAAAGGCCCAAAGATCCTCTATCGAGCCACCACCACGCGCGACGATCACCAGATCTGGACGGGTCGCCGGGCCATCTTGTGGCATTGCGGAAAACCCGTTCACGGCGCGCGCAATTTGGGCGGCCGATCCTTCGCCCTGCACCAATACCGGCCAGACAATAACATGCGTGGGGAAACGGTCGGCCAACCTGTGCAAAATATCGCGGATGACTGCGCCAGTGGGCGATGTGACGACACCTATGGTGCGTGGCAAGGACGGCAGTTTCTTTTTACGTTCCGGCGCAAATAGCCCTTCTGCGGCGAGACGCGCTTTCAGCTTTTCAAATAAAAGCATCATCGCGCCTTCGCCGGCCACCTCAAGGCTGTCGACGACGATTTGATAATTTGAACGCCCCGCATAAGTGGTGAGCTTACCGGTGGCGACGACTTCAAGCCCATCCTCGGGTGCGAAGGGCAAGCGTGCTGCGCTGCCTTTCCACATTACCGCGTCCAGCCGCGCATTGTCGTCTTTCAGGGAAAAATAGATATGGCCAGACGCCGCGCGCTTGAACCCCGAAATTTCGCCGCGCACACGGACATGGCCGAACCTGTCCTCAACGGTGCGCTTTAGTGCAAGCGACAGTTCGGACACGCTCATCGCCTGGGCATTGTCGCCGGGGCGCTCCTCGGCTAACAGGCGAGCGACTTGCGGGTCGGCAGTTTCAAAGGGGTCATTTGCGGACATGAATATCTTGCTCATCGGTTCGGGCGGTCGCGAACATGCGCTGGCGTGGAAGCTCGCGCAATCGCCAAATTGTGATACACTCTTTGCGGCGCCGGGCAATCCCGGGATCGCGCAAGAGGCTGAACTGGTAGATCTCAACATCGCCGATCATGCGGCTGTCATCGCGTTCTGCGCCGGGCACGATATTGGCTTGGTCGTAGTCGGGCCCGAAGCGCCTTTGGTTAGCGGTCTGGGCGACAGTTTGCGTGACGCCGGTATCCCCGTCTTTGGGCCCAATCAGAAAGCAGCGCAATTGGAGGGGTCGAAAGGCTTCACCAAGGATATGTGCGCGGCGGCCGGCATCCCGACCGCTGGTTACGCCCGCCATGACTGCAAGGCATCTGCGCTGAAGGGGCTGGACGCATTTGACGCGCCCTATGTGATTAAGGCAGACGGCTTGGCAGCGGGCAAAGGCGTCATCATCGCCGAAACGCGAGCCGAGGCCGAGGCCGCCATTGATGATATGTTTGGCGGCGGTTTCGGGGATGCTGGCGCGTCGGTCGTAATTGAAGAATTTATGACGGGTGAAGAAGCCAGCTTCTTTGCCCTGACCGATGGCCGTGATGTTGTTGCCTTTGGTTCAGCGCAGGATCACAAGCGCGTGGGCGATGGTGACACTGGGCCCAATACAGGTGGCATGGGAGCGTATTCGCCCGCCGTTGTTCTTACCGACGCATTGCAGGCGCAGGTGATGGAGCGCATCATCAGGCCGACCGTCGCCTATATGGCCGCCCACGATATGCCCTATTCAGGTGTGCTGTTTGCGGGCCTTATGCTGACCGAAGAAGGCCCCAAGCTCATTGAATATAATGCCCGCTTTGGCGACCCTGAATGCCAGGTTTTGATGACCCGTTTTGAGGGCGATCTTGCTGCATTGATGCTCGCTGTTGCCACAGGAACGCTGGCGTATGCGGAACGCCCGCTGTTTTCGCACCAAGCCGCGTTGACCCTTGTTATGGCCGCCAATGGATATCCGGCGGCACCAGAAAAAGGCGGCGCCGTTAAGCTGGCGGCGGTTTCAGGCGCCATGGTCTTTCATGCAGGAACCGCCGAAATCAATGGTCAGTTGGTGGCTATAGGAGGCCGCGTGCTTAATGTTACCGCGACAGGCGTCAACGTAACCGAAGCGCAAGCAGCGGCTTATGCCGCGGTTGACTGCATCGATTTTCCAGGTGGCTTTTGCCGCAAAGATATTGGCTGGCGAGAGGTCGCGCGTGAGGCGGCGTTGGGTACGCTATGAACGGCAAACTTTTCTGTCACGGATTAACACTTTCACGCGAGCGTGAATTTGCTTAGTTAACTGCTATATTTTGGGATCCCTCGGGGAGAAATACATTGTCCAACAATTTAATCATCATCATCGGTGCGGTTCTGATCGTTGCTATATTGTTATGGTGGCTACTGCCGCTGGGCGGCGCGAAGAAGACAACGGACAGCGCGCCTAAAGACATTGCGCAGCCCCTTGCGGCTGTTGTTAAGGCCGACGTGCCAGCGTCGAAGACGGCCAAGGCTCCGGTGAAGACCGCAGCCACGAAAAAAGCAGCCGCGCCCAAAGCCGCTGCGCCAAAAGCTGCGGCCAAGCCTGTTGCTCAAAAGGCAAAAGCCGAAAAAGCGCCAAAGGTTAAAGTAGAAAAAGCAAAAGCCGAAAAAGCACCCAAAGCAAAGGCCGAGAAGGTAAAAAAAGCCAAGGCGGAGAGCGCACCCAAGGCCAAAGCAGAAAAGGCAAAAGCGCAACCCGCGCCCAAGGCAAAGGCGGCCAAGCCTGCTCCAGTATCATCGATCCCTGAGAATCTTGAGCTGATCAAGGGCCTGGGCCCCAAGGTCAATACTCTACTCAAGGGTCTTGGCGTAACCAGTTTTGCGCAGGTTGCCAGCTGGACCGCCGCCGACGTGTCTGAAATCGATGCCCGGCTGGGCGCCTTTGCCGGCCGGATCACACGTGACAATTGGATCGACCAAGCCCAATTACTTGCCGCTGGCGATGTTGCCGGTTTCGAGCAAAAATATGGCGCACTGGGGACGGGCGCGAAGGGCTAAGCCAACTTATTTTGATGCGTGTTGGCCGAGGGTAAAGGTCGCCGCCACAATTGGGGCAATGTCAATTCAGTCGGACAGTGAGGCAGGATGTGCAAAACGTGCATTCATAGCTGCAGATCATCGCATTTTTGCATCCTTATCGCCCGACCCGCTGCAAGCCCATGCCGTGCATTTTGAGCCATTGATCGGCAGCCTTCCGGTTTCCGTCATACAGGGTATCAAGCCACGCGTAGAATTGGGCACTGTGGTTCATATGGCGAATATGCGCGACCTCATGCGCAATGACCGAACGACGCACAGAAACAGGTGCCATGATTAAGCGCCAACTTAGGGAAATTGTGCCTCGGCTCGAACAACTGCCCCAGCGGCTGCGTGGATCGCCAAGCGACAAGCGCGGGACAGGGTCGTTTGCCTTGGCGCAATAATATGCGATTTCCTCTGTATAAACCCTACGGGCTTCGGCCCTTAGCCAGCGCAAGATCCGCGCTTCGACCGACGATTCGGGGCCGCCCAGAAGAAGTCTTCCCTCCGCACACTTTACGCTCCGAGGCCATTCTTCGCGCCATTCGATGACATAGCCTTCGCCCTCAAAAGCAATTTCACTGCCAGGGGCAATCGGCGCTGCGTCGGCAACGCTGTTGAGACGGGTGGCAATCCATTCGCGCTTTTTTGCAACAAAATCGAGTGCCACATTGGTGGGCGTATAGGGCGGCATAGTTATGCGAATTTCGCGTTTGACCGCGTCGGCCCGCATGGAAATGCGTTTGGCGCGGTTGTTGCGATGGATGCGCACGGGTACGCGCTCGCCTTCGATATTTACCTCGGGATCAGAGAGGCTGTTCGACAATATGGTTTTCAAGCGGTCCAGCATGCAATTCCGATATTGCCCTACCTTTGACTGACATGCCAGCGTCATGAACTGTCTCGCGGCTACCGCTGATCAAATAATGCCATTCGGGCAATGGCTGGCCTGCCGCTCGCAGCACATAGGCGCAGGTAGACGGCAGCCATACATAATCGTCAATCTTATTGGCCGTGAGACTGAGGCAATCCGGCACAATCGCCTTGCGCCCGCGATAATCCCCACATTGGCAGGTCTTTAGGTCAAGCAATTTGCACGCGACATTGGTGGGATAAATGCGGCCAGTGTCCTCATCTTCCACCTTGTTCAGGCAGCATTTGCCACATCCGTCGCACAAGGCCTCCCATTGCGCGCGATCTAGGCTTTCGATCGGGGCCTCCCAAAAAGGCGCGTTGGTCACATCAACGGACCCATTTGGCGAGTTCCGCCTGCACCAAATCCGGCGCGCCTTCATTGACATCAGTGTTCGGGACATCGGCCGGCATCAGCGCCAAGGGCTCACCCTTAGGGCCCATCAGATATGGCGTCTGGCTATGGCTCATTAGGTAATTTTCGGGCGAGGAGCCTTCAACACGGCCTGAGTAAATGGCGAATTTCTTAGCAACTTCAGCAATTTCCGCCTCAGTGCCAGTCAGGCCAATAGCACGCGGATGAAAGGCATTTACAAATTGCTTTAGAACTGCGCGCGTGTCGCGCAAAGGATCGACGGTGATGAAAATCGGCTGAATCTTTGCGCCAAGTTCGGGGTTCTTTTCCTCGTAGGCTTTGAGGCCAGCCATTAGATTCTGCATATCGGGCGTGCAGATGTCCGGGCAATTGGTATAGCCGAAATAGACAATGCGATACGAACCATCAAACTCCTTGAAGCTGCGTTTTTTGCCATTCTGGTCGGTCAGTAGAAAATCGCCACCAATTTTCGCCCCTGCCAGCGGCGCCGCGCTGAGTGGTTGTTGGGACGGCGCAGAGTTACAGGCCGAGATAAAAAGGAGCGCCAAGAGCGCGAAAAGTGGAGTTTTGTTCATAGCGGGGCCAGACATGGTCTGCTAAAGGCAAGTTATCAAGCATATTGGATGTGAAAATGGCGCAGATTCTTCTGAAAAAGATTTTTTTTCTCAGCCTCACGGCTGGGCTTATCGTGCCTGCTGCTGTTGGCGTAGTCGCGCCTGCCGCGTACGCGCAGTTTTCGGACAGTTATAATTTCTTAAAAGCCGTCAAAGATCGCAAGGGGGAGGAGGCCGAAAAGTTTCTTTCCGAGCCTGGCAGTGTCATCATCAACACCCGTGACGGCAGCACCGGCGAAACAGCTCTGCATATCGTCATCCAGCGCCGAGATTCCACTTGGCTTGGCTATCTGTTGCAGAAAGGCGCAAACCCCAATCTCGCGGATAAAAAGGGCACCACGCCTTTGATGTTGGCTACACAATTGGGGTATGTGGATGGCATCGATTGGCTTGTCCGTGAAAAAGCAGTGGTCGACCAAACAAACCGTTCGGGCGAAACTGCGCTTATCCTTGCGGTGCAACTGCGCAATCCGGAGGCCGTCCGCGCATTGTTAAAGGCAGGGGCAAACCCAGACAAAACTGACAGCCGTGCAGGATATTCGGCACGTGATTATGCCAAGCAGGATGGGCGTGCTTCGGCCATTGCCGCAATCATTGAAAGTAACGGCAAGGCCGATGCTGCGGCAACGACAAAACCGACTGAGTTGGATTTTTCAGGCATCGCATCGCCAAAATAGCCGGTCTGCGAAGCTTGGGCTTGGCGTGATTAGCCCGGTACAAACGTCATCGCGACGCCATTCATGCAATATCGCTTACCTGTGGGTTTGGGGCCATCGTCAAACACATGACCAAGATGTCCGCCGCAGCGTGCGCAATGCACTTCAGTGCGTGGGATACCGATTTTATAGTCTGTCCGTGTGCCCACCCCGCCAGCTAATGGCGCATAAAAGCTAGGCCAGCCAGTTCCGCTTTCAAACTTTGTGGAGGATGAAAACAGCCGGGTCTGGCATCCGGCGCAGACAAAATTGCCCTTGCGCTTTTCGCTGTTCAGCGGGCTGGTAAACGGGCGCTCGGTGTCTTCTTGGCGCAACACGCGGTAAGCGGCTGGCGATAGGCGCTTCTTCCACTCCGTGTCGCTGAACGTGATAGCAAAGCGTGCCTTCGCCGTTGCGTCCTTACCACAACCGAAGACAAACGCAGCCGCGCCAACGCTCGCGAGGGACAGAAATCTCCGTTTGCTCAGCTTCATGACATGTTCCTTGATAAGCTCTGCCTGTAACTATGCCGCAGAGGCCGAAAAGGTTCCCTATCAATAACGCGACAGTTCCACATCCATCTTGCGATAGCCATGTACGAAGCATCCCGAGACACGCTCGGGTTGGGCTACCACATTTGGCCGGAGGCGGCGCGCAGCCATTTCCTCTAGCAGAATGCGGATTTGCAATTCGGCAAGCCGCGCACCCACGCAACGGTGGATACCATAACCAAACGCCAAATGGCGCCGCGCATTCTCTCGGGCGACGATCAGCTTGTCGGGATTTTCGAACACGGTTTCATCGCGGTTGGCCGATAGGTACCACATGCCGATTTTGTCACCCGCTTTGATAGGGGCACCAAATAGGTCATGGTCTTGCGTTGCGGTCCGCCGCATATGCGCCAACGGCGTCTGCCAGCGGATGATTTCGCTGACGGCATTGGTGATGAAGGCCGGGTTCTTTTCAAGCTTCTCACGTTCGTCCTGAAAGCTGTGTAGACCATAAGCATAGCCCGACATAGAGTTGCGCGTCGTGTCGTTGCCACCAACGATCAGCAAAATGAGGTTACCCATATATTCGAACTGGCTCATGTCCTTCATCGGCGAATGGATCATCCGGCTGATGAGGTCAGGTGCTTCACCGCGATTTTTGCGCTCTTCCCACAAATGCTGGAAATAGGCACCCATTTCGAACATTTTGGCGAGCCGCGCTTTGCGCGTTTCTTCCGTACGGACCAATTCGATGTCGCCCGCCCAATCGGACCATTCGGTCAGCTTGCGGCGATCTTCCCACGGGAAATCAAACAGCAATGCAAGCATCTGCGTGGTCAATTCAATCGAGACGAGATCGACCCAGTCAAAAGTTTCACCGACAGGGAGCGAATCCAGCAATTCGGCCGTGCGACGGCGAATATCAACGGCCATCCGGTCCATTTCACCGGGCGTGAATGCCGGCGCGATAACGCGGCGTTCTTCAGTATGCTTTGGCCGGTCCATTGCAATGAACATTGGCATGATCACTCTTTGGTCTTCTGGGATCGGTTCGGCGAGGGCGTTGTCGTCAATCAGCGTGATGCCGCCATGTTCGAAGGATGATGAATAGATATCAGGCAATGCCTCAACATGCTGTATCGCTTTCAGCGTCGTGACGTTCCAATAGCTGCCAAAGTCTGAGCCTTCGATTTTGTTAATCGGCGCCTGCTCGCGCATTTCTTTGAAAATGGGATGCCAACGATCCTCAACATAGATATCGGCCTTCGTCACATCCCAGTGGTGCGGTGCCTGATTTACTTCGTAAGGTAACGAATTGCTCTCAGTTATCGGGGCAGTTGCCATTTTTCTCGACTCCTCTGAGGTTGGAAAGTGCCACTACTGACAAAAATGTCAATCCAGTTTCGAACCGCAACTTATAATGCACCCGGCCTATTTTACCCGCGAACTTTGATGAAGCCGAACAGCTTGCGCCCACCCTCTTCGGACACGCGGCCGGCGCTTCCCGACTTCATCACATTTTTCTTGAACAGATAGACGCTGAAACACAGCAGAAGCAATGCAAACAACATCTGGCCAATGATCGCTATCGCATTATGCCAAAAATGCTGCCCTTGGGAATTTTCAGGTCGACGCCATCGACTGCACGAAAGCCGTCGAATTGCTTTACGAGTCCCTTTGCCTCTATTGCATACATTCTGATGTGCCCCGAGTGAGTGTCAGTGCTGAATAAGGTTGGCGTGTGAATAGAGACAAGACAAATTTGGTTAACATTTTGGAAGAGCGCGCCAAGAGCGAGGGGTTTGTTGCCTTTGGCATAGCACCCGGCCACCTTGCACCGCGCGCCGGTGAACGTCTGCGCCAATGGTTGCAGGAGGGTCGCCATGGCGAGATGCTTTGGATGGAGAGCCGCGCCGATGAACGCGCCAATCCCGATATCTTATGGCCCGACGTGAAATCGGTCATCATGCTGGGCATGAGTTACGCGCCGCCGCAGGACCCGATGGTACTGGCGGACCAAGGTAATCGCGCGCGGATTTCGGTTTATGCGCAAGGGCGCGATTATCATGATGTCATCAAAGGCGCCCTAAAGCGGCTTGCGGGATGGCTGGCGCATGAAGCGGACGCTGGCGTGAAAGTCTTCGTTGATACCGCGCCTGTTATGGAAAAGGCATTGGCGCAAACGGCCGGACTTGGCTGGCAGGGTAAGC
>Ga0214919_10007714_pt1 | contig 14433 bp, 16 predicted proteins | sample LL1503_MetaG_FD_177994 | JGI IMG/M metagenome (GOLD analysis project Ga0214919, IMG submission 177994) | Freshwater microbial communities from Lake Lanier, Atlanta, Georgia, United States - LL-1503 | ecosystem: Environmental > Aquatic > Freshwater > Lake | place: USA: Georgia | collected...
CATTTTGAAGACAACATCTGTGGTGTTGTTAAACAGAAAGTGGGAAAGACTTGTCAATTCTCATGGTGGTGTGAAGAGAAGAATAATTCTATTTCTACCTCTAAAGTATTGACAACTGGATACAATTCAAGATATAATGATATTCGAGACTTAGCAACATATGTCTATGCAAATTATGAAAAGATTGATGACCCTACTTCAGGAGCACTTTTTTATCATGCAGATTATGTAAACCCTAAGTGGAAGAATATGGTCAAGACCACACAGATTGGTAGACATATCTTTTACTTTAAAACACTAAAGGAAAACCAATATGCCTATCGATAAAATTTCATTACAAATTTCAGCCACTTTGATTTTGCTTGCCTTGATTGGTGGTATGACTTTTTTCTACACCAATGATAGAAAATTAATGGCGGCGAATGTTGACAGTGCAATAGCAAAAGGCATCGACCCACTATCGGTTCGTTGCTCATATGCATCAAGCACAGACATTATCTGCGTTGCATTTGCATCATCAATGCAATCACATAACACTCCATCAATCATTGGAACAACAACTCAGGCGAAAAAATAATTATGCCTACTCGTGATGAAATGATGAAGTTTGCAAAAGCAATTGAAGAGATGATGCGAAAACATAGGTGTAATCACATTGATGCAATAGTTGAATATTGTAGAGAGACTGGACTTGAGATTGAAGTTGCCGCATCTTTGGTAAACTCTAATCTCAAATCTAAAATTGAAAGTGATGCCCAAGAAATGAGGATGATGCCTACGGTGTCGAAGTTACCAATTTAGGATTATAATTATTATGACTGGTTATGAAGCCTTTGCTTTATACAATTCTTTGAAGATACATTTTACACAGAAGAGTTATGACTATTTCAAATACAATGGAAAGTCAAACATTTCTGTACAGACATTTGAATTGAGAAAAGACAAATACTATTTCTACAAACTTTCTCGGAAGTATAGTAGAGAAGAGTTTGTTAAATTTCTCGTTTCAAATTTCATCATCGACAATAAAATATGGGTTGGCAAACTCTTAGAAGAAGATGCCGAATCGATATACAAATTGTTTTTGATGAGCCAACAATCACTCAGTTATATCTTTGATAATGACTGTCGTGAATTGTTTATTGAGTACTCTAACCCCAATGATATTTTGAAAGTAGAAGATGGAGAATATCCTGTTCTATTGACAAGAACATTACGGAAGGAAACTCAATTTGAAACATTGTGCATATTGAATGATATGTTAGGCTTCTTTCCAATGTGGAGTCGAAAAATCGATGACACAATTAGATGGCCCGAGGTATGCTTGACTGCAATTAAGTATACCCCATTCATTGATTATGACAAGGCAAAGTTTCAGGATATTTTAAGAAGCCACTTGCAATCTGTCTATATATGAGATATAATGCATACTGTGGATAAGTCGTTCATACAAACATACTCCGTTATACAAAAGGAAAATACATATGAGTTCATTTGCAAACCTCAAACGCAATAGCAGTCAATTCGACAAATTGACAAAGGCTGTTGAATCAGTTAATAACCAGTCCGTAGAGGCTGGCTCCAAAGAAGACACCCGTTTCTGGCAACCCGAAGTAGATAAAGCAGGTAATGGCATGGCCGTTATTCGTTTTCTACCCGCACCTTCTATTGATGGTGAAGATGGTCTGCCATGGGTTCGTGTATTCAATCATGGCTTTCAAGGTCCTGGTGGTTGGTACATCGAAAACTCTTTGACTACTCTTAACCAAAAAGATCCAGTCTCTGAGTATAACTCTACTCTTTGGAACTCTGGCATCGAAGCCAACAAAGAAATTGCTCGTAAGCAAAAACGCAAGTTAACTTACATCGCTAATATCTTGGTTGTTTCCGATCCAGCAAATCCTTCTAACGAAGGTCAAATCAAACTGTACAAGTTTGGTAAGAAAATCTTTGATAAAATCTCAGAGGCAATGAATCCAGAATTCGCTGATGAGACACCTGTCAATCCATTTGACATGTGGGAAGGTGCTAACTTCAAATTGAAGATTCGTAATGTCGAGGGCTATCGTAATTATGATAAATCAGAATTTGCGGACAAGTCTGCTCTTTTTGATGGTGATGATTCTAAACTAGAAGAATTGTGGAAGCAAGAATATTCTCTCAAAGAATTCCTTGAGCCTAAACAATTCAAGTCTTATGAAGTTCTAAAGGCTCGTTTAGATAAGGTCCTCGGTTTTGATGGTGGTGCAGTTGCACCTAAAACTAAGGCTGAAGATGCGAGTGTATCTCGCAAATTGTCTGAAGATGACTTAGAGCGGATTGACCGCAAGTCTGTAGCAGATGATGATTTGGATTATTTCAAGTCTTTGGCTGAACAAGAATAAACTAGTTTTATAAAAGTTTGACCCCGCCTCGGCGGGGTTTTTTGTTTTTAGAATACAGAGGCTCTATCTTGATTTCTTACGAATGTGCTTTCTGAATTTCTCACATTAATAGGAGCATTCGTTACATTAGTAGCATTTGTAACTTTTGGTGCAGACACAATTGAAGTGTTTGTACTGTTACCACCAGTCATTGCCTCAGTCTTAGCCATAGTATTTTCATTAGATTGCGTCATCATTTTTTCACCAGTTGTTGGTCGTGCTGGTGTCAATTCAGCAGATTCAAATCTTTTAGCATACTTCCCTTCAGGACCTTGAGTGAACCCTACATTTTGTGTATTAGTCTGCCATTCTTTGTAAGTAGCTTGGTCAGGGAATATCAATGTTCCTTGTGGTGTTGATATTTGGAATGACTCATTGAACTTTTCTTCTTTTGTAGAGCCAAGGTCTTCTATTATTTGTGCATACTTTCCTTGAGGGATTTCAGTAAAACTTACATTTTGTGGTTTTTGTTTCCACATCTCAAAAGTAGCTTGGTCTGGGAATATCAATGTTCCTTGTGGAGTTGATATTTGGAAGTCTGTTCTTTCTCCTTTTTCTTGCGTAGGCGCAAGAGCACCTTTGACCATATCTACAGCACTATTGACCATACCTTTTATAGCTAATTTACCAGTTTCAAAAGCATTGGCTGGTAAAGGTTCAACTGGCGCAGGTTCTACTGGTGCCGCATAACCATTGTTATCTTCTTCTGGAGTTGCTGAATATGCAAATGGTGTTGGTGCCGCTTGTGATGATGATTCTTGTGGTGGTGTTGATTGTGCTTCTACTGGTGGAGGTGATGGCGAAGTTGCTGGTGCCGCTTCTGCCGCAGGTGCATCACCAAATAGTGCCGCACCTGAAGCCGTAAGTTCTTTACGAAATTTCAATAAAGAATCTTTGTATGCTTTCACACCAGTTGTATCATAATCATCTTGATTTGGTTTATCACGACCATAAGATTTTGCTCGTTTCAATGCATACTCTTCTGAAAGAGTTCTTTGATATATGTTATATTTTTTAGCATTCTCAGGGTCTTCTTGCCCAAATTTAAATGAACTATAAAACATACTTGGATAACTATCTGTATTCCACTCAGCATCAAGGTCTTCTCCTGTTCCAGATGATTCTTCTGGTAAAGGTTCAACAGCATCTCCACCACCGTCCATTGAATTTGATACTTGTGATGGTGCTGATTTTGGTTTAAATCCTCCAGCAGTTTTTGTTTTTCTACGATTTTTTAATCCTGTCTCAAAATCCTCCGAACCTGGTTTCAGCGACTCTTCGGCGGCAGCGATAACATCAGGATCATTAGCGTTTTCACCTGCGGCGTTGATTCTGGCCGTAATCATATTGCGTTTCATACTAGATTCAGTATCTTCAGCAAATTTACGCTGAGCCTGTTGCTTTGTATCACCTTTCAATTCAGGCGCTTCTGGAACTTTTGTTTCTTCAGGCGCATTGTCTTTTTTATCACCTTCTTTTTTATCACCACCCTTTTTCTCTTCACCACCAACTGCTTTAGCGAATTCATCTTTCACAGCGGCTTCAGTTTCTGATTGAATCAATCCAATTCTCTCACCAAACTGTGGGTCTGATTCTGGTTTAACTCCATAAACATCTTGATAGATATCTTTTGCAACAAGTGCTATCGTTGCAGGAATTGCTGTTGCAACAGAACCAATACCAGAAACGGCTTCTAATCCAGCACCAACAACATCACCATCCATCAAACGACTAAGAGCAAAACCAACACCAATAGCGGCACCCAAAAATGGTATTGATTTTCCAAGTGCAGAACCAACTGCTTTAGGAACTCTTTTTGCAATCGCTTTTTTAATCAGTGCGGCAATACCTTCTTTACCTGCTGTCTCAGCACCAGCGGCAGCGGCTCGTTTTGCACCCACTTCACCAAACGCTGTTAAAAATCCTGGTTTTGGTGCGGCGGCTTTAAGACCTACAGATTCTAATGCTTTACCGCCAAGTGATTTTGCACCTTCTAGTGCTTTACCGCCCATAGATTTTACACCTTCTACAACACCGCCTGCTTTTTCCATTACAGCGCCACCAATTTTTTTGCCAACATCAAGTGCTTTACTACCAAATGCTTTAGCGCCTTCAACTAGTTGTGGTGCTTTTTCTGCCGCATATGATAATGCTTTACCACCAAGTGCTTTGGCACCCTCCACCGCTTTACCACCATACTCAAGTGCTTTGGCTCCTATGGTTCTTGCAAAAGGTGCGGCAGCAGTTGCCATGGCACCAAGACCTTTCAGCAAAGGACCACCAACCAATTTTGCTAATCCACGAAGAGGTGATAATGCAAAACTCAATACAGCGGCAAATGCTTTGAAAGGACCACCCACTAGCATACCTAATGCACTAGCAAATCCTAATAGCGATTCTAAGAATCCTTTTTCTTCTTTAGTCTCTTTTTTATCTTTACCATTTGCACCAACTGCTGTAGGTTTTTTTGCAAACTCGGCTTCATATTTTGCCTCATTGGCGGCATCAAGTTGTCTCTCTTCAATATTTAATTGTTTTTCATCTAGTTTAATTTGGTCTTTAAATAGACCTTCTTGATTTTTTGAAGAATCTTTTAATCCTCTAATATCTTCAGAAATCTTAACAACATAACTGAGCATCTCAGTTAACATTGTATCACTCTTTTCATTACCTCCACCACTTGGCATTTGTGATGGGGTATCATCAGACTTATCTTCACCAGGACCTAATTTTCCAAATTTACGAATATCATCTTCACTACGCCCCATATGTTTACCAACAGCGGCAGTCATAACACTACCAAAACCACCGCCACCAAACATGCTATGAATAATGTTCAGTGGGTCAAATTTTTCTTTGAGTTGTTTTGTTTTATCTTGGAGAGAGTCAATTGTTTTTTGTTTGGTTGCTGAACCCAATGCACCTGTGACAGAAGACTTTTCTCCAGAAAGAATCATTTCGGCCGCTAAAGCGCCAATACCTTTACTCTTCTTTTCTGGTTTCAGAATATCAGATAGTGCCTTTTTCTGTGCGAGAAGTATTTTTCTATCTTCTTCGGATAGTTGTACTTTAAGTGCTTTTTCTGCCATTATCGTCTTCTTTGTGCATTGAGTTGTTTAATTTTTTCATTCTCTTCTTGAATGTGTTGGCTCAGTAAACTGACATATATTACTCTCTCCCAAGGTAACATATTTTCCAACTCAGTCAGACTATACTTGTGGTGTTGCATCATAGCAAAATTTACCATAAAATAGTTTTGAAGATTATCATAACCAAACGCTAAACGAAAAAACTTTCTAAACCTTTGACGATGATATCGTCTTCATGGTTACATTTTGGGCAATTGAAATGAACATGTTCTTCAATCTTTGGCATAGTCTCAAAAAAACTTTCTAACTTTTTAAGATGTTCTGTGCTTAAAGAATCAAGAAAATCTTTCATCTCTTGTTTGCTTGTGTCTTTTGCATAATGAACTTCATCTTCATCATAGACTGCTTCAATAGCATCTAATACAATATCAAAAGCAGTTTCATCATTTGTTTCTAATTTTGATGCTTTTGAGAATGTTGTGAATTTTGGATATGTGAGTAACACACCAATCTTATCAGTCAATTGAATTTTGTTCGTATGACCTTCAGTGAATTTTGGTCTGATAGTCAACAAGTCTACTTGATACTCAGAAACAAAATTACATTTAACATCATCTATAATATTGTTGCATCGATATCTCAAATCTACCTTTTCTCCAATAGACCTTGCACGAAGATTCAAAAACAGATATTCAATGTCAAACAATGATAAATCGTCAACATTGATATCATCAATAACACAGTTACCAATGATTTGTTTCACTGCTTCTATAATCGCACTTGATTCTCCGGACTGCATTGCAATCAATAATATTTTCTCTTCTTTTACAAGAAAAGGTCTATACTTAATTGATTTGCTTGTTGAAGGCAAAATCATATCAAATATAGGCACATCAATTTTTGGTAAAGCCATAGTTTAAAGTCTCCTCATTTCAGTTAAATTATCTTCTAAGTTGTGCGTTAACTCCGCCAGTGGCAGTGCTTGAAGTTCCATTCAATGCCATTTGATCCAATGGTGGTGATTTTTGTGAGAATCCTGGTAACTTATCTTGCACTATTGTATGTCTCTGGTATGCAAAAGTTACTTGTAGTTTATGAAATCCATCATCAGTCCAAGCGCCAGTTAATTGGTTGACATTAATTGGGAATGCATCATAAACATTATATGTTAATGTTTTCTTATATTTTTTAGTTCCATCATCGACTTGGTCATATTGATAGATGTTTATTTCTGCTTTATAGTTATTGAAATATTCCACATTGTTATCAATATCAGTTGGTTGAATAAACTCCATCCATCTTTCAAATGAATATCTAAAATCCATATCTTTAGTTTCAATGAAAGTTAAATTCAAATCACTGAACAATGTTTGATAGGCGGTTTTGTAAATCGGACCATAAATCTTATTATCTATGGTAACCATTTGTCTTCCAGGTAAATCAATCGATTCGCATCGCATTGAAATCATTCTATTCGTGCCTTCAATAGGAAGTGAGGTTCCGCCTCTACCTCCGCCAGTCGCAATTCCTCGTGGCACATGCATACAAATATCAAAGTGACTTGCTTTTGATATGCCGTATTTGTTTATGCTTGATATGAAAGTATTTAACATTAAAATTTTGTCCTTGAGTCTTTGAACACTTTGCTCTTGCTTGCGCCAACAAAATATTCAAAAGGTAATAGTGCGGCTATGTCCCATTTGTCTGCTGTAATTTCTAAAAATCTACTTTCAACATGAGTGAACAGATATCTCTTGATGCATGGTGTTGCTTCAAATGCTTTTGTTGCACTTGACAATACGGCATAGGATAATCGTAGTCTTGTTGTCTCATCGTATTTTGAATTTGTCGCAAAGTCACTCAATTTGTCAAGTAAAATGATTCGTTGTTTTGGGTGAATGTAATGAAGATTCAAACCCAAGAATCCATCGGCATATCTTTCGACTGGTAGAACAAGTGGAAATCTATCGTAGTATGGTAAGGTATCTTTATGTTTAGGGTCATAAAAATAAAAGTACATTCGACCAATCATTGTTCTATTACGCAACTTTTCACGGTCTCGCATTAATGCTGAACGACTAGGATTCAAATTGGCGACTTCTGAGCGTAACCATGCCCGAGCGGCATCAGTTCTTGGTTTGATACCCTCTTTTGCTAGTTGTTGATTGATTCTGTCAATTAGATATGCCATAAGACTATTTATACTCACATTGTAACCACATTGATAACATCATTACCCGGTCTAACTGATACCCATCTTATAAGTATCGGTGTCCGGTTTGAAGTTAATAATTAGATTCCTAAGTCCTTCTCTGTAACCACTCTGAATACCCATCCATGGTCTTTACAGAACTCTTCAGCATATTTCCACTTAGCTTGATTAACAGCGTATGTTGCCGCTTCATTAACATATTGCTTAGTAACTCTTTTAGGTTGTCTTAACTTAGTCTGTGCTTCAGGTTTAACTTCAAGCATAAAGATTGTAGAAGAGTTATCTTTTCTTCTTACCTTAACAATAAAGTCAGGAAAGTATCTATGCACACGACCATCAACAGGTGAGATGTACTTGACATTCATTTCCTCACTTGCCCACCAAACAACACCATCATTCTCATCCAAATACTTCATCACTCGTACTTCCCATGAAGAACGATATATGATTTTGTTAGGGTCGCCTTTATACTTTAAAGGGTGTTTTGGGTAGAATCTGCCTCTGTATGCCATATAAATAGTTTATCATTCATCTTTTATATATCAACTAACAGAACAAACAAATGGCAACTGAACCAAAAGTAGGAGGTGAGGCATCTGGTCCTGCGGCTCCAATTGAATCACAACCTTTTGCTTTTCAAAGTATGGCTTATCCTGCTGATTTAGGTAGTGGAAGATATCCTCATGTTTTTCAAATCAATATCAACATTCAAGGAAAGTCTAGATTTACTTCTGGCGCTGGAACTGCATATACTGGTGGCGGTGGTGTAACAGCACAAAATCAAAAAGCAGACACTGCCGCAGGACAAAATGTCACTGGAGTAGTTCAAATTGGTGGAGGTGGCGGAGAAGCAGGAGCCAAACCTGTTAACAATGGTGGTGATGGACAAAAAGTAGAAGGGTCTGCGGCATCTTTAAGTTTAGGTCAAAAGACAAATAGAATAGCACAGACAATTAGATTATACATGCCAGATACGGTGACATGGGATTTTTCACAAGATTGGAATGAAACAAGTTTAACAGATGTGCTTGGTGTGGCTCTTCAAGCGGCTCAAGGTATCACGGGCGCATTCTCAAAAACTGATGGTGTGCAAAATGGTCAGAAAGCTGGTGTGTTATCAAATTTAGGTCCAGCGGCCGCTGAAGCCGCAGGCACAGCATTAGGTGGTGGACCAAAAACACAAGTCGCTATGGGTCTTACTGGTTATGCAGTAAACCCTCAAATTGAAGTTTTATATGTTTCGCCAAAACTAAGGTCATTTCAGTTTGACTTTACTTTTGCACCAAAGTCAGAAGCAGAAGCAAAAAATGTTATCGACATTATCGGTGCATTAAAGTTTCATTCGGCACCAGAAATCTTGGGTGGATATAGTGGTCGTTATTTTGTACCACCAGCTACTTTTGATATTAGCTTTTTATATGGTGGTGGTCGAAATGATAAGTTAGGAAAAATAGCCAGTTGCGTTTTAGATAGACTGAATGTTGATTATGCGCCTAATGGTTATACTACATTTAAGGATGGTATGCCAACATATATTCGTATGCAGTTATCATTCAAAGAATTGGAATTCATTACCAAAGAAAGAGTTAAAGAGGGATTCTAATGGCAATTGCTTATTTCGAAAAATTTCCTCTCCTTGGTTACAATTTAAATGCAAACCAAAAAGAGCAGACTATAGATGTTGTTAGTAATATCTTTACAAGAGTTACTCTATATTATGATAATCAGAGAATTGATTTTCGTGAATTTCTTCGCAGAAACACTCACATCTTTTACAAATACAAAATTAAAGATGGTGACAGACCAGAAATAATTGCACACAAACTTTATGGCTCTGCTGACTTGTATTGGTTTGTGACTCTATTCAATAATATTTTGGATCCTGTTTTAGATTGGCCTAAAGACTATATCAGTTTTCAAAGATTCATTAAATCAAAATATGGTAGTATTGAGTTAGCCAAAACTACAGTACATCATTATGAAAAAATCATAACTACAACTACATCATATGGCGATTCATCACAGTCAATATTGCCAAGTGATGCTACCGAGTATGCCACACTAGTCAATATGGTTCCTGTTGTTGCAACAATCAGCGGCGGTCCAGTAATCACACAAACCACAACAAGAAATGTTGTATATTGTTATGAATATGAAGATGGTTTGAATGAGGCAAAAAGAGATATTTCTTTGTTGAAAAAAGAGTATACTGGTCAGATTGTTAGAGAACTAGAACAGTTATTGGAAAATACATAATATGGAAACTGATGGATTAGCCAATTCATATGACTTTGAATTGAATGAGTGTAATTTAATATCTGGTAATGGTCGTAAACTTGATGTTAGAGGTATTTTATTTGAATTGAATATATTTGAAGATATCTATAATAATGTATTGACAGGCAATATCATGTTGAGTGATAGTAATAATATTATCAACAAATTACCTCTTGCTGGATATGAAACAATCTCAATTTCATTTACAAAACCATCACACAAATTAACATATAAAAAGACTTATCGAATTTATAAAATGAGTGATAGGGCAAAAGAAAGTGATACTAACGAAAACTACATTCTGTATTTTTGTGGCGAACATATGTTCAAATCAGAAATGTTTTCTAAGTCATACAGTGGTAAAAAAATAAGTGATATGGTAAATGATATTGCTGTAAAAAGACTTGGTGCTGTTGTTAAGACTGTTGAGCCAACAGCAGGTATTTACGATATTATTATTCCATATCTATCACCACTCAAAGCAATTAATTGGTTATCAAGAAGAGCAGTGTCTCCACTGAGTGCAGGCTCAACCTATTTGTTTTTTGAAAATTTTGATGGTTTTAATTTCTCTTCACTTGAAACTCTAGTGCAAAAAGGTCCTGTACGAAAGTTACATGCTACAGTTAAAAAGATTGGCGAACCATTAGAGGCGCCGAAAGCAAAACCGAGTTTAGCACAAGAACAGTCTGACGGTGGAGAAAATTATAAATTCTCAAATTCATTTGATATTTTAAATTTAATGTCTAATGGATATGCAGGTTCAACATTACTCACTATCAATCCCCTAACTCAAGTGATTGAAGAAACTGTATTAGAAGCAAATAGTTTTTTTGATACTACAAAACATTTAAATAAAGTAAACCCACACAGTTCAACATTTAATGGACCGTCAATATCACCTAGAAGTGTTCAACTAGTAGAATTATCTACAAAAGATTGTGATAAGATAACATATGGTCCAGGACCAAAACCTAACGATATTGAAAAATGGTTTCTTCAAAGACCCATGTTTTTAGGTGGGTTAAATATGCAGAGATTATCATTGACAGTTCCTGGCAGTATGGAATACAAAGCAGGTGCTGTTGTTGAATTTACTGCACCTGAAGTTTCGTTGAATGATGCACCAGTTAAAAAATCAGAAGATGTTTTGAATTCTGGAAATTATTTGATTACTGCTGTAAGACATATAATGAAGCGTGATAGTCATGTTTGTGTTATTGAATTAGTGAAAGACTCTTTGAAAAAGAAACCTGAATAATGAAAGATATTAAATTTTGGTTTGGTATTGTTGAAGATATTGAAGACCCGTTACAACTATTTCGTTGCCGTGTTCGTGTCGCAGGATATCATTCGGCAGAAAAAACAGAAGTACCAACAACAGACTTACCATGGGCACATCCAATACACTCACTAGATTGGGGTCCATATAATAGGGCTGAAGAAGGTGATATGGTTTTTGGTTTCTTTGCTGATGGTGAAGATGCACAATACCCAATGATGCTTGGTATTGTTCCTGGTATTCCTCAAAAGATTCCTGATTCAACTAAGGGATTCAATGACCCAAGAACACCAGCTAAATTACAAACAAGACCTAGACCGCCTAGTGAAATTGTTAAAACTCAAACAACAGCAAAATAATAATGGCATCTCTTTTTCAACCATATACAATCGTTGCTAATACAGCGCCTACCTCAAATACTACAGGTTATTTGAGAGACCATTGTGGCGAAATTGTTTATGATGGTTTTGGCAATCCGTTGATTGCAAATATCACAATTGTTGTTGATAAGACTATTCAAAAAATCAATGAGAGTATTCCTAGAGTACCACCAACAAATCTTGGTATTACTCCATCCGTTTTAGCGCCAACAAATATTGACGCAATCATTAATGCTTGTGATGATGTTGGTTTAAATACTAAAGTGGCTAAGTGTGCATTGATTGCTATCGTTGGTGCTGTATCAAGTTGGGATTCAACCGATGGCGGTATGTTACCAATCGATACACTTGAAGAAAGAATCAAATATCAAAAATTAGCTAAAGTTGATAATATCAATATTGATATCGTCAACAATCCAGATAGTCTAAAAACAAATCCAAATGTTAGTGCTACAGTAGCGGCACTTATTCTAAAGAGTTCTGTGCCGAATTATGCATCGGCAATGAATAATAATACTTTTGTTCCTCTTGCCGCCGCAAAAGTAGCAGAGACAAAATCTCTTTATGGTACTGTTGGTGGTGTGTCTGGTGCATCTAGTCTTGCTTTAATTGGTGACATATATGATTATTTCTTTAAGAAGAATCCTCTTCCAGAAGATGTTGCGGCAGAAGAACAGGATCCACAAGCTAATACAATATTTGACCCACCAGAAACTATTGTTGAAATAAAAGAAGCAGATGCGGCTCAAACAAATCCAAGTCCAGACAAATTAAATGAACCAACTAATTCACGATTGGCTCGTAATTACAACCCTACTGGAACTATTGTAGGATCCAAAAAGGCAACTATACTTCAAAATGTACCGGTCGCATGTGGTGGTTCGTTCTCAGAACCAGAGACAAAATACAATGCAAAACATCCACATAACATGGCTATCGAAACTAAGTCTGGCCATGTATTTGAATTAGATGATACTCCAGGCGCTGAGAGAGTTCATATCTATCATAGAACAGGAACATTTATTGAAATGCATCCTGATGGTGATGTTGTTGTGAAATCAAATAAAACCAGTTATCATTTATCAATGGGTGATTTCAACATTTATGTTGCTGGCGATTGTAATGTCACTGCTGAAAAAAGTATTCATATGAAAGCAAAAGGAGACTTTTGTCTTGAGATTGGTGGTAACGCTGATTTTAATGTTGGTGGTACTTTGAAGATGGAAGCAAAAGGCGAATCTAAATTCTATTCCGATTCTACGACAACAATTCAAGGTTCAACATTACAACTGAATCCAGGGACTGGTAGAGATAATGTTGACCCAAAAGCATTCAATATTGCTGAACGAACTGCTGAACCTCAACAGAGAGAATTAACTGATAATGAGAAAAAAGGAATAGCACAAAATAGAAAAGATACAAATGTGCCACCACAGCTATCTGGTGTTGGTACTGTGCCTCCTCCAACTAAAACCACTCCTGATGGTAAAGAAATTCCTGTTAAGGCACCACCAGCAACTCCACCGGCTGACTGTGCAGTCGGTGATAGTCCTCAATCGAAATATAAAAAATTCGCATCATTTCTTGATAGTCAATTATCTGCTGGTGGTTGGGCTGAGAATGGTCCAGGAAGACCAGGTAATCCAAAAATTCTTACTTGCTATAACGCATGTGGTTTTGGTAGTCTTAAAGATGACCAGACTGCATGGTGTGCTGGCTTTGCAGGTTGGGCACTCAAAACAAATTGTCTACCTTCTCTAGTGACACTATCATCTCAAGCATATAGAGGTTATGGAACTTCTATACCAATCACAGACCCTTCTTTATGGAGATGGAATGACCTTGTAGTCTTTAAATCTCATACAAATCCAGCACAAGGACATGTAGGATTTTATCGTGGATATGACCCAACAACAAGACGCATTAGAATTCTTGGTGGTAATCAAGGAAATACATTGAAGCTATCTAACTTTCTTTTTGATGATGGCAAAACATTATTTGTAGCATACATTGGAAGAAATTGGACAGTTTCTCCAGAATTCGATAAACCTATTGCAACAGCACTTGCCGCTGATGCTTTCACCACTACACGATAATGTCAATGCCTGTAGTTAGATTAGGTGATAGCTGTTCAGGACATGATGATTATTCACCACGCCCAAGTGTAAGTGGTTCAGTGAATGTTTTTGTAAATGGCATACCTGCACACAGAATGGGTGATGCGTGGGATATTCATAGTACAGATTCGAGTCATGGAGGAAATGCAATTGCAGGTTCACCTACTGTTTTTGCAAATGGTATTCCTCTTTGTAGAATTGGTGATGCAATTGATTGTGGTTCAACAATGGTGACCGGTTCACCTAATGTTTTTTCGGGGTAATTCATGGCTTTTAGTTTAGATACAACTTCAATTTTAGCAATTACTGCATTGCGTAATTTACCTGAAGCCGCACCACCAGTATCTGGTTTGACTGCACAATCGAAAGATTTGATTAGTTCAGTGACAAGTAATCGTGCGGCAATGTTTAGTAATCCTATGACAGATACGATTAGTGGTGTGACTAATCAAGTTGGTTCACTTGAAGCAAGACTGACTGCAATCTCAACAGGCGCTGTGACACATCCAAAAATAAGTGCAGGTGATGCAACAACATATTTGGCTGGTGGTGGAATAGGAAATTTGAAAACTTCAATGAGTAACTTCTTAGGTCACACAAACAGATTATCCGGAACATTAAAAGGTGCTGGCATAAATGCACCAGGACTTGAA
>Ga0214919_10007716_pt1 | contig 14432 bp, 15 predicted proteins | sample LL1503_MetaG_FD_177994 | JGI IMG/M metagenome (GOLD analysis project Ga0214919, IMG submission 177994) | Freshwater microbial communities from Lake Lanier, Atlanta, Georgia, United States - LL-1503 | ecosystem: Environmental > Aquatic > Freshwater > Lake | place: USA: Georgia | collected...
CATCTTCAAAAACGCCATTAATAACAAAAATTTCTTCCCCGCCATAGTGTCTGTGAGGATTGAAATAAGTTTGCGGCGCCCATCTAACTAAAGTGGATCCACTGCCTTGTTGCATTAGCGGCATCACAGTCAGGCCAGAAACCATCCCCTGATGCCAAGCGGCTGTTTTCGTATCAATCACCTCTCGCGCCACTTGATCGGGGCCAAGCTGTCGCAACTTCACAAAGAGGGTGCAGCCAAATTCACTGAATGGCGCATGAGCAGATCCTGGCGGGTTCATGACGTACGACCCTGCAGAATAATGGCCAGTTTCATCACTGAAGACGCCATCCAAAACGAATATCTCTTCACCCAAATCATGGGTGTGCATTTGAAACTTGGATCCCGGTTGATAGCGAACAATAGAAGTTGCTTTTGCCACCTCATCACCTTGACGCTCAAGCATTCGCCTTTCTACCCCTGATTCAGGGCTGGAAATCCACGGTAATTCACCATGATTGATCACGATCCTCTGACTGTAATCAGCATTGATATCCATCTACTGCACTTCCGATTTATGAAAATATTTCAAAGCATATCAGGTGGCGACGAGCCTGGATTTCTGTTAATCAGAGGTGGGTGACTTTTTGCCCTCTCATTTCATTGAGTTATTGCACGAATATTACACGTTCGAAGGCTTAAAGCAAGTGGCAAAAATCAATCAGCATACCCATACGTCAGGTCAATCAACTGTAATTTTTTCATCCTTGACAATTTTGGCCATAGCGGGAATCTCAGCTTTCAGCCAGTTGCTGAATTGATCAGGCGACATATTATTGGGCTCGGCCCCCAGAACGACCAAACGCTCCTTGATATCTGGCAGTGCCACAATTCGCGCCACTTCAGCATTGAGCTTGTCCACAATGGATTTGGGCGTGCCAGCGGGAGCCAACAAACCTTGCCAGCTACCGGTCAGGAAGCCGGGAAGAGTTTCACCAACCGTGGGGGTGTCACCCAACTGCGAATTGCGCTTGGCACTGGAGACCGCCAGTAACTTGAGCTTGCCCGATTTGACATGCGGGTAGCTGGCCACCATGCCATTGAAGGTGACATCAACTTGCCCGCCAATCAAGTCGGTGATGGCTTGCGCCCCGCCTTTGTAGGGTACATAACCCCATTGAATGCCGCTGCGCTGCGCAAAAATAACCCCTGCGAGGTGGGCTGCGCTGCCCATGCCGGCGGCCGCTGCAAAATTAACTTTGCCGTTTTGAGCCTTGGCATAAGCCACCAACTCATTGGTGTTGTTTGCAGGTATTTTGGTACTGACCAGCAACAGGTGGGGGGAGTAGCCGACCATGGCAACGGGAGCAAAATCGGTCAACACGTTAAAGGGAAGCTTGTAGAGTGCAGGACTGATAACCAAGTTTCCCACATCCATCAACACCAATGTATAACCATCGGGAGCAGACTTTGCGCCTGCATCGGCTCCCAAATTACCGCTAGAGCCGGGACGGTTTTCAACCACCACAGACTGACCCCATGCTTCGGTCATTTTTTGACCCAACAACCGCGCAAGCACGTCCGAGGTTCCACAGCAGGAAAAGGCACGATGATTTTGATGGCCTTGCTAGGGTAGGCGCCCGTGCTGCTTTGGGCCATAGCCGGCATTGCCAGCACGAAACAAAGGGCAGTCAGACCACCAGTGATGAGTTTGAACATGAGCAGTCCTAATTAAGTGGCTTGGCGAAGTAGATGGGGGATTTTGTATCAGCAGGCAACCAATGACAAAGCGGGCAAACCCTCAGGCAAAAGCTAGCAATTTTTTGACTGTGGCCTTAGCAATCGTTTCGATTGTCTAGCCCAAGGGGATCTTAATCCTGCGGGCCAAGTCGCTCAATCAGGGTTGCCAGTTCGGCATACTCGAATGGCGTTACGTCAGACAGCGGCGGGCGAACACGGCCTGCGCTGCGTCCGACGATGTCCGCCCCTGCCTTGATAATGCTGACCGCGTAGCCAGGCTGACGCGAGCGAAGCAGTCCGTAAGGTACGAGGAAGTCGCGCGTGAACTGATGAACTGCGAAGTGATCATCGGCCAAGATCGCCCGGTTAAAGGCCATTGCACTTCGGGGGATGAAATTGAAGATCGCTGACGAATAAACTGAAATGCCCATTCCACCATAGGCACCGGCGAAGATCTCGGCGGTTGGCATCCCGTTGATATAGGCCAACCTGTCACCAAGCAGGGCCTTGATTTTGAGGATCTCTTCGATGTCTCCGACACCGTCCTTAAATCCGATGAGGTTCGGGCAGTCGTCGGCGATCTGCTGCAGTGTTTCAGCCTTGATGCGCATATTGGCGCGGTTATAGACAACCACACCAAGTCGAGTCGAACGGCAAACCGCCGTGATGTGATCCTTCAGGCCTTGCTGCGAGGACTCCGTCAGGTAAGGCGGAAGCAGCAGCAGACCGTCGGCGCCGAGTTGCTGCGCCTGACTGGCCAAGGCGATGGCCATCTTGGTGCCATAACCGGTGGCGGCAATGATCGGCACAGCGTTGCGGGAGCTCGCCACCGCCTGAGCCACCACAGCGCAGTATTCGGGGGCTGTGAGCGAGAAGAATTCACCCGCCCCGCCAGCGGCAAAAAGTGCCTGCGCGCCATAGCCGCCGAGCCACTCGATGCGATTGGCAAATGATGTGGAGTCGAATTCGCCGGCGGCGTCGAAGTCGGTTAGAGGAAATGAGAGAAGCCCTGAGGCCAAGCAGCTCTTAAGTGCTTGTGGTGTAAGGGTGGTTTCCATAGGGGCTAATTTGTGTTGGATATTCAGTGCTGTTGTCGCATTGGCGTTTGTCTCATGCAACGCCTTGTGTGTCAGGTGGAAGACAGTATGCTCCTTTGATCATTTGACATACTGCGGAAAAACCCTCGCAGAACCATGACCACTTTCCCTGCAGGCCGCTTACTTTTTCAATCGACCCATAAGTTGCCAAGCACCAGCAGCAGCAGCACCGGCAACCAGTCCTACCACCCCACCAGCTAAGTTACTCAATAGATCCGTAAGCCAGCCCATTCCCAAAAACCAATCTTCGACTGCATGACCGATGGCTGGGAGGCCGTGCAGCAAGATGCTGCCACCGACCAAGAACATCGCAGCTGTGCCCAGCACTGACAAGGTTTTCATGAGCAATGGAGCAAAGGCCAACAGCCCTTGCCCCACTGCATTTAGAGCTTTATTGTCTTGCTTGATCAGGTACAAACCAGTATCGTCAATCTTGACAATGGCCCCAACCAGCCCATAAACACCCACGGTCATGATCAACGAAATACCCACCATTACAGCCACCTGCTGACCAAAGCTGGCAGCAGCAGCAGTTCCCAAGGTGATCACAATGATCTCCGCTGACAAAATAAAGTCAGTGCGAATAGCACCCTTGATTTTGTCTTTTTCAAATTCCAGCAGGTTAATTTCTTCATTGGCCACGGCTTGTGTCAACTGGGCATGATGTGCTTCTTTGTCATCATTACTTTGAAAGTAGCTCTGCAGCAACTTTTCTGCCCCCTCAAAACACAAAAAAAGTCCACCTAGCATCAATAAGGGCGTGATCATCCATGGCGCAATGGCACTGATTACCAGCGCGGTTGGCGCCAAGATTACTTTGTTCAGCAAGGATCCTTTGGCAACTGCCCAAACTACTGGCAACTCACGATCAGCCTTGACACCCGTGACTTGTTGAGCATTGAGGGCCAGGTCATCACCTAAGACCCCTGCCGTCTTTTTTGCAGCTAATTGCGTCATAGCCGCCACATCATCTGCCGATGCAGCACTTTGTTGCGCTGCCACTTTAGTCATGGTAGCCACGTCATCTAACAACATGGCAATATCATCAACCAAAGCCAATAAACTAGATGCAGCCATTCAGCAAGTCCCAAGGAGTTTCAAACACTTTTAATGCTAACACCTTGGCACTGATAGCGCCTAATGGCATTGACGAGTATTGTTAAATGAACTACGCTTGATTCAATGATCGTTAAGGTAGTACATGAAAAGACCGCAAGCTTCCTCAACAATTCAAATTGACAACAATCGAGTCAAGGTGACCGAATGGCGCTTCCCACCCGGTGGTGAAACAGGCTGGCATCGTCACGCAATGGAGTATGTCGTGGTGCCAATGACTTCTGGGACCCTACTCCTCGAAACACCGGAAGGGAACATCAAAAGCCCTTTAACTGCTGGCCTTTCTTACACCAAATTAATGGGTGTCGAGCACAACGTCATCAATGACAACGCGCATGAATTTGTGTTCATCGAGGTCGAGCTTAAGTAAGTTCGACTCTTTCTATTGATGCACAAACTGAAAACAATTGATCTTCCCAACTGATCTAGCATCGTTCCTTGAATTGTTGCGCCTACACGGTGATGAGGCCTACGGCCTCATCTTCGCTTTCGCTGCATCGCATAGCCTGCTGCTAACTCTGTTTGCCGGTTATGCCTCCAGTTCAGGAGCTCTTCATCTTGGCACCCTCATTGCCGTCGTCTGGGCCGGCAGTTTTCTGGGGGATGCGATCCGATTCTGGATCGGGCGTTGTTTCGGCAGGCCATGCGTTTGGCCAAATCTCGGAGAAGCTGTTAAACGATGCTTTCTCTGGTATTGGCATGGTCATGCTGATTGTTTTCCTCGTACTGTCGTGGATCCTAAGTAGGAAACTCGAACGCATTGCCGAGCAAAGTTGAAGCTCTGCATGAATCGCATGGCCGCGCAAATGGCCTTCATTGAACTCGCCAAGCAACTGAGATTTATTTCACTTACGGGTTGATGCCACCTTGCCTTTAAACCCACTGACATTGTTAGGATCACCCGCTCAGTGAGTGATGCGAGTCAACCGCCGCTCACAGCATCACCGTAGGGTGACATGATTTCTGTGCAGCCCATGTTCATATTTCCCTCACGCATCACACCTGCAGGACAAGCAAAAGAATAGGGGTAAGGTATGCGGCGAGCTTCGGTTAGGGGAAGCACATTTCGCAAAGCTTCCAAAAAATCGGGTGATAAGTCCTTATCGGCAATGATTTTTGATGCACCGCTGACATCGATTCTAGGTTGATGAAATGCATCCTCTAGGCTGAGTCCATGATCCATCATGAAGGATGACAGTTGCATCACTGTACCTAGTATTTTTCGCCCCCCCGAAGCGCCAATTGCAAAGCGCCTGCCTTGAGCATCTTGACCTATCACCGGTGAGTAATTTGCCAGGCAACGCTTATTGGGTGCCAATGAGTTAGGCTTGCCTGGTTCAGGATCAAACCACATGATGCCATTGTTCAACAGCAGCCCAGTGTTTGGTGATACCACTCTAGAGCCAAATATTGAGAGCAGCGTTTGAGTCACTGAACACATGTTGCCATGTCGATCAACCACACTAAAGTGAGTTGTGCAGCCCGGCGATTTGGGTGATTCATGATCGCCCATTTCTTCAAAACGCAGCTTGAATGCATCATCCAAAGCCTTTGCAAAGGCGGTATAGGTGCCAGCATCAGGCACCTTAGAGGTTGGTTTGTATTCTTTTTCCAAAAGCCCAAGCGCACGTGCCAGGGTAGGCCCACCGGTCAATCCCGGCGTTGCATAAACTTTTCCGAGGCGGTAATTGATGATAAGTGGATCGACCAACTCAGCACTGTAGCTGGCTAAATCCTCAAGACTGATGCATCCACCTTTGTTGCGGACATCTTCAACCAAGGCGCGGGCAATTTCACCTTTGTAAAAGGCATCAGCGCCGCCCTCTGCAATGTGGAACAGTGTTCGAGCAAAAGTTTTTTGATTTAAGTGCCGCTCCTTGTTTGAGGTCCAATCTCCTGCAATGGGCCAAACGCCCTCCTCTAAAAACAGTGCCGCTGTATCAGTATCGCGTGCAAGTACCCTGGCATTTGCTGCTGTGATCAGTGTGGTGTACCAATCAACCAACAGCCCTTCCTCCGCTAGTTTGGCAGCAGGAAGGACCAATTTTTTCCAGGGCATGCGGCCAAATTTTTGATGTGCCAAATCCATTCCTGCAACGACGCCCGGAATTGCCACAGCTGTTGCACCAATGATGTTTCTATCATCAAGCACCGAGGGCCAAGGAAATAGATCCGAAAATTTGCCGCTGCCCGACAAAGGGTAAAGGGCAGGATTAAGCTCTCGCGGTGAACGGCAGCCAAAATCAATGACCTTTGCGCTTGAATCATTGGCTCGCCAAATGACCATGGCCCCTCCCGCTGCCGGGCCGCTCATCCAAGGCTCAACAACGCCTAAAGCAAATGATGTTGCGATTGCAGCGTCTACAGCGTCTCCTCCTTCTTCAAGAACGGCCGCACCAACTTCTGCAGCGCGGCGATGCTGAGCAGAAACCACGCCCGCTTTTGTACCCACAACTTTTTTACGTGTTGTTTGAGTGTTTGAAAAGTTATCGTTCATTTAAAGTGGGTAGGGAAAACGAAATTGATAAGTATGCACAAAACATTATCTAAATAATAGGTAATGCATTTTTTGACATCAACATGCTGAGCTCAGCATGGCCGCATGCTGGCACCGTAACCGCTTTATAGATGGCTTTGAAGCAAGTTATCTCGTCATTCGTTTTTCATCACAGAATTATGCACTGCGGGCCAGCAGGCCGCCATCGACCAGGATTTCGGTTCCAGTCAAGTATTTGGCTTCGTCCGAAGCAAGAAAGACAGCCGCGTAGGCAATGTCCCAGGCATCCCCCCTGCGGCCCAGAGGTACGCGCACTTTCGCCTCGGTGCGCAGCGCGGCCAGATTGTGCCTTCCTTCCTGCTTCGCCACGCGATGCTCAAGCAAGGGCGCATCAATCAGTCCGGGAATAATGGTATTGCAGCGTATCCCCAGCGGACCGTAGCGCACCGCAAGCTGACGTGTGAACTGCACAAGTCCGGCCTTGGCTGCCGAGTAGCCGACATGATCATGCCCCAGATGGCGCAAACCGCCGACCGAGCCGACGTTGGTGATAACGCCAGCCCCCTGCTGCTTCATCACTGGCAACACCGCCTTGCAACCGATAAAGGCGCTGGTCAGATTCAGATCTAGCTGCAAACGGAACTCCTCCACCGTCATTTCTTCCGGGCCGCCTGGCAAGGATCCGCCAACATTGTTATGCAGAATGTCGACACGCCCAAAAACCTCCTGGCATTGCTCGACCATGGCGCTGACTGCGCCGAAATCGGTGACGTCGAGCTCCGCGACTTCGCAGATGCCTTGCTCCAGTCGGATGGTCGCCGCAGTGGCTTCGGCGGCGGCGCGATCGAAATCGACAAGCATGACCCTCGCGCCTTCGCGCGCAAAAAGCACAGCGGTAGCGCGGCCGTTTCCCCAGCCCGGACCGACCGACCCGGCGCCACTGACGATGGCTACTTTCCCCTCTAAACGCTTGGTCATTTTTCGCTGCCCCTTTGATGCTTCACTTCAAATTATGGCACGTTGGCTTTGCTAGCGACTCGTCGATCGCGCTCGCACCATTTTTAGATTGTGCTCGTACAATTGCGTCTCGATCACCTGCAAATAAACCCAAGGGGACACATGAAAACAAATCGACGACAGGCACTGACCGACATCGGCTCTTTACTCGTATGTGCTATGGGCGGCGAGGTGTATGCCGACACGTATCCCAGCCGCACCATCCGGGTGATCGTCCCACGCGCACCAGGTGGCGGCTCCGATATCATTGCACGCCTACTCTCGCAGGGCATGCAGCAAAAATCCGGACAGTCTTTCATCGTCGAGAATCGGCCCGACGCCTCGGCCGTGGTTGGCGCTGTGCAGGTGGCGAACGCCACGCCCGATGGCTATACGGTGTTTCTCTCCGACAACGCCTTCTACCAGAATCCAGCGGTGATGCGTAAACTGCCCTACGACACACTGAAGGATTTTTCCAGTGTGACCATGCTGGCGCAGGGGCCAGTGATACTGGTGACGCATCCAAGCGTACCCGCAACAGATTTAAACACACTGGTGCAATACGCCAAGGCGAATCCAGGCAAGCTCACTTATGGTTCCGGCGGAATAGGCGCTTCTACACACCTGGCTGGCGTGCTGTTAAATAAAGCTGCGGGCATCGATACCGTTCATGTGCCGTTCCGCTCCTCGGGTCCGGCACTCGATGCTCTGCTGGGCGGACATATTTCGATGCAATTCGGAGGTATCAGTTCAGCGCGGCCACAAATAGAAAGTGGCAAAATCCGGGCGATCGCAGTCACAGGTAGGCGGCGCGACCCGTCCATGCCCAATGTACCGACGTTCGAGGAATCAGGATTGAAAGGGGTCGACATGACCAGCATCTGGGGCATCCATGCGCCCGCCGGCACCCCGCTCGCAGTAAGGCGCAGACTGCGAGAACTCTTGGTCGAAGTGATGCGCACGCCCGAAGTTACAAAGCGGATGAATGATCAGGGTTACGACATCATTGGCACCACGCCGGAGGAGCATGATGCCGAAACACGGCGCCTAGTTAGCTTTTGGCTTGACTTAGGAACTAGGGTAAATCTCAGCCCAGACTGATTTTTAGAATAATTTATTTCGTCGCCATTTTTTCGGGTGGTCCAGGGGAAAGGCGAGCCCGCTCGCATCCAAACCCAAATTCACCAACAGCTTGGCTTGCTCGATGGCACAACTATAGCCCTCGAGCACCGGCACCTCCCAACCCATCGCGGTGAGACGCTGCAGCAGCAGAGGCCTCATCCAGTAAGCTGCAGAGCATCCGAGCATCAGCACTTCGGCGCCGTCCTCCTCGATTGCAATCAGTGATTGTTCCACCGCCGCCTCGAGCATCTCGGAACGCTCTCCGCGTTCGGCCTTTTGTTTTTGCTCGTGTATCGGCCGATCGTCGGTGTACGGCGGACGAGGTAGCGGGAAATCTATGTTGCGGATTGAGGCACAGTGCCCGGCAAAGCGGTACTGCACCACCAGATCCTGCATGCGCATGTTGTGCGATTCGCCGATGTCAATAATACTGAACTTGTTGCCAAGCTGGGTGGCAACGTGCATCTGCGCATGCGCGCAGGAGGTCACTGGTATGCCGTATCGACGGCCTATTTCGCGCGACTCGGCATATCCCGGATCACCACCGCCGAGGAGCACAATGGCATTGTGCTTGCCGCTCTCGCAGGCAGCGCGAACAACGGGCAGACGGTTGGCTCCTACCAGACAGAACTCTTCGCGCGTTTCTACGGGCCAGTCGCCATGTGTCGCAGGCGCTCCAGGATCCACATCCCAGTCCACATCCCGTAGCAAGTGAGCGTAATCGCCGTAGTTCATCAACATGCCTTCCTTGTTGCCCTGCATCTGCCGCATCTGAAAGCGTGTGCCTGGGGGCAAGCGGAAAGCTGGAATCAACAGGAAACGGTATTTTTGCTGTGCTTCAGACATCTTGGATCACCTTAAGGTTTCTGGTAAGGTTTGAAAAACTTTAACTTGAGTCGCAAAGGTTGCAACGCGACTGATCTACATCTGCACTTTGCTCTTAAGCGCTTTGGCCGGCTAGGCTCACGCCACCAACCATCTCAGCCGAAGCATACAGTGATCGTCTTGCGGTCTAGCGTCCGCCTGTCACATGGAGGGTCACTCCAGTGATGTAGCTCGCCTCGTCAGAGGCGAGAAAGAGCACGGCGTTTGCGACCTCGTTTGGCTGACCAAGTCGGCGCAGCGGCGTCATGTTGTTTGGGCTGAATTCGACCGTCTCGTTTAGCTTGCGCAGCGCCGGCCCCCCGCTCTCGGTCTCGATTGGACCAGGGGCCACAGCGTTAACGTTGATGCAGTGTTCGGCGAGTTCGAGAGACACGTCGCGGATGAAACCGTGCACGCCGGCTTTGGTTGTCGAATATGCGGAGCCGCCCAGATAGTAGGCGGTCCATGGCGTGCCCTCTCGCGCGCCGGAGGAAAGGCAGACGATGCGACCCGAGCGTCTCTTGATCATATGGGGCACTGCGGCGCGCGTGCAAAGGAATGTACTGCGCAGGTTGAGGCGCATAACAAAATCCCAGTCCTCAACTTTCATTTCCCAAATCTTCGCGCGCTTACCGACACCGCCTAGGTTGTTGACGAGAATGTCAATGTGGCCGTACCTCTCTAACGCATCGTCGATGAGGCGGTTAGCCACTGCCTCTTCAGTGAGGTCCCCGGCCAGCCCGAACGCCTGGCCACCCTTGGCGATGATGTCCGCAACGGTCCGGTCCAACCCCGCGCCGTCGATATCGCCGAGCGCCATAAGGGCCCCCTCCTCTGCAAGGCGCAAAGCAATCGCACGCCCAAGTCCCTGAGCGGCACCTGTCACAACTGCAACCTGATCCTGTACGCGACCCATCTGAGGCTCCTTAGTTTGTAAGCAATACGTTTGGCTTGGCGACCAGGCCTGCTCATTCAGCCCGTCGTCCACTCGGTGCAAATTGAGGAAGACTTTTGATTCGTTCGCGTTGCTGAAAGTGTAAGCATGACTATCAGTACGCAAAATAGGGGAAACCCGAAAAATCCGTTGAGTGTCCAATTCCACTTGCCGATATGACGGTCTGTGAAGTCGAACCACTTCTGAATTAACTCTCGCCCTTTCATGAATCAATCGGCTCTTACATCAACTGTTCATCACCAGCTGAGTCTGGGTAACCACAGCACACAGTTTCCCTTGGTCATTTTTTATCATGGTTTGCCAAACCATTGTTGTTCTACCTCTGTGCAAGGCAACACTCTCACCCACAACAACTGTTCCCACTTTAGCCCCAGCTATGAATTTGGTACTTGAGTCTGTTGTGGTAGTTCTTTGACCAGCACTTAAATTAAGTATGGTTCCAACTGCGCCCAGAGTATCGGCAAAAGCCATGTATGCACCACCATGCATGATTCCACCAGCAATACATAAATCAGGACGAACATTAAGCTCAGCAACTACTCTGTCTAATTCAAGTACTTTAAATTCGATACCCAATAGCCCCGGGAAAAAAGGCGCAATATTATTTTGCATTGCAGCTACATCAATCACATTGTTTCCTTATTTGTAAAAATGGCAGCTCCAGAGATCAGGGTTTAAAGCTCTGGGTCAAAGCGGGGACAGTGGGTAGACCTCGCGCCCCAGTCGCTTGAAATTGAGCTGACTGTAGTCGGAGGTGCAGACACCTTCGCCTGCACACTCGACCACCTCGCCGGCGATGTCGCCCAGGCCGGCACGCCAGTGCACACGGCTTTTGAGCATCAGGTAGCTGATCTGAGACGGGTCTATATCAAGGGTCGCGAAGCACGCGGGGTCGCTGGGTTCTACCTGTTTCGATATCACAACGATCTGCACCCCTGCTGAGCGGAAAACTGCAGTCTGCCCCATGTCGATAGTCTCGCCCTGAGCCATTCGGCCCGTATTGAGGAAACGACCCGCAACCAACTTTTCCACGACGCCGGTCACTTCACGCGGCTTGCCCTTAAGGCCAAGGTCTGGCATGTCAAGCTTGCCACCCAGCAGCAGTGTCAGGGTTGCCCCCACCCCTGCAACGCTCATGAGTTCCACCGCGCTGGGATCGTAGATTGCGAAAGCCACCACATCTTCGAGTCCTGCATCCAGGATCGCGCCCAGCACCGCCATGGTATCCATGGTGCCGCCAGACGAACAGTTATCGTAATGGTCAAGTATCACAACGGGACCGACCGATGCCCTGGCGAGTTCACCGGCACGGGCCATCGACTTGACCAAGGGCTCCACCTCGTAGACCCATTGGGCGCGTGTATTCCATGCCATGCCCAACAACTCTTCGCAGCAGGCCTGCGCCAGTTCTGCATCACCGTCAGTAACTACTACGGCGGACAAACCAGCACAGGGCACGTCGGCATGAGGAAAGCCAACGAACAGACTGGCCGAAAGGACTCCCTGTGATTCCATTTCGCGAGCGCGAGCCTGAATTTCTCGGTTAGGAGAGTCAAGCGAGGACTGGCGCATGACATGTGCAAGCATGGGCCGAAAGCCGTAGGCCATGGCTGGTTGCGCCCTGCCTTGCAGCATTGCCATGATCGGCCGTCCCGCACGCAGTCCGGTTTCGTACATATCGACGTGGGGGTAGGTCTGATAGCCCGCTACGCATGTCGACAGCATGCAGATAGCGACCGAAAGATTACAGTGCATGTCCAGCGCCACACCAATCAGGACATCAGGCGCGACCACTCGGATGCGTCGCAGCAGTTCGCCTTCGGCATCGTCGTAAGAATCAGTCACCATCGCACCGTGCAGGTCGAGCAGGATCGCGTCGCAACCGTTAGCCACTGCGTCTACGATGCGAAGGGCAATGTATTCGAATGCATCATCATCGACGCGGCCGCTTGGGAAAGCCGATGCGGCTATGGGCAACACGAAGGGAACCCCGGCTTTATCGGCGAGTTCGATGAAAGCGCCTAGGGCGGAGCCCGTCTTCCTCGCAGCAGCTATAGCGGCAGCGCCTTCGCGGGGGCGACCGGCCCCTCGCGAAAACCGGTCGATCGTGGCGCGCACTGGCGAAAATGTGTTTGTCTCGTGCTTCATCTGCGCGATAACGAGTCTTGGCCTGACCATAGTTAAGTGTTACGGCCTAAAAAGTCGAGCAGATCATCTACGCATTGGGTGGCATAGCCATCGCAAACATTGTGGGCGCCTGTGTCGTAGTAGATAAGTTCTGATCCGGAAATATTTTTTTTCATGTCCGCGTAGGCCGACGCATGCCCGATCTTTTCCTTGCCGGCAGCAACGATTAACGTGGGGGCTTTTATCCTGATGAGTTCATTTAGAAAATCGTGCGTCGTCATATGTGTCACGAATCGCCCGATAAAAGCAAGGTCGTTGGAGCTTGCCTGCTCAATAAACCACTTGACCAGTTCCGGGTCAGCCTTTTCATCGAACCGTTCCTCGATGGTGGTCGTCAAGAAGTTTTTGAACCCCATCTCCTGGATCTTAGGTAACCAGGTGAGTGCATGACTTTGCTTGAGCCCGGGCGTAGAGCCGAACAACGCTAGCGTCTTGACCCGTTCCGGGTGGTGAATCGCCAGCTGCTGAGAGACGTAACCGCCAGCTGAATTACCGACGATATGCGCATCTTTCACGCCGACCTGATCGAGCACAGCCACGGCGTCATCGACGAGTTGCGCCAGACTGAACGGTTTGTCTGGGTCAGGAATCTGCGAGCTGCCATGACCGCGCAGGTCCAGTCGGACAACACGGTACTTGCGCGCTAGCCGTGGCACCCACTGAAACCAGCGGGTTGAATTGCCCATGGCCGCATGCAAGAGTAGCAAAGTGTCAGGTTTGCGCCAAGGATCGGTGAAATCATCGACGTAGTACGCATGCTCAAGTCCGTCTGGTGTTGTGAATTTTTTCATATTCAATGCAGGAATGTTGGAGGTTAATCAGGCGGCTTTAAACGGAAATCGTTGGTCGTAGGCGCGTGCAGCGTCTTCCATGGTCACGAACTTCGCACCGCCTTCGGTCAGTGCTGCCAGCAGCTTTTCTAAGACCATCATGCGGTGGCCGCGACCGATTGTGAGTGGATGGAATGTGTATGTCAGAATGCCCCATTTCACACTCTGGCGAAAGTAGATGAATTCATCAAGCCAGTTGCCCAGCACAGAGTTGGCATTCATCAGGCCAGGCATCACATAGCTCTTGGTGCGGATGAATTCGAAGTGCGGGTAGTCGTCGAGACCCCAGCTCACCGGCAATTCAATCAGCGGTGTCTTGGGGCCGAAGACGGCTGGCTTTTGCAACTCGATCACATCATCCTTGCGCACACGGTAGGGCATGTAGTCGTCGCCCATCATGCTGCTTTCGTACAGAAAACCATGCTTGAGCATGAGCTCTACCGAATTGGGGCTCAAGTCCCAGGACGGCGAACGGTAGCCGCGTGCGTTCTGGCCGGTCAACTTGCGAATCTGCTCATTGCCTCGCACCAGGCCGTCCTCTTCTTCTTCAAGCGACATGTCGTTAGGCGGCATGTGCGTCCAGCCATGGTGGCCGATTTCGTGGCCGGCATCAAAGGCCATTTTCGACTGATCGGGATAGGTCTCCAGCGTATGGCCTGGAATGAACCAGGTTGTGGGAACCTTGTATTTGCGCAGCAGCGCCAGGATCCGCGGAACAGCCACCGGACCAAACTCACCGCGAGATATCGGTGTGGGAGACGTCATGCCACGGGATATAAAACCCGACATGGCGTCGAAGTCAAAGGTGATACAAACTAGGTGCTGGTCCATGAAAATTCCTTGTTCTTAACTGTTCCACGAAATGGGACATCATTACTCTACCTGACGCGTAAAAGCCCTGTCACGAATTCACCTCGGACATGCCTCGGCTTCATTCCACCTGTATGCCGCCCTTGTCCACCACTTCGGTCCAAGTCTTAACCATACTGGTCAACTGCTCAGTGTGTTCGGCAGGCGTGTTGGCGATGGGCAGGTACCCCAAGTCTGCT
>Ga0214919_10007718_pt1 | contig 14429 bp, 11 predicted proteins | sample LL1503_MetaG_FD_177994 | JGI IMG/M metagenome (GOLD analysis project Ga0214919, IMG submission 177994) | Freshwater microbial communities from Lake Lanier, Atlanta, Georgia, United States - LL-1503 | ecosystem: Environmental > Aquatic > Freshwater > Lake | place: USA: Georgia | collected...
TCAAGTGGACAGCCAGTCGCGCCGATCTTGTCTTTGGTTCAAACTCGCAACTACGCGCATTGTCAGAGGTCTACGCAAGCCATGACGCCAAGGAAAAATTCGCGCACGACTTCGTTGCCGCGTGGGTAAAGGTCATGAATTTGGATCGCTTCGACATGGCTTGAGCGCGCGCTGAAGTTGCATTGCATTTGTAACTAGGGCAACTGTCTGCCCGCACTCTTACCCGTAGACCAGTGTCACTAGCGCTCCGCACAAAAAGAAACACGCCCCAACCGTATGGCCAGGGCGTGTTTCAATGACGTGCGGACCGACCAGTTTCCTGATCGACCCTAAAAGTAGGGAGAGCTGGACGGGTTTCGAACGTTTCGAGGGATCTAGCTCGCAGAAGAGAGCTGGATAGCCCCTCGTGGCGCGCTCGGAACAGGGTTCTAGATCTCTCTAGTTGCCACGCACCATGTCCGTCCGCGAGAGCGGAGGCAGAGGTGGTGGGGCGAATCGCCGCGGGTGGACCTGTTCAGCGCCCCTGTCGGGACCATGCTCGATGTCGGCGGAACGAGCTGTTCCCGCTGCAATGCTTGCGATTCTCACCCGTTCGGACCGTATGCATTCGACCACCCGCATCCAACACATTGTGCTGGCGCTTCTCGTCGTCGCAATTGACTTGCGCGCACAGGCCGCTCCGCAGGCGCCCGAGACGATTTCCTTCAAGGTGGGCGACGCCGAGCGCCGCGCGATCGTGGTGAACGCGCCGAAAGCGGGCGAGAAGCGCCCGGCCGTCATCATTCTGCACGGCGGCATGGGCAGCGCTGATGACATGCGCGCCAAGTCCGGCTTCGATCCGGTGGCAAAGGCGAACGGCTTCATGGCCGTGTATGCCGAGGGCACGGCGTTCGGTGCCGTCGATGGTCGCCATGCTTGGAACACTGGGCACCTCCTTCGGCGGCAGGTTCGTGATGCAAACGACATCGCCTACCTCGATGGCCTGATCGACCGCCTGATCGCGGATCACGGCGCCGACCCGGCGCGCATCTTCATGACCGGCGGCTCGAACGGCGGCATGATGACCTTCGTCTATGCGGTGAAGCGGCCCGAGCGGCTCGCCGCGGTCGCGCCCGTCGTCGCGAGCATGTTCTCGTTCGACGCCGTGCCGAAGGTGCCGCTCCCGATCCTGATCATCAACGGGGCGAAGGACGAGGAGGTGCCGCTCGCGGGCGGAATGAGCGCAAATGCGCTCGTGCGCGCGGCGCAGGCGACCCCGTTCAAGCGGGTGCGCGAGGTCGTCGACTTCTGGGTGAAGGCGAACAGGTCGAAGAGCGAGGGCGCCGCCAAGACCGAGGGTTCGGTGACGACAACCACGTACGCCCCCGGCGACGGTGGCGCCGTGACCGAGTTCATCGTCGATCGCGATGGTGGCCACGGCTGGCCGGGTGCCCCTTCGCGACGCGACGGAAACGCGCCGATCATGGCGTTCCGCGGCGCCGAGCGCGTGTGGGAGTTCTTCGCCGGGAAGTCGCGCTCGACGCCGACGCCCGCCGTCGCTGCACCGCGCACGGTCCAGGTCATCGAATTTCCGAACCTCGTCGATTCCGCCCGCAATCGCCGGGTTCCCATCAAGGTGCACGCGCCATCGTCGGACGGGCCATGTCCCGTGATCGTGCTGTCGCACGGCGCGGGTGGTGACTGGGACACACATTTCGCGCAGGCGCAGGACCTGGCGGCGAACGGGTATGTCGTTCTTTGCCTCGAGCATGTCGGCAGCAACCGAGAACGTCTGACGAGTGGATTTCGGCCGATGAAGAACCTCGATGCGATGATCCGGGACGCCGACGAGGTGCTGGCGCGTCCGAAGGATGTCTCGTTTGCGATCGATCGCGCCAGCGAATGGAACGCCACGCACGAGAAGCTCAAGGGCAGGCTCGATCTCGCGAGGATCGGCGCGATGGGCCACTCCTTCGGAGCATTCACCACGATGGTGGTGTGCGGCATGCGGCCAGCGCTTGACTGGCTCGAGCCGCCCGTCGCACCGGGCAAGGGACTCGGCCCCGACCTGCGTGATTCACGGATCAAGTGTGGCATCGCGCTCTCGCCACAGGGCGTCGGCGAACCGTTCTTCATCACGGAGAGCTTCGGGAGCCTCCGTGTGCCGCTGCTTGGAATCTCGGGCACCAAGGACTCGCAGCAGGCAGGCCAGCCCCCAGAGAACCGGAAGGACGCATTCGCGCTCTGGCCGAAGGGTGAGCATCGATTCGTCTGGCTCGAGAATGCCAGGCATCTGGACTTCACCGACTCCTCGGGGAGCGGCTCTCGCGCGTTGCCGTCGGCCAGCCGCGACGACGTGCAGCCCCTGACGCGCGCGGCGACCCTGGCCTTCCTCGACCTGCACCTCAAGTCCGATCCCGGCGCGGCGAAATGGCTGACGGCCGAATCGCTGACGCCGCTCCTGCGCGGGCGGATCACGGGCGTGGACGTGCTGGCGAAGTGAGGGGTTTCGTGAGCGTTACCATCACGTCCATGACCAGGATCGTCCCCTCACTCGCTGCCGCAGCCGTGATCGTCGTCACGCTCGCATCGTGCGCATCGAGTCAGGACCCACGGCCCGCCGCGCCCGTCTGGGGCACGGCCACCCGGCTGCCGGGCATCGACCGCACCGAGTGGACCTGCGTCGAGCTGACCGGCGCCGACGGCAAGCCGATCGCCGTCACGCCACCGACACCCGTCTGTGCCGCCGCTCTCAACGCCTGCTACTTCGCGATCGTCTGCACCATGGCGGCCGTCGTGCTGAAGCTTGCTCGATTCATCGTCGAGTGTGTCGGAGACCACCAACTATCAGCGGGACTGGTAGTGTTCTTCGAACTCGCTGATGCGCTGGCTACGTTGTGTGCTGGTGGTGCCGCTACTGTAGGCTTCCTCAAGGTCGTCAAGAAACTCATCGAGATTCTGCGAGAGACGCAGCGGCACTTCATGTAGTCTCAAGACCGATCCTGCGGTCCGAAGCCGCCTGTGGAGGTTCGATTATGGCGAGAGACATGCTCCTGTACATCATGTCAGCGATCGTGTGGGGCGCGATGGTCTTCGTGAAGTTCGATCGATTTCGCTCTAGACCGTGGAGGATCTTCTCCTGGATGATGTTCCTCTTCAGCATCGCAGGGGTCGTCGTCGCGCTTCTAGACGCGACAGGCTTGCTGAGTCCGCTCTAGAGCGTGTCATGCATTCAGGGCAAAGTGAGCCTGCCCCGATTCCGTGGACACCCAATTTGGCGAGAATGCTAGCCAAGAGTACGCGCCAAGAGTGCTCCATGTGCAAACTCGGTAAGACCGTCAAGAAGCAGCGGTCGCCGCCGCTGGCTTCAGCGCCTCCAGCACGAGCCGCTTACCTCCGAGACATAAACGCACCCCCGAGCGTTAAACAGAGACACCCGACCTCGGAAGAGTCTCTCGATGCCCCGAGAGACAATCCGCCGAGCCTCCCGCAACGGTCGGCCAGCGCACCGGCGGCACCCCGCGTCTGGCCCACCTCGCTAGACCTCCGCGCACGCAACCCCTTGTCGCAAAACGCCGTACGCGCGCCGCAAAACGCGAACGCCCCGGCCGGGAGGCCAGGGCGCTCACTCTGAACCGTTCGGCGCGCCAGTTTCGCGCGCGCCTCTTGAAGTAGCGGGGACTGGATTTGAACCAGTGACCTCCGGGTTATGAGCCCGACGAGCTACCAGGCTGCTCTACCCCGCAGTCTTGAGTTCCCAAGCGTAGTTCATTTACTCATTCGCGTCAATGATGCTGATGATTTGTGATGGTTCCAAGTTCAATACCCGTACACTTCGCCAATGCAGCGAGTGGACACAGCACAAGAAGTGCAGCGGCTTCTTTCTCAATCGGACTTTCTAAAGGCGTTTGAAATCTCCGAGCAATGGACCCGCAAACAACCAACCGTGCTGGGTGCGTGGCTTGGATTAACCCGCGCCGCACTTGGTCGCGGCATGATTGGCGCCGCAGACATCGCCGCCACGCATGCGGTGCGCTTGGCGCCCACAGATCCGCAAACTATTTTTTTCCGCGCCATCATCGACCATCGATTGGGTCAAAGCGATTTGGCGATTGAGCGGCTGCAAGCGCTTGTAAAATCAAATAATCCATACGCCACCGACGCCGCGTTGTATTTGGCCGAAGTTCTGCATCGCACGGCGCGCCACGACGAGCTTCAAAGTTTGATCAACGCTGGCGGCGCGTGGCTTGCTGATGAGCGCGCCATTCTGTATCGCGGCCGCGCCATGTCGCGCGTGGACAACAACGCCGCCATTGAAATCCTGCAAAATTACGCCCGTTCAAGTGCATCACCCATGGCGCGGCGCATTGCCGGCTTTGACGCGGTGCGTTGGCTTGACGGCGCCGGCCGCTACAAAGAAGCCTTTGATTTGGCCGCACATCTGCACGCCACAACCGCCGCCCCATTTGATGTGGACGGCCTTGAGCGCGAAGTGGCGAATCAACTGCGCTTATTGCAAGACGGGCGCTCTTGGTGTGCGCCGCGCGCGCCGGCGGTGTCAACAATTTCTTTGGTGGTGTCCCTGCCTAGAAGCGGCACCACATTGCTTGAGCAAATGCTTGACCGCCATTCGCAGATCACCGGCATTGGCGAGTACGACGGCATTCCAATTATGGGTGATGTGCTACGCGCAAACGGTTCCTGGATTGATCAACTGCAAAGCATGGCTCCGCAACACGCCGCCGCCCTGCAAACGCAGTATTTGCACGGCGCCCGATTGCGTTTGCGCCCGGGCACCACCCATTCTTTCGACAAGATGCTGCTGATTTGGTTGTGGCTACCCATGGTTGCCGCAATTCTGCCCGGCGCCAATTGCCTGCACATGGCGCGCGATCCACGCGACACGGCGGTCAGCATGTTTCTGTCCAACTTTCATCCGCGCTCCATGGGTTGGACACGTTCTTTGGATGAAATTCGCCGCGTGATCGCTGCCGAGCGCTCCTTGCTGCCCCAGGCCTTAACCACGCTACAAATTCCGCACGAAACTATCGTGTACGAAAATCTTGTTGCCAACCCAGAAGCCACCTTGCAACGGTGTCTAGCCCGCATGGGTCTTGAAATGGAACCCGCCGTGCTTGCGCCACAGGACAATCGGCGCACGGTTCACACTCTGAGCCACGAACAAGTGCGCAAGCCCATCAATGCCAACTCAATTGGGCGCTGGCGCAATTACGAATGGGCCTTTGAAGAAACTTGGAAGCCATTGGTTCACTTGCACGATCAACGCCGCGCCAATCAGCCGTAATTCAATCGCAACCGAATCAGTTGCAATAGAAGTGGTCAACGATCTCGCGGGAATATTCCCTATGCCGCGAATCATTTCAATCCACAAATAAAAATCTAAAAAAGAAGAGAGCCCTCCGACGAATCGGAGGGCTCTCTGAGGTGACAGTATCAGTGAAGTATCTGAGTCCTTAGTAACTCAGCAGTAACTTAGGCGCGACGACGGCGGGCGGCGATGCCAGCCAATCCGAGCAGTGCAACCGCGCCAGGAGCTGGCACAAGAGTTGTGTACTGCGCTGAATTCGCCCAAGTTGTGCTTTGCGCCACGGCAGTAGCAGTGTTGGAAGTGTAGAAATCCACTTCGCCAGCGCCGCGACCAGCAACAGCAACTGCTGCGCTAGTGCCAGCACCGTAACTCCAAGCGCTGTATGTCGCGCCGTTGTCAGCACTGAGATACCAAGACACTTCGCCGGTATCAACATTGTAACTAGAAGCTTGCTTTGTCCAATTGGACGCCGCAGCTGCATAGTTAGTTGTGCTAGTTACTGGCAACGTGAAGCCGTAGAAAGTGATCACGCCTGAAGAATTCAGGAATGAACCCAATCCACTTGCTGCGCCGGTATAGCTGTTGAACTTGAAACCAGAATTGCATTGCGCATAGGTGGAGTCAAAGGCAACCGCGTAGATGCTTGGAGCAGCTGTGGCAACAGTGCTGTTTGCACCACGATACATATCATTTTCTAGCCAAAGAAGTTGACCAGGACCCGCTTGCGCTGCGTATGCGGCGCTGGTGTCAAGATAAAGATCATAGAAAGCGGAGGAAGTTGTTCCACCCTTCATGGTCATTGATGGACCAGTGTGGCTATTGGTTGCAGTTACAGGTGAAGTTGCATTCACCTTGAAGCTGCTTGTGGCGCCACCGTACTGAACCCAACCTTGTTGGCCAGGAGCACCAACGGTGGTTGAGATGTTTCCAGCAACGTATGGGCTACCCCAATTGTTGGTGTTGTACATAACTGCGTAGGCAGCTTCTTTGTTGGTTGGATTCTTGATTAAATCCATTTGGGCGGCAGTGATGACGCCTTTGTAAGTCGCGGACAATCCGCTATCGATTGATTCAACTGCGCCAGCGCTTGCGGCTGCTGCAATCATGCCGACTGAAATGAGTGAGAGGGAAATCTTCATGGGAACTAACTCCGAAAAGGGGGAACTCAGAACACTTCTAACTGAAACATCAGCTAGAAAAAGGGGACGTGATTTGGATTATTGAAGTAAGGGAAGTAAGGGAAGTAAGGGAAGTAAGGGAAGTAAGGGAAGTAATTATTTCTGAACGAGTAAGGGAAAGTGTTCAGAAAGTCTCGGAAGAAGCCTGATTTGCTTTCGCATTTCAGTCTTTTATCCGAGTCGAAATGAACTTACCCCGACATTTACGTGATGCAAATAATTCTTGATTATTTTTCTAAAAAATATGCAACTGATTTCAGTGCAATTTTGGCGAAGTTTAAAAAGGCTTCAATTCATGGCAGTAATCGCTAAGTTATTGGTCTTTTGCGATTTAGGCTTCCTGTAAGTATTTGTTTGCGACGCAATATAAATATGTAAATCGTTAGGATCAGTGCCCCAATGGCCGCTCCAACAACAGGCAACGAAACAACGCAAGTCATTTTTTCCATGACTGGCGTGACCAAGGAAATAGACAAGCGCGTTATTTTGAAGGATGTTTCACTGTCTTACTATTACGGCGCAAAGATTGGCGTGCTTGGGTTGAACGGCTCTGGAAAAAGCACGCTGCTTAAACTTATGGCTGGCGTGGACAAAGTGTTTGACGGCAAGATTTGGGCGGCAAATGGCTACGAATTGGGCTATTTAGAGCAGGAGCCATTGCTTGGCGAAACGCGTACCGCGCTTGAAGTTGTGCGTGAAGGAGCTCAGGGGACGTTTGATTTGTTGGCGGAGTTTGATCGCCTCAATGAAAAGTTGGCGCAACCATTAGACGACGCGGTTATGGAGAAAACTTTGGATCGCCTGGCTGTTGTGCAGGAGCAACTGGAAAAGTTTGACGCGTGGACGGTTGATCATCAGTTAGAAATGGCCATGGATGCCCTGCGGTGCCCGCCGGCTGATCAGCCGCTCAATACCTGCTCTGGTGGCGAGAAGCGGCGCGTGGCATTGTGCCGTTTGTTGCTGAAAAAGCCCGATATTTTGCTTTTGGACGAGCCCACCAACCATTTGGACGCCGAAAGCGTGGATTGGTTGGAGCATCATTTGCAGCAATACAAGGGAACTGTAATTGCGGTTACGCATGATCGGTACTTCTTGGACAACGTGGCAACTTGGATTTTGGAGTTGGATCGTGGCGAGGGCATTCCTTATAAGGGCAACTACACGGGTTGGTTGGAGCAGAAGGAGAAGCGCTTGGCGCTGGAGTCCAAGCAAGAGGGTCAGCGGCAACGGGCCTTGGCGCGTGAGTTGGATTGGATTCGCAAGAACCCCAAGGGGCGCATGACCAAGAGCAAGGCGCGTGTGGCCAGCTATGAGCAGATGCTCAATGAAGACTCCAAGATGAAGATCAAGGAGATTGAAATTTATATTCCGCCTGGACCGCGGCTTGGCACGGTGGTGGTGGAGGCGATTGGAGTGAGCAAGAACTTTGGCGACAACGTGTTGCTTGACGATGTGAACTTTTTAATTCCGCCGGGCGCGGTGGTGGGAATTGTGGGTCCCAACGGCGCTGGTAAGACCACGCTGTTCCGCATGATCACCGGGCAAGAGAAGCCCGATGGCGGCACTTTGAAGATTGGCGAGACCGTGAAGCTTGCGTACTTGGAGCAGACGCGCGACACGCTGAGCGATAAAGACAGCGTTTGGCAGGCGATTTCTGGGGGGGTTGAGGAAATCAAGCTGGGCAGCGCCACAGTGAACAGCCGCGCATATGTAAGCCGCTATGGCTTTGGCGGCACCGAGCAGCAGAAGTTGGTTGGCATTCTTTCAGGTGGCGAGCGCAATCGCGTGCACTTGGCGCGCATGCTCACCAGTGGCGCCAATGTGATTTTGCTTGACGAGCCCACCAACGACATTGATGTGAACACCATGCGCGCCCTTGAGGAGGCGGTGCAGAACTTCGCGGGCACGGTGTTGTGCATCAGCCATGATCGCTGGTTCTTGGATCGCGTGGCCACGCACATTTTGGCCTTTGAAGGCGACGGCAAATTGTTTTTCTACCACGGCGGTTGGAGCGAGTACGAGGCGGACCATCGCAAACGCACTGGCGCGGGCGTGGACAACGTTCCAACCAAGTTTAAGCACAGGCGAATTTCGCGCGATTGATTTGCGTTTACGATACTTTTTATGATCGCCAACGACGAAGCAATTGTGATGGGCGGCATTTCCGCAACAAATATGACGCTGTTTCACCAGACACGCTTTCGCGTGGGCGATCCGCTGGCTTTCGCCGATATTTCCGCGGCAAATGGCGCGCGCAAGCGAACGCTGATTGTGCGCGACATAGAACTTGATCGGGCCAAGCAACATGCGCGCGCGGATGTGTTCGCTGTTCCCAGCGAGTTTGCTCCGGCCGCGGGTTTGTCTGGTGAGCGCGATATTTCCACGGCGCAAGCGTTGGCGGAATGTTTGCGCCGCGCCGGCGTGAAGCGCGCCGTGTGTGACCGGACATTTCCGGGAGTATTTATGCACGTGTTAGTTGGCGCGGGTATTGCCGTGCGTTGCGATTTGGATTTGTTTCAATCGTCGCGCCGCAGCAAGGACGCCGTGGAGTTGCAAGCCATGGATGTGTCGCAGCGCGCAACGGAGGACGCCATGGAGTTGGCGTGCCGGTTGATCGCGCGCGCGGGCGTGAACAAGAATGGCGAGTTGATGCATGAAGGCGCGCCGCTGAGCAGCGAGCGCGTGCGTGGTGAGATTGATCAGTTTTTTGCGCGGTGTGGATTTGAAAATCCGCGCTCCATTGTGGCGGGTGGTCCGCAGGGCGCGGATTGCCACCATGATGGCGATGGCGTGTTGCGCACGGGCGAATTGATCATGGTGGATATTTTTCCAAAGTCAAAAAGCAGCGGATATTGGGGCGATTGCACTCGAACCGTGGTGCATGGCACGGTGTTGCCGCAAGCCGCGCGAATGCACGCCGCAGTGGTGCACGCAAAGGCTGCCGCTGTGCGCGCGGCAAAAGTTGGCGCGGGCGGCGGCGATGTGCACGGCGAAACTTTGCGCGTGATTCATGAGCACGGATTTAGCAGCGGCACGCCGCCAGTTGGCGCGCCAGATTCATGGTGCGGCATGGTTCACGGAACTGGTCACGGGCTTGGGCTTGATGTGCATGAGCCGCCGCTTGTTGATCGCGGCGGCTTGACGTTGGTTGCCGGCGATGTGATCACCATTGAGCCAGGTTTGTATTGCAAAGCCGTTGGTGGCGTGCGCGTGGAGGACGCCTATGTGATTGAAGCCACAGGCGCGCGGCGTCTTGGACGCGGGTTGCCTGAGGGACTTGATTGGAGTTGATGGCGATCGCGCGGTTGCAGATTCACGCAACTATTATTTTTGCACGTTTGTGAAATGAGCGCGCGAATCATTCAACTGGCTCAGTAAGAGCGAATCAATAAATATCATTCGCCCAAAATCATTCGCCAAAATTAATTCACCAAAGATCATTCCCCAAAAATCATTCGCCTTGATCGTCGTTTTGAGTTTCATCTTCAAGGGCAAGTTCGGCGTCAAGTTCTGACATCGCTGGGGTTTCGTTGCGCTCAAATCCTTTTTCGGCTTCGCGGCACATGTCCGCCAGCACTTGGTGCAAGCCTTCATGATCTGGAACAGCGTCTAAAAGCCCCAAAACAGCGTCGATTTGCCTGTCCAAGTCCATGCCAGAGTCAACATGTGAACCGGTCAATCCGGCGTCGCCCAACGCCTCCATGGCGTTCACATACCACTTCATGGTGGGCTTCTTTTCATTCTCGGGTGGCTGCACATACGCGCGCACCGTGACCACGCCAATGGCAACAATGGGCCAAAGTCCGCGCAAGTTTGGCGGCTCACAGCAAATCACAGTTGCGGGTTTCTCATCACGCAGCGCGGCCAAGCGAAGTCGCCGCGCGTCCGCGCCAACAAGTTGCATGGGCATCACCAAGTAGCAACCGGCCTCGACTTTGATCTCCTCCATGTTGCCTTCGAACAATATGCGGATTTTTTTAAGTTCAAGCGCGGCTTGCACGCGTTGACGGCGAGCCTCTTGTAGTGGTAGGCAAATGCGCGCCATTGTTCCAAAGTCCTCAATGCGTCGCGCCATTTCCATGCCGCGTTGCGCAAGGCGCTCAGCTTCAAACCATTGGCCGCGGCGGAGCGCGGCTTCCGCCTTCTCCATTTGCTCTTGCAGTCGCGCGTCTTTTTTTGGTGAACTCATTTGTGGTTGCTCGCTTGGATTATTTTTTAGGGACAGTGGATGCCGCCGCGGCGATCGATGGATGTGATCGCTTGTCGTCTGGGCGCAGTGCTTCTTGTGAGCGTCCATGTGTTCCTTCGCCAGCCTCAAGCACGGCGTCGCATACTTGCGCAATGCTTGTAAAAGCAGGGTATTCCGCCCGTAATTTAGCCACTTTTTCCATAATGTTTCCGCCGCGATCGCGGAAGAGGCGCTTGTAGGCCTCCTTCATTGCGTCCACTTCAGCGTCGGCAAATCCACGGCGCTTCATGGCGATGGCGTTGTGCCCGCGCACTTCGGCGGGGTTTCCCTCGGCGATCATGTAGGGCGGAACATCTTTGCTCACGCGGGCCATGGCTCCAAGAAACGCGCACGTGTTCAAGCGCACAAAGTGGTGCAGTCCGCAACCGCCGCCAACATTCACATAGTCGCACACCGTGACATGCCCCGCGAGCATCGCGTTGTTGGCAAGAATGACGTTCGAACCAATCTGGCAATCATGCGCGATGTGCACGCAGCCCATCACCAAGTTGTCGCTTCCCATTTTTGTGGCGCCGCCGCCGTTGCCTGTGCCGCGATGAATGGATGCGAACTCGCGGATGTGATTGCGGTCGCCAATCTCAAGCGTGGTTCGCTCGCCGGCGAATTTTTTATCTTGTGGCGGACCGCCCACGATGGTGAATGGGTGCAACACATTTTCGCGGCCAATGCGTGTGTCTCGATCCATGTGCACGTGGCTTACCAACTCGCTGCCCTCGCCAATCTCGCAATCGGGACCAATGACGCACCAAGGTCCAATGGTCACGCCCGCGGCGAGCTTGACTGATGGATCGATGATGGCGGTGGGATGAATTTTTGTCATAAAGAATGTTTAAAAAATAAAAGATCAGGCTTCGGTGGAATCCACCATCATAAAGCGAATTTCAGCCTCTGCTGCGGATTTTCCGCCCACCGTGGCGCGGCATTTTACGGAGGCGGTTCGCGCGTTGGCGCGCACTGTTTCTACTTCTAGAACCAATTGGTCGCCAGGCACCACAGGTTTACGAAGTTTCACTCGGTCCAAACTTAACAGCATTGCCACCCGACCCGAATGCTCCAGAGTTTGACTGAGCATGAGTCCGCCCAGTTGAGCCATGGCCTCCACAATCAGCACGCCAGGCATGATGGGCGTGCCAGGATAATGGCCTTGGAAAAACGGTTCGTTCATGGTGACATTTTTCACGCCAACCGCGCGTCGATTGGCATCCATTTCAATCACGCGGTCCACGAGCAACATTGGATAGCGGTGCGGTAAAACTTTCGCAATCGCGCGCGCGTCCATGGCTTGGCCCGCCACCAAACTCTCGGCCAAGTCCGCGGCCTTCATGGCGCGAAGAAGTCGCTGGCACATTTGCCGGTTCAGTCCATGGCCACTGCGATGCGCAACAATTCGGCACTGCACGGGGCGACCCGCCAAATATAAATCGCCAAGCACATCAAGCAACTTGTGGCGCACGGGTTCATCGCTAAAGCGAAATGCATTTTCAATTGGTCCGTTGTCGCCAATCACCAACGCATCGCGCACGGTGAGATGGCGGCACAAGCCGGCTGCCCAAATGGCCTCGGCCTCCTCCTGCAAACTAAAAGTGCGCGCCGGTGCGATATCGGTGGAGTAGTCGCTGCGCGATGGATCAAAAACCATAGTTTGACGGGGGATTCTGCGTTCTTTTGCTCCGTAGTCCAAGTCGTAGGAAATTTCCATTCCCTCGCCATCGCGCGGAAGCGCGGCGATCATGGAGTCGTCGTCCTCCACAACAATCGCCTCGCGCAAACGGAACACGCGCCGAGGCGCGTCTTGCTCGATCAAACCAGCTTCGCAAATGGGTTGCACAAACGGTAAAGCACTGCCGTCGCCGCAAGGCAACTCGGGTCCATGCAAACGCAAGATGGCGTTGTCCACACGAAGACCGGCCAGCGCGCTCATGCAATGTTCAATCGTGTCAATGGTCACGTCGCCGCCACGCAATGTTGTGCGCCGCGGCTTGGGCAACACATGCGTGACCAATGCGGGAATGGTTACGGATGGATTGAGGTCAACGCGCTCAAAAATAATTCCGGTGCCAGGCGGCGCGGGGGTAATTTCCAGCACGGCCTCTTCGCCAAGCATTAATCCTTTTCCGCGAACCGTGGCCACGCGCGCAAGTGTGCGCTGTGGATCAACGGTGGTTCCGCGAAGTTGCCCCGTGGGAAGAACTTTGGTGGCGATAGGTTTCATGGCCCCTGGGGTTGATCCTTGGATGGACTCTTTGTCTGATCCTCTAGCAGGGTGCGTAACTTGCGTGACCATTGGGGCAATTTACGGATTGCGGCGATCACACGCAATTCCTCCCGAATCTCCTGGGCGGGCATTCCGCCCCATGTTGCCCCGGCGGGAACATCGTTCATTACTGCGCTTTTAGCCGCCAAACGCGCGCCGTCTCCAATGGTTGTGTGGTCGGCAATGCCGCAATAGCCACCAATTTGAACGCCGTCGCCCACGGTGACGCTGCCGGCTAATCCACTCATGCCCGCGATCACCGTCATGCGGCCAACGCGGCAACCGTGTGCGATCTGGCACAAATTATCTATTTTTGTTCCCGCGCCAATTCGCGTGCTGCCAAACTTGGCGCGGTCCACGCATGTGTTGGCGCCAATCTCAACATCGTCATCAAGAACAACATTGCCAGTGTGCGGAATGCGCGTCAAACTTTTTCCATCCGCCGCGGGGCGATATCCAAATCCGTCGCCGCCAATTACGGCCGACGCGTGAATGATCACGCGAGAGCCCAACACGCTGCGCTCATCAATGAATGCGTTGCAGTGAATGACGCATTGATCGCCAATGGAAACATGCGCGGCCACGCGCGCGCCGGCGTGCAGCACACAACCGTTTCCAATGTGCGAACCAGCGCCAACGCTCACCAGCGCGCCAATGCGAGCGTCTTTACCAATGGTGGCGCTTGGATCAATCACCGCGCTGGCATGCGCGCCAGGCGCGGGAAGAGTGGCGGGCGCGGCGAAAGTCTGCAAAATTTTTGCCACCGCCAAATCGGCGTTTTCCACGCGAATCAGCGCGCGGCTTTGCGGATTGCCCGCATGAGCGGCAATTTGAGCTTGACTGGAAGACGGGCTCAATGGCTGGGTTGTCAGCGGTGTTTTTACTTGACGCCCAACAATGGCAATGCGCGCGCGGCTTTGCGCCCAAAGTTTGGCGTGTGCGTCGCTGGTGATAAATGTCGCCTGCTTTTCAGTTGCGTCGTTGAGCGATGACAAACCAGTGAATGCAATATCGCCATCGCCTTCGAGCGCACCGCCCACCAACAATGCGAGTTGCGAACTTGTAGTGGGGGTCAAGGTCAACGGCGCTTCACTTCCCTTGTCTCTTGGAATAATTTTCATTCATTTGCTTGATCACAACATCGCTGATGTCAATGGATGGATTGATCCACAACATGCGGCGGCCAGAAATTTGCGTCATGACCGGGCGCGTGTCCTTGGGATCAAATGGCGGGGTGGCGTCATCAAGAAACACGGCGTCAATCATTTGCGCCTTGCAAATGTCACCCAGCGAAGACTTGATGGCTTGATATGTGTTGCGTAGAAGAAGGGATTTTTCCATCTCGAATTTTTTCCGTGAAAATTCATCGTAAGCCTTATAGTTTCCAATGGCCTCCTCGATTTTTTTGGAAGTCTCAAAGAATCCCGGCGTATCGGGCTT
>Ga0214919_10007719_pt1 | contig 14428 bp, 20 predicted proteins | sample LL1503_MetaG_FD_177994 | JGI IMG/M metagenome (GOLD analysis project Ga0214919, IMG submission 177994) | Freshwater microbial communities from Lake Lanier, Atlanta, Georgia, United States - LL-1503 | ecosystem: Environmental > Aquatic > Freshwater > Lake | place: USA: Georgia | collected...
TATTTTTCAATTGCTATGAAATTGCGATAATTCTCTAAAATTTAAAGGTTTGACCTCGTAGGAAACAGGTGAAATATGGTGCCCTCGACAGGAGTTGAACCTGTGACCCTCCCCTTAGGAGGGGGAAAATCTGCCAATTTATTAGTGTTGATCATTTTCTATTATTTCCAAAATAAAGGCCTTTAAAGCCATATTTAACTTGCTAATTGAGTTTTTACATTTCTCAGTTGTTGAATTAAGTTGATCTATATTCTACAATAATGCTTACAAACTGATTACAAAATTCAAAGCCCATGGCCGAAGACAAAAGATCCAAAAGAGTTCGATTCACATCTTCTCGTATTGCTAATCTAACATGTCCTTTAGATGCGCCTCAAGCATTCCTTTGGGACTCTGTAGCTCCTGGATTAGGTGTTAGGTCTACGCCCAAATCGCCAAATAAAACTTACGTTTTTCAATCAAGGTACAACCACCGAACCCTTCGCATAACGATTGGGTCTGTAAAAAATTGGACAATTGAACAAGCACAAAGTGAAGCTAATAGATTACAAATTCTCATAGACAAAGGGGAAGATCCTAGAGAAGTAAAAGCAACCTTCCTTGCGGAGAAACAAAAAGAGATTTCAGAGAGAAGCTCAAGGTTAGCTATCGAATCTATAACTGTGGCAGATGCTTGGAATGATTATTATTCCGAAAAGAGTGCGGCCAAAAAAGACGGAAAGTTGGTGTGGGGAGATAAACATAGAGAGCATTTAAAGCATTTTTTACAAAGCGGAGGTGGCCCTATTAAGCGCGGTAAAAAGACCAATCAATCAAACACTAAGAGGCCTGGCATACTTTATCCCCTTATGTCTCTTAAACTAGCAGCTCTTGACGAAGATACAATCTCAAGATGGCTTAAAAAAGAATCTTTATCCGCACCAACATCAACTGCAAAAGCATATTCAGTCCTTCGAGCTTTCATTAATTGGTGCTCTGAAAAGAAAAACTATAAATCAGCAATTAATCATGATGCCATAAAATCTTCGGTAGTAAAAAATAGCCTAATAACTCCTAGGGCTAAAAAAAATGATAGTCTCAGAAAAGCTCAGATCGAGATTTGGTTTAAAGAAGTCAAAAAAATAAATAACCCAGTTATATCTTCCTATCTTCAATGTTTGTTATTAACTGGTGCCCGAAGAAACGAATTGGCATCTCTTCGTTGGAAAGACGTGGACCTAAAATGGAAGAGTTTAACTATAAGAGATAAAGTTGAAGGTGAAAGGACGATACCTCTAACTCCATACGTTGAAAGTTTAATTCAAGCGCTGCCAAGAAGAAATCAATATGTATTTAGCAGCCCCCTTTCAAAATCTGGCCGCATTGAAGAGCCAAGAAAGCAGCATAGTAAAGCTATCCAAAACGCAGGGCTGCCTCCACTTTCTTTGCATGGTCTTAGACGTTCATTTGGAACATTGTCAGAGTGGGTTGAAGTTCCGACTGGAATAGTTGCACAAATCATGGGGCACAAGCCCAGTGCAATCGCTGAAAAACATTACATTCAAAGAGAACTAGATTTATTAGATCTATGGCACAAAAAAATTGAAAAATGGATATTGACTGAGGCTAAAATCAAATTTGTGCCCAGCAAAATAAAATTTAAAGTAGTTAACTAGATGCCTTCATCAAATTCAAAATTATACAAATATGCTCTTGCAGCAGAAGACATAGGTAAAGACTATGAGCTAAGCAGAGAAACTATAACTAAATTAACTTTAGAAATGTCTTCAGCTATTTGGACTAACAAACTTACTGTGAGGAATAAGGAGACTTTGGGTCCTATCAATGTTTCTGATAACGATAATTCAGAAGAAATAATGTGGGTAAATGTTGAGGATATTAATAAGTGGTTTGATGAAAATGGCTATCCATATACTTGGGTGCCCTCATCGACATCAGAAAATATTTTATCTACAAAGCTAATTGGAATACCTTCAGAGGATGTTGCAATTTATTTCGCCGGCATTCACTTTGAAAATAAAAGCAAATGGTCTAGAGCGCTAGCAGATCCGCCTAAATGGCTTAAATCATGTTTAACAGTAAAAGGAAGCAAAGGAAAAAAAAGATCGGCTTGTTGGGACCCGGTTTTAATAGCGATAACACTAAATTCTAATTTTAATATTTCAAAAAAAACTCTTGATCCAATATTTGTGTCTTTGAAAGATTATTCAAAAGATTGGCAACAACGCTCTGACTATATGGAGTATTAAATACGGCGAAAATTTAACCCCAAATACGGCGAGACCCTCTCTAAGGCCCACCATATCAACATAGCAAATACGGTGCTGCCCCCTCAAAAATAACCGCATGAGATTCTGTTTTCAGATAAACACTGATAAAGGGTCTCAAATGAAAACTAATGAAAATCAATTTATAGAGCTGCAATATGAAATACGCTCTGCACTTCCTACAACAGATGCAGCGTTCCATTTAAACAGAAAACCTCAAACATTAAGAACGTGGGCTTGCTTTGAAAATGGTCCTATCCGACCAATAAAAGTCAACGGAAGGCTAGCTTGGCTTGTATCTGATATAAAAAAAATTATGGGGGGTGAGCAATGTTAATGCACACCGTTCCAAATCCCGAAAATTTTCCACAATCAATGAAAGAAAAAGACCAGTGGACTAACTTCATTGCAAGTTTCGAAAAAAACTCGAGAGACCCAAGGCTTGCAAAGGTTACAAAATGCCCTTTCGATCCAATATCCAGAAGAAAAATTAATGCACTAGACCCAAAGAATTTCCTAACTATTGAGCAAGCTATTTCGCGGTCTAAAATTCAAACAGGAACGATAGGAGTTGGATTTGTTCTAACTGGAGAGCCTTTTTGTTTCGACTCAGATGGAATACCACTGTATTTAATAGGCTTAGATATTGACAGAAAGTGCCGCCTATCATCGGGGGCTAACTTAATTCAAGTAAAAAAATTATTTACTGGGGCATATTGGGAAAAGTCACCTAGCGGCTTTGGATGGAGAGCATTCTGTCTTTCGCGTAAAAAAATAACAAATAGAAATAAAGATGGCTTTGAGATTTATATATCCGGAAGATTTTTAACAATGACCGGAGCCCATGCAAGCGGCGATGTTATAGATTGCACAAATGAAATAGAACAATTGTTTAATTGGTATTTCAATCAGCCCTCTTCAATAAAACGAAATCCCATTAAAAATATTCAGATGATTGAATCTGAAAAAAATATTGCCACTATTAAAGCTGCTCTTTCTTTTATTGACCCTGACTGCGATTATGAAACTTATAGATCCATTGTATGGGCAATTAAAAGTTCAGGCTGGAATTGCGCGGATGCTCTCGCGGAAGAATGGAGTAAGCGGGCAATTCACAGGTTTGAAGAAAATACACTACAGACCCTTCTAAATTCATTTGACCCCTCTAAAGGCATCACTTTAGGAACGCTATTACATAAAGCTAAACTTGGAGGGTATAAGAAATGAGTTCTAATATTATTGAATTCACTGATCTAAAAGTGGATCCCTTATCAGAACTTAAAAAGAGATTTGCACTTTCCACTATTGGCGGAGTAATTGGGATTATCGATCTTGATGAATTGCAAATTAAAGGGGGGCAAAAAGCCCCTTCTCTTAAAATATATTCAAGGGGCGATGGAAGATTACTAATGGAAAGATTTCTTCAGACCATCCCGAGCAACTTTAGCAGCAAGGATGTAATAAAAAACTTCGAATGTGATCCAAAAACAAAATTATTTAGTAATGTAGCATTCTCTCCTTCAAATGTCCCACCAGATACTTTAAATCTATGGGTCGGATACAGTATTAATCCTGTGCAGGGAACTTGGCCAATACTAGAAAATTTTATTGGGGATGTTATATGCAATAACAATTTAAATTGCGAATCATATTTCTTAGATTATCTAGCTCATTTATTTCAAAAACCAGAGGAAAAGCCAGGAGTAATGATAGCTCTTCTGTCTGGACAAGGCGCGGGTAAAGGGACCCTGTTTGAATTAATTAGAAAAATGTTTAGTTACACAACTGTTCAGCTTAACCAAGTCGGACACGTAATAACTGGCTTCAATGCAATTCTTGAAAGATCCTATATCGTACTTTTAGACGAAGCACTCTTCCATTCTGATTTTAAATCAATAGAAGCAATGAAATCATTAATTACAGAACCTCAAATAACTATAGAGGAAAAAAGACAGCCGAGAAGAACAATACAAAGCCATCATAGATTTATCGCTGCAACAAATTCGTACCACTTCGCTAAAACTGAAAAGGATGACAGAAGGATGATTTATTTCAGACTTAATGAATCTAAAGTAAATGACATGATTTATTGGGAGTCAGTCCGAAATGCAATAAATGGAACGGAGATTCAAGCTTTGGCATACCATTTGATCAATAGAGATATATCTTGTTTTAACCCAAGAATTAGACCTGATGTCGATGAATTAGTTAGACAAAAATTATTATCCTTACAAGGCTTCGAGAGATTTTTATACGAAGTTCTAACAAATGAAAAAATTGGATTCAAAGAGTGGAAAGCGGATGATTTTATTTCTACTGAATATTTTATAAATCAATATGACGAATTTAGAAAAGGGGCCGCAAGATACAACACAATTCAAGCCAGAGAAATTAGGAACACCATGGAAAAAGTTTTACCTTCAGCCAAATACGGCAGAGATAAATTTAGAGGCTACGAACTTTGCCATATAGATCAAGCCAGAAAGGATTTTGAGAAATATATAGGCGGGGAAATAGACTGGAGTTAAACCAAATCTTCCACATCAATACCAGATATATAAATCGCGAGATTCTTGATTCTATTGGATACAACCAGATATGCCACATTTACCACTATATTTAATGTTAGTAATAAAAAAATATATATGCCAACAATTCCCAAAAATACTGGTTAATCTGGCAAATCTGGTGAAGCTCCTTCCAAAGGGTCGTTCGAATTCAAGATCTTATCTGCTCAAGGGAGGAGATTGGCTGGTGATTTATGCCATTACCTAACGTCGTAAAAAATCCAAGATTACGCTGCGAAGCGATTAAGAGAAGTAACCAAGAGCAATGTCGAGGAATCAAAGCTTATGGAACATCTCGCTGCAAATATCATGGAGCTAATCGAGGTAAGAAACAATTCAAGGAATCAAATGGGAACTACAAATCAGGCGCCTATACTAAGGAGGAACAAAATAGGCACAGGGAAGTTATGGGGCGAATAAAGATGCTGACTAAGTTAGCTAAACAACTAGGGATGATTAAGTAATGCTTAGTGCTGATAGATTTATAAGGTTGAAACTTGAAACGCTGCCCAATAATAAGGCTTGTTATATTTTGCTATCTCTAAAGTCATATCTTTAATATTCACTCCTGTCCCAAAAGAAATGGTTTTTGGTAATTTACTATAATCTCCAGACCTGAAAATATTTTGCGTAAGAGATAGTGCATAACTTGGTGAAATATTATTATTTAAAAGTAAACTGTAAAAAATATGCATAAATAACGGCGTTGCGTTGTCAGAAATATCCCATAAAGTCGAAATGACATATCTTGCCCCTTTATTTAAAAATACATTACTAAGTCCTTCAATATTATTAATTGATTTGAAATTCATTTCGGAAACGGTTGGAACTAAATTTGCCGTTTCGCATGCTGATAGAGTTACAAGCTGGGAATTTAAAAGGGGTGCTTCACTTCTAAGATCTTCCAGGCTAATTGTTGATCCATCACCTAATAAAAGTTTAGTTAAGGATGCATTATTTCCCTTACTTTTAAAATGAGAAGCGATGTGCAAATATGAGGGTGACGTTTTTAAAGAAGAAATAAGCGATTTTTTATTAAAGTCTTTATCAAGGTAAAAGTTATTTGTTGAAGATTTTGATAAAGAGGAAATGTTTTTAATTGATTGGATTTCCTTTTTTACGCCGGCTAAGGGAGAAAATTCTCCGTTACCTTCAGAAGCTCCAAAAGCATCAATAGAAACTCTTGAATCTAAATTTTTAGATGATGCTTTACCTATACCTAAAGTTTCAATGATAAATAGCTCGCCTAAATCGACTTTATTAAATTTGAATATAGCTGGAGGGAGCAGAATAAGATAATCATCGCTGCGTATTTTTATGGTGTTGATATTTGAATTAGCAATAACCTCTATAGATGGCTTAAAAATTAACTCTGATAGCTTCTCTAATTTTGCTTGGGGAACTGGTAGATTTTTATTGATAGCCTTCTGAATTTCTAGAATATCTGATCGCATGATATTCCTATCATAAGTTGATCGAAATTCTCTAGGCGGGTTGTTTTTAGTATAAATTCTTGTGCTAACAGATGCTGACTCAAATGAAATTTGAATTTCAGCTTCATTAGAAGCGAGATTTGTAGAAGTGGTTAAGTTAGGCAAGTTTGTATTAGCTACAACTTTACTACGGATGGTATTTTTATACCTGCTTTGAATTTCATTAATTTCCTTTTCCTTACTGATAATAAGCTTATCAAGTTTATTTGTTTCAACAACATTATGCTTTGCCTCCATTTCATCATAACGAGATATTAGTTTATTACGAACGGCGATAAGAGCATTAATTTTTATCTGGAAGTCATTTTCTTCTTTGTCATAAGGAATGTAAGTGAACAAGTTATCAGTCGTACCTCTTCTTACATAGTCAAAAAAATTATTTTCTTTAATAATTCGCATTGTTTCATAGGAAGCTACATAGTCTCCTACATCAAAAAATATTGAGGCAAAGTCTTTTAATTCATCAGAATGTTTCTCAGTAAATGAGTCGACAAAGTTGTAACTAGCTTTAGACAGCATTTCTCTTTGTTTCTGGAGGGAGTTGATATATTTTTTATAATAAAAAGCTGCATATTTTTTCTCTCCTGCTTTTGCATAATGTGAAGCTATAGTGATATATGAGCTTTCGTTTTGACCCAGATATTTAGACTCAATGTAAGTTGCAATTTTAAAATAATTAGCCTTGTTAATTTCATCTTTAGGCAAACTAGATGTTTTTTTAACATCTGCAAAATTTTTCCAAAGGCTTGCATACGTTGTACAAAATTTCCTGTCCCTATCGTACCTTGATTGAAAAAGGCACGTCTCTTGAAACTCATTAATAGCAGTAATTGCTTTTTCATAGTCTCCGTCTTGCCATCTTTCAACATAGCCTTTCATTAGGTGTAATGAATAGTCCGATGATACTAAGCCAGCTTGCTTCATGAGCTTATAAGATAAATCCGCAAAATCCCCGGCCTTTTCTGAATCCCCTTTCCTCATGTATGCTTGGTCTAGATCTTTATAAATTCTGGCCTTAATGATTGCTTGATCATTACCTGAACTTGGGGGAAGTTTACTTAAAATTAAGTTGTAATTTTTAATGAGATTATCATAACGACCAAGATAAGAATCTAGATATGAAGAGGCGATTGCATTGTTAACTATTGACTGTAAATTTTCTGAGACCGTTGGCTGTAACTTTAAGTTTTGTTTACTGTACTGATTTACGAAGACAATATAGTCCATGTATTTATTTAGCATTAATGCTAATTGATCGCTATATTTTGCAGCAGATTCTGCGTCTTGAGCCCTAAGACTCCATATCATTTTTTTAGCAGTATGATTGTATAAATTAAAATTAGAAAGAAGATCTACCTCTGTTTTGGATGGTTTTGGATCATAGTTTTTTTCGTAGTAATCTCTATAATCATTTTGTGCGTTAAAAGATTTGTCTAAATACTCAAGAGCCTTTTCAAGGTTTCCTACTCTCTCATTTTGCTGAGCAAATCTATCGTTAATGATAGAAGCGCACATAAATTTTACATAAACTTCAAGATCACTTTCACAAGCATTATTTATTTTCTGGAAGATTTCTTCTTTAGAGGATTTAAGTATCCAAACTTCACGCGTAGCAAACATTTTGTATGTTAATAGTTGATTAAATACAACTTCAGAATCTTGTACCTTCTCAAAAATATACGGCTCAACAAGAACAGCAGTTTTTTGAAAGTCTGATTGATTAACTTTAGGTTTGATATAATTGAGCAAAGTCATTAGGTATAGAGGCTTTAACCTTTTCTCTTTATCATCCTTGGGTATTATTTCCACACCTTTCTGCACCTCTTTTAAAGCATCTTCTAGAGTTTTAATTCCATACTGGCTAAGATCAGATTCTGCTAAGCAGATAGTAGAAAAAATTAAAAGAAATAAAGATAAGAAGTATTTCATTACTTCTTAGTAATTACTAAAGTTACAGCACCATCTGTTTTAGGTGGAATCCCGACACTAATCTTAAAGGTTTCTTGTTTTTCGCTATCAGCGACAAGTCCATAGATCGTAATGGATGAAGTGGCATCAGTAGTTTCAACTTTGTAAGTTAGCTTTTCAAAGCTGGCCATTTCAGAAATTTCACGAATTTTAAGTATCGGATTCTTTTCTTTTAACTTAAGAATTAAGGTTTGGGCAGTATCTTCTTTGTTTATTTTATTTTTAAGGTAAGTATTCAAGCTTTCTAACACAGATTCAGAACCCCCTCTAGTTGCCATTTGTACACTTGGTAATGTTGCTATAACTATGCCAACAGCTGTAGCCGCAATTAAGCGCGCAGTTTCCCACCTGTATTTTTTTAACTTACCAATAAATCCTATTGATGGCTTTTTATGATGGCTAGCTTTTAATAATTGTTGAAATCTAAAATAGGAATTGTCAGGCGTAATTTTGCTTAGCCCTATGCTCTTCTCATAAGATCCAATAGCTTCTCTTAATTGCGCTGCCTCAACTTCATCCTTATTTTTAGGATTTGGTTTAGATTTTCCCGAGAGAACCTCAAACCACTTATTATCTTTTTCTGCCATTTCAGCCCTTTAATAAATCAAAACATTGTTTGGAATACGGCATAAATTTCTTTTTGGTTTCAGAAATAAATACCTTGGTCGCTGCATAAGTTCTATTTATTGCTTTCGCTATCTCATCTAGTGGTGTATCAATGTAAAGTAAACTTAATACATAAGCCCTATCATCCTGTGTTTTACCCCCGTCTTTCGCAAACTTAGCAAAAGCTCTTTTCAAACACTCTTTAATGTCTTTTTCTTCAAGATTAACTGTAATTTGATCATTATCATTCCAACCATCTATAGCTCTATTGTTGTTATCAATAAAAGTCTGCATTTCTTCTGAAGTTATATGGATCTCTTTTGATTGCCTTTCTGAATTGCTTTTTGTACCTTCATCGTCTGAATAATCTTTTATTTCACTAGTTTGTTTTTTTAAATAATCTTTGAATAAGTTATAACTAATAGTTTTAATCCAGTTTTCAAAAGATTTATCTTCATAGCTTTGAATATTCTTCAATGCCTTCAAGAAACCTTCCTGTGTAACTTCTTCCGCAATTTCTGGATTTGCACCTTTGTAAGTTAAAAACCTAATAATCTTCACAGCATATGTTTTGTATAAATACTCAATAGCTTTTTCATTGCCAGGTTCTTTCTTCAGTAACTCAATTGCCTCTAAATCATTCATAGCTATGTCTTTTTTTTATTGATTCATCCAAGTTATCAAGCCAGATAAACACAGTCAACCACAGACATCAATAAATAAACGATTTATTTCTTGAAAAGTAAGGATTTATTTATAGCTTCTTATATACATGTATAAAGAATACTCAGAATAAATAAATTTAATCAATTAAATCAATTACTTATAAAATATTTAAGATTAATCCTTACCTTTTCCATCCCCAAACAGTTAAGTAAGTAAGAAGCACAGTTTTAGATTGATAGATAAAAAAATCCTTACCTTTTCAACTCTAAAACGTTAAGTAGATGTAAGACAAATTAATTAACTAGGGGAAATAAAAATGAAAAACTTAATAGCAATAAATTTAATGGTGTTAGTAGTAATAGTTTTAAGCTCGATCACAGCTAATGCAAATATTTTAAAAGCTAATGAGAATTTATTAGTGAACCGCATGGATAGTTGCTCAAAACAAACTTTCTGCGAATAACCTAACTGACGAGTCCTTTTGGACGAAACCGCTTCTAGCGGTCTTAGGTAAGTAAATTTAACAACTTTAGGAGAAATAACATGAAAAAAATTATCTTAGCTTTAGTTTTAACAGTATCAACAATTGGAATGGCAAATGCAGGATCAACTTATTACTACGGTAGTTCTGGAACATATCTTGGTAATTCGTACACACCCAGCAGCAATGGATATTATCAATGGCCAGGTCAATAATAAGACCTTGGGAATTAGGCAGATCTAGTTATAAATAAAATAACTTTAACAACTTTAGGAGAAATAACATGAAAAAAATTATCTTAGCTTTAGTTTTAGCAGCATCAACAGTAAGTATCGCAAATGCAGGATCATATTACGGAAGCGGTGGCAGTTATCTTGGCCATTCAACCTACGAAGGTAATGGCGTAACTTCCTTCTACAACAATAATGGACGATATATCGGTCACGTTTGGCAATAATTAAATAAGAACTGCACAAGGCGTGAGTGTGCAATAACCGCGTCAGTTAGCGATAGGAACACCTCATGATAATAGTTCCCTTCCTATGTGCTAACAAAGCTAAAATGAAGCCTGCTAATTATGCGGGCTTCAATCATTTCATAAAATTTTAAAGACTTTTGGGAGAGAATATTATGGCTAGCAAAATTGAAAGAAAAAAACAAAAAGGGCATCAGTGGGGAAAATTTGTATTAATTTGCGTTGGCGTAAGCCAAGGATCGAGGCTGCTATTTTCTCCTAATGCTGAAACAATATATTCAGCTTCAATAACAGTTATTTTTGGCGGGGCATTATTTTATGGTATTGCCTATGCAATTGGATATTTAAGCCAAGACTAATTGCTCATAGAAGAAATACAGCTCTCTCTAGCTTGGACTACTTTATTTGAAAATGAAGACGGTATTGATCCTTTAGACATTTGAGCTAACTCTTCTCGAGTAGTGATCGATGCCATTGTAGACCCATGGCAAGTGCAATAAGTTTTAATGACTGAAAGCTCAGAATTAGTTAAGGTTTTTCCAACACTATTTTTAGAGATACAAGGGGCAACACTACCCCTAATAAAGTCTAATTTTTCTTGGGCTGTTAACTCGGTAGCTTTTAAAGTGCCCGAAAAAAATACTATAAAAATAAGAGTGCTCGTAGTAAAAAAATTAGTCATATAACTTCTCACCACTTGTGAAGGCACTTGCAACATTTGTAAGTCATTAGATCGCTCCAGTCCAAACAGCCCCATTTAGATTTTCCTTGGCTTTTAGAGATAACAGCTTCTTTCATCAAATCATCTTCATAAATAATGTCTTCTCCTTGGTACTTGTGGCACTTCGGGCACCAATACTTAGAATTTTTCATCTAGAGGTTTTCAATATAACTAGAAAGTCTTTGGTGAGGCTCTTTAAACCAATAAGTTCTTTCAAATAAGTCTCTCATAACCTGAGGTCTTGTATCCCAGCGGTGTCTTAAATTAATATTCTCAAAATTACCAACTTTTGAAGTGACGCGAAGATCGTATTCAACTGTGTCATCGGTTGAGGTCCGAAGGACTGGTTTCAATTTACGCACAAGAAGTAAAAGTTTCTTAGCTTGAAAAGACGTTAATTTCTTTGAGATCTTTTTACTCTTATGTTTTTTAAACAGAGCAGCGTGGTTATCGTCAATGAGAATTGAATATTCTGAGTATGTTGTTATATTTTTCTTAGTTAGGACTTTAGCGGTAGCTAAGTTGATTTCAAAATATTGATCTTTAAATAAATTGGTGTTAATTAATTTCATTTTGTTTCCCATTGATAGTTGCAATTTATACATTTACGATTAAACATTTCTCGGCCAACTATGCACCCACCAAGCTCTACTTCTTTGTTATGCCAAGCTTGCAATGTTTCTGGTGATGGGTAGCCATACAAAATCTCAACCGCTTCTTTTAGATTGCATTTTGGGCATTTGAACTTTTTACCCTTATAACTTCCTTTTATATTGTTAAATAAAGCAATATCGGCTGATCTTTGATTACCTCTTAAAACACCCGATAAAAATAAAGGCCATAACATAATAAATCCGGCTGTGATGATTAATCTAAAAAGTAAAATTTTATTTTTTGATACTGGCTTGGTGAAAGAGCGCAAGCTGGACTTAAAATTTTTTACTTTGTCTACTTCTCTAGCGATATTTATCTTTGCAGGGCCAAATAAAACTAGGATCAGTCCTACTCCAAAATATATTGCCACTAAAACTTCAATCATTTTTTATTTTCTATTTGGTAGATGCTATATAAACCTAGTGACGCTGTTACAAAATAAAGCAAGATAAATGGATTAAATTGATGCTTTAAGTAATCATTGGTTAGCAAAGCATAAGTAGTTGTTAACGCAAAAAAAGATATTAAAACAAGAGCCATCTTAAATTTAAATCTAGGAGAGATGAAATAACTACATCCCAGAACTAAAGATGGTATAGCTACGCAGTCAATATAAACAGTAAAAAAAGAATTCCCATCGCCATGAAAATCTACGAGGTAAATTTTATTCAACCAAGAAGAGAATTCGCCGTAAATTAATAATGCAATTATCGTGACTGGGAGAACTGCAACCCACCGCGCTATATCTATTTTAGTAATTTGTATTTTTTTTGGCATCATCACCTCGTTACTTGGTTAGTTATTGAGCATACTCAAATTCGCTACTATATGGATTGTATTCTAGCTTTGATCCTGGAGGGACATATTGAAAATCTCCCGTACTTGGATTGATCTTTAATTTACTATCAGGGTGTGTTTTCTCCCACTGCCCTTCTATAGGATTATATTTATTCACGTAGTCTTTTGGAGCCATATCGTATTTATTTGTCAAAGGATTATATTGAATCTTAGAGTCAGGCGGCACATACTTCCATTCCTCTTCCATATAGTTATACTTTAATTGACTTCCTGGGCGGACAGTTTCAAATTTTCCAGTCGCAGGGTTTAGCTTTTGCTCGGCAAGCGTATGGAAAGATAGGCTTAATAAGATTATAAAAAGGTATTTCATTGGTTAATTGTCCTCCCTAAAATCTAAAAAATCTATATCTCTAGGAAAAATCACAATTTGCTTTTTAAGCAATACTTCTTTTAACCACCTCGCATTTGGAGCGTACCAGTTAACATTAAATATTTTCTTTCCTTCAGGTAGGCGATGATGCTTTTTCACATACCTTTTAACAAAATTAAAGATAACCCCCCTAATTTTTATCGTCCATGGATTTCTAACCCATTGTCCCGCAATACTACCTGTCGCTTTAGCATGCTTTTCATTGAACTGAAGATGAAGGAAATACCGGTTAAAAAATGCTTCTGATGACCAATAAGCTATCTGGTCTTTTTTTGATGTTGTCATTTTACTTCTCCTTTTTTAGCCACTTTGACAATTGTCTGGGTGTGGCAAGTTAGGAATTAAATCCACCCTAATTAATTATTTTTTATCTATTTGCTTTAAAGTCTCATTAAGAAGTGCTTCAGTCATATCATTAGCCTTCTTTTTGTTTTTAGGGGTCTCACCTAAATCATCTCTAGTGGCAGCTCTCAAAGCATCAATATATTCAACATCCATAATCGTTAATTCATCCGCCATAGCATTTCTTTGCTCTTCACTCATATCCTCACTTATATATTTTAGCTTTTCCTCTCTAGTGAGATGAGTTGCTAGTTTTTTAAAAGTATTTTCCATATGCGCTCTCCAAATGCAAAAAACCTGTTCAGCACAAAAGCTAAAGCAGGTTTCTGGTATATCGCTTTAGCAGTTTACGCCCTGCAAGCTGAATCAAAACGGCGTTATTTATATTACTACTTTAAATTAAATTATCAACAATTATTCACTAAGTATTATTTAGATTTAAATTCTTTAAAGTATTTTGAGAAAATAGTCTGGAATAGAATTGTTTTCTTATAAAGCCAGTCAAAATTAGCTTTTGCTTCAACTTCATTAAAAATACCATTAACTTTTTTTGAAATTTTTATTCTAGAGGCTTTAGCAGCATCTACCCATATCGCAACTTCACCTATCTCGCTCTCAATTTGAGATTTCCTCTCTACAAGGAAGTTATAAAGATCCTTATTTTTGTTGATATATACTTCACAGCCAATTAGATCTTCCCTGGTATTAACTGTAAGAGCTACGTGAGCTTCTGAACTACCCATGCTGACGTCAAACCAGTGCTGTGGTCTAGAGCTCTGTAGACGAATTGCTGTGTCTGTAGTTCTAACGAAATCCTTGAAGTTTTCCCAAAACTCTAATTGTTGTAATTTTGTGTTGCTAATAGCATCGCCAGAAGAGTTAGTTTTAACTGTTTTAGCCCATTCATTTGGTTTACATATAATTTCAAATTTTGGTGCGGGGCTGGATTCATCTATTTTA
>Ga0214919_10007720_pt1 | contig 14426 bp, 16 predicted proteins | sample LL1503_MetaG_FD_177994 | JGI IMG/M metagenome (GOLD analysis project Ga0214919, IMG submission 177994) | Freshwater microbial communities from Lake Lanier, Atlanta, Georgia, United States - LL-1503 | ecosystem: Environmental > Aquatic > Freshwater > Lake | place: USA: Georgia | collected...
GCTCATCATAATCTATTTTTATTTTTACATTATTCAATGGTTTTCCTACAGAGCCAATTTTTTGCGCATTTGGAGAATTTAAAGAAATCATGGGGCTCGTTTCCGTCATTCCAAATCCTTGATAAATAGGAGTTTGAAATCTTTCTTCAAAATGCTTAATCAGTTCCGAGGAGCAATAAGACCCACCTACACTCATCATTCGTAATTGATCTCCAAACAAGTAATATTTTAGCGCCGTTGAAGTATACCTAGTATTCCAAGCAGATTTTTTAATTCTTTCCAACATTTTAGGCACGGTAAATAAAAGCGTAGGTCGATTCCATTTTAATTCTGGAATTGGATTTTGATAATTTTTTGGCACTACGATGTGGCCTCCAATTTTAATCATATATAAAAGTTCACAAACAAGTCCATAACAATGATGCCAAGGTAATATACTAAAGGAACGATCCTCTGGACAAATATTATCCTGATACAAAGTTTTAATCATTTGTAAATTAGACACTATATTTTGATGACTCAAGACGACTCCTTTAGGATCGGCAGTTGAACCTGAAGTGAATAATATTAGACATGGGTCATTTTCGTCGTGATTGGTAGTCTTTACATTTTTTTGAACAAAATTTTCGTTACAATGAATACTTCCAAAACAATCCATCGTCAGCGTGGGTTTAATTTTAGGAATAATTGAAGGATGAGGATCTGCAGACAATGAGGCAACGACAGCTTTTGAATCCCAAGCTGCAATCATCATGGCAACATGATCGATTGTTTTAATATTGGTTTGAATAACAATTCGATCTTTTGGTTGAATACCGATAGTTTTTAATGTTTGAGAATGATTTTGTATTTTGTGCCACAGCTGTGAATAATTAAAGTTATTGATACATGGTCTAGAATGATGTTTTATAATTGATTTTAATAACAATGATGATAGTTTAGTTCTCATTTATGTTTTATTAAAATCTGAATTTTTAAATGTTTATAAAATAAAATGATATTTGTAATGGTTCTAATTATTTTATTAATATTGGTCATTTTGATTTATAGTTTTGGTAAAAAAGTTCTCAATACGCCAAAAGTTAGTGGCATCCAACATATTGTTTGGATAAACTTGGATCGTTCTTTGGAGCGAAAAGTTTCAATGCAAGAAAAACTAAAAAACATTCCAATCTCGAATACAAGAATCCAAGCAATTGATGGTAAAAATGCTGCATTAATGAAAAAATACAAGCAAAATATCAAATCCAAATTATCCGATTATGAATTAGCCTGTTTACTTTCCCATATTAAAGCTATCAGTTTCTTGCACGGCAAAAAGGGAGATTATTTTTTGGTTTTGGAAGACGATGTTTCCTTTGAAAATTTCAAATACTTTAATTTTGGTTTAGACACCATAATAAAAAATGCCCCACCATTTGATATTTTAATGGTGTTCAAAACATTTGGAAGTTCGATTGATAAGCTTTATAGTCCTTGGAAAAAAATTTCTTCCATTGATCCACGATTTCCTGTAACTGGTGCCGTTGCTTATGTAATTAGTAGGAAGGGTATCGAAACAATTATGGATAATATAAAATATGATATCGAAATTGAAAATTTTATTTATCTGAATCGTAATTTGCAAGAAGCCGATATATTTTTATATACGATTTCCAACACCATCATCTACAAGTATAATTTTTTTTCTGTCGAAACAAAAGACAGTACCATTCATTCGGAACATTTAACAACGCAACAAAAATGTTTGGATTTTCAATTGTCTCAAATAAAAAAGAATATACCAATCTCTTTTAGATAAAAAATTGATTGTCACACGAAATCCCTAAATAATTAGTAAAAATGACATCATTTCATTATCAAAATTTTACAGATTCGATTCATTCTATTGGATTGGATGGAATATACATTAAAGCAGGCAGTCGTGAATTAATTAAAAATGGAAAAATAAGTTTAACCCACGGAAGTCGTTATGGGCTTTGTGGTCGTAATGGGTCTGGAAAAACAACGCTCCTCAAAAATATTCAACCACTCATCAAAAATTCAATCCTTATCGACCAGTATATTCGCGCGGATCAATGGCGAGATATTAGTATTGTGGATGCTATTTTGGAAGCTAACGAAGAGCGATTACAATCACTCAAAAAATATAATGAACTCAACGAAGATATGGATATCGAAGAATATCAAGAAATTATGGAGTCCTTGGGATCCTTGGATGTCGATAAAGATGTATCGCAAGTGCAAGCCATTTTAAAAGGTTTAGGATTCCGCGACAATCAAATGGATGAAACCTATTATAACTTGTCAGGCGGTTGGAAGACGCGTGTAAGTTTAGCTCGTGCTATTTATATGAAGCCCAAAGTGTTATTTTTGGATGAGCCAACCAATCACCTAGATATGGAGGCAATTTTGTGGCTGGAAAATTATTTACAAGACTATAAAGGTATATTAATTTTTGTATCTCACAATATACGATTTTTGAATGAAGTCAGTACAAACATTTTACATATTGATGAAAACAATATTCGGCAATATAACGGTAATTATACCAAGTTTAAAAAACAGCTTGTACTCTACAAGAAGAAACAATTGGAAGATTGGGAAAAGTTTGATAAAGAAATTCGTGCTCTGCGTGCCAAAGGTCGTGGAAAGGATGCCGACAAACTTGTCAAGTCAAAAGGGGAGCTGATTATCAAACCTGAGAAGCCTTATAATGTTCGAATGAAATTTGAAAGTGGGTCCTTTGCAAAAAGTCCTTATGTAACGATGGATGATGTGTCGTTCGGATACACGGAAGGAAATGTGTTGCTCAACAATATTTCACTTTGTTTGGAAGAAAATACCAAAATAAGTATTGTAGGACTAAATGGATGCGGCAAGTCAACTCTCCTCAAAATCATCACGGGAGAGTTGACTCCTACTTCGGGTACCATTTTGGCAAATCCAAATACAAAAATTAGTAAATTTCATCAACATAGTATTGAAGAGTTGCCTGAAGACTTGACTCCCGTTGAATATTTGCAAGAGAAATTCGGCCTCGATCAACAGGATGTGCGTCGAGTATTGGGTTGTATTTCTTTGGAAGCACAATACCATAAAAAACAAATCAAAATCCTGTCTGGAGGGCAGCGCATGCGGATTGTATTTGCTTCGGTGATTTTAGATAAACCGAATTGCATATTGTTGGATGAGCCTACAAATCATTTAGATATAGAAACAACGGAATGTTTAATTGATAGTCTGAATAATTATGATGGGTGTGTAGTGGTAATTTCGCACGATGTCAATTTGATTGAAGAGACGGAATGTAATGTGTATCACTTGAATGATGGAAATTTTAAATTGTTGCGAAATGGAATGGATGATTATATAGCGCATTTAGAAAGGTCTTCTAATTAACCCTTTGGAAATTTCTATCTGGACACAATTTTTTATTTTTTGTAAAAATAAAATGCAAATACAAGGCTTTGATTTGACGGAAGTGAATCCACTCCTAAATTACTTAAATTTACTATTACGATCAAAATGTGGTTATGAATATAGTCTAGATTTTGATTTTTTGGATGATGAATACTATTTACTAGAATTACATTTGAATCGAAATAATCATTGTGTATCCAGTATAAAATTAGAATTTTCATTTGAAGGTCCAGGAGTTTATATGCATAGTTACACAGAGCCAAAACAAGAAAATAAAAAATATAATAGTTTTTTGCGTTGTGTGGTCATATTAATTGTGTATCATTTAATTTATACAGAATCGGACGGTTTGGACAAAAGATTTGAATTTATTGGTTCCAATACTGCCAACTGGATTTCTGATTGGCTGCTGATTTCTAAATTTGGTTTTTGGTTAAAAGAGGACGCCTACCAACCACAAACTTACCAAGATCTTTTAAAATTTAAACACCGTTCAAAACAACAATATTCCAAGCTCAAGCAACAATTCAAAACAACCTTTGCAAAGCGACCCCAGCAAGCCAAAGGACTAGAATATGTACTGGATTTGAAAAATTTGAATCATGATTTTTATTTGGAATTGTGTCAAGAATTATTGGATGCAATTAAATGCTGAATTAATTCTTGTGCCATTGCCACAATTTATCACTTCCACCTAAATGACCCCAGTCAGAATCAACTGTAAGTGTGCTATTAATACCGCCACGAGGTCTAAATTCAATTTCGATTCTAAGTCGGTCAGGTTCATAAACTTTGATTAAATCTTTATACATGACGTCAAGACAACGTTCATAGGAAATAATAGTATCTCTATACTGGTAAATGTAGTGTTTTAAACTTTTTAATTCAATTGTTTTTCCATTACCATAAAACCAAATGGTAATGACTCCAAAATCTGGTTGATCTTTCACACCCAAAAAGGTAAATTCAGGAATGACAATTTTTTGTTCATACCCTTTGGCAGCATTGGGTAGCGATTTTAATAATGTTTCGTCGACATCTTTCCATAATTTGGGTTTGGACATTTTCCTATAAAATACTAATTTAAAATTTTTTATCCATAATAAAAATGATTCCTGAATTTACCGATGGATATTTTAAAATTGATTCGATTCGAGGATTTTTACCCATACAAGAACCTTTGAAAGAGTTGCCCCACAACTATCAACCACTACAAAATATTTTGGATCAAATTCCTAATTACATACAATCTTGTATTGATATGGAGCCCGCTGTCAAACAATTACCGAATTATATGGAATCTATAAAACAAGAGTCAGATTTGTTTCTTATTGCTGCATTGTACAGAGGTTATTGTTTTTTATCAAGCGCGTATATATTATATCCAGCTCACATGAATTTTCTAGCTAAAAAAGAATATGGTATTGCGAGAAGCCGTCTTTGTGAAAATTTATCACAACCTTTATTATATTTGGCAGAAAAATTGAATGTTTATCCTTGGTTGGAATATTCCTTTGGGTACTCTTTGGGAAATTATGTGAGGATGGACCCACTAGGCGGTCTTGATTATACCAATTTGAAAATGGCCAATTCATTTACTGGGACGACTGATGAAACTGGGTTTATTATGGTCCATGTGGATATTAATCAGCATACTCCAAACTTGATAAAAGCTAGTAACGAAATCTTAGGTCACTTTCAGCAAAATACAAATCCCAAATCATCGTTAGAATTAATGTTAGAAACATTAAAGTTAATGAATCAAAGTCGACGAAAAATGTGGGATGCTTCTCGTTGGGAACGCTATAATGATTTTAGAGTATTTATTATGGGAATTGAAGGAAATAAAAAAATCTTTCCAAACGGACTCATTTACGAACCAGAGACTGAGCCAAGGTATTATCGAGGTCAAAGTGGAAGTCAGGATTCGATCATTCCCTTTTTGGACACATTTTTTCGAGTATGTGATTATTATCCTCAAAATGATTTGACAAATTATTTAATGGATATGAGAAATTATCGTCCAAAACCATTTCGAGAATTATTGGAATTTATTGGAAAAGAAACAGTTGGAATTGTTGATTGGATATTAAGTACAGAAAATTGGAAATTATTGTCAAAAATTTATATCGAGATTTACAATTTTAGAAATGGTCATTGGCAATTTGTTCAAAAATATATAATGTCGACTACTAAATACCCGATAGCTACTGGAGGAACACCCATCATTTCGTGGCTGCCCAACCAAATATTTGCGACATTAGATGCTCTTGATGCGGTTTTAAAATCTGTCAACAATAAAGAGGACATTGAATATATGGACATTATATATGAATACAATAAAATGAGACAATTGATTGATAAGCAAGTTGAGATTTTGAAGGATTTTAATTATCAACCTAGCAAAGTTTTTGAAATGAATAAAATTTATAAAAAAGAAGATGTTTAAGATTGCTGTTGTTGCTTTTTGGTGATGACAACAGGACTTGCAGGCAAAGATGGCGCCGTTGGGGTTTTTAGTTGATAATGAACAATATGAGTAGGCAGTCTTCTTAGAATTGTTTGTTGATGCTTCAAGCATGGAATGACAATATTTTCAAAAAAGTTTAAAATATACTCCGCCTTGAAATCATTAAATGGTTTAAACTTCATATCAGTCAGCGAATAACTAAAAATGCATTCAGGATCTTGTAATTCATTTATTAAATAAACAGCCAAAGAAGGTTCCGAAGATTTGACCAACCATTCTTCAAGTCCATAGGCGTGAGATTGGAGTGTTCGATATTTAACAATAAAATCCCAATTTTGACCGTTTGGAAATACTTGTTTATTTCGCTGAGTTTGATTTAACAAGGCTTTATAATGATATTCTAGTTCACGAATGGTTGTGACAAATTCGGAGATATCGTGAATTAAAATTTCAAGTGTATCGTAAAAAAGACAGCCAGGTATTTGAGTTTGTTGGCGTTTTGCTTCTTTAAAAAAGGAAATTTTACTTAGTAGTTCTGAAAATGGATACCCTAATTGTCCAGTTTTGGAAGAGGATTGACGAGAAGTTTGTTTAATGGCGGAAAAGGGAATGGATTTGAAGTTTGATTGAAAACATAATAGGAATGATCTTGTCATTTATAATGTTGTAAAAAAAAAATTCAAAGCTGATAAATGTTTGACTAAAAATTCGTAGGCTTCTTGGATTTCACGAAACTTGATGGTATTTTTGTCACGATCTGCAGCTTTTGATTTATCTGGATGATAAATTCGAGCAAGTTTACGATATGCAAGAGCGTGCGGAAATTGCTTTTTTAACATTTTCCAAAGTAAGCACAGTGATTTGGAGTGTATTCATTGCTTCTGCGACTTTGTTTTTACTGGCTGCGTAACCATAATGGGTGTCATCAGCGTAGTGAGTGTCGTCTTCATCATCATCATCATCAGGCATATCATCAGCATAGTGAGTGTCGTCACCATCATCATCATCATCAGGCATATCATCAGCAGAGTGAGTGTCGTCACCATCAGTATTAAGCGGGTCATCAAAAGCATGACTCATTTTCATCCATTCATCAATATCAATGTGTCTTGAATTACTACGAATATTAGGATTGCTAAAGTATTCAAATATACTTGGGTCTGGATTTTCTAGAGATATACGATGCTCATACTGAGAGAAATGCTCTACTTCCCAAGCTTTTGTCATCATATTTTTGAACATTGCCCATATTGCATTTCCATACATTGATTTACCATAAAGTCGATATTCATCGTTAATTTTATATAAAAATTGAACATAATGTTTACAAGGATATGTCTGTAAACACTCTGGCTCGATTATTATAGCAATCGGATAGCTAGCCTCTTGACGAGAGCTTGGTTGTTTGCGAAAGCTTGGTTGTTGGCGAGAGCTAGCCTCTTGACGAGAGCTTGGTTGTTGGCGAGAACTGATTTCTGCAATCTCAGCGCACAATATATCCATATTTTTTTTTGAAATGTTTTTTATACCTAATTGTTTCGCGATAGCTACAATTTGCACCACCAAAAATATTTTATTGAAAAAATGATTAAAAATTTTTTATCTTAATAAAATGGAAATAATTGACTTGTTTGTTTTTAGTTTTCTCGTTGTCATTCTAGTTATACTTTCAATCATTTTGAGCAAGATGAATGTAAACGAAGAAAATTATATTGGATGCACTTCAAACGGTGAAGTATATACTGGACCGCTCGTGAGACCGTGCGGTAATTGCAAAGGATCAGCTAATTGCAACAGTGCAGGTTGCAAGGTAAATAGTGACAATAAATGTGTACTGTAAATGATTACTAAAAATTGATATAATATATATCAATTTCATACTCAAAACAGGTATTTTTACAAATGAAAACAAACACAAGATTATCTTATGAAGAACTTGCCGCCCTTGTCAACGAACTTCGTCCGCTTCTTATTGGCTCCTTTTTGAAAAAAATTTATCACTTTAACGACTCTTGGATGCTTAAATTCAATAACATGTCCTTGGTCTATGAACCCAACACTTCCATTTGGGTCGGCGAGTTTGCAGAACGTGAAAAAGATATCCATTCCGTATGCCAAAAATTACGCAAAGAAATTGGCGATAGAAAAGTAATGGATCTTTTTATTATCAAAAAGGATCGTACCGTCGTCTTTACTTTTCGTGATTTCCATCTAATTTTTGAGTGTTACAACAAGGGAAATTTGATTTTGACGGATACTGAAAATAAGATTGTTGTACTCACACGAATTTATGGAGATATTCGACACAATTTGAAATTTCAATGCAATCAATCGGAAGACTTGCAAAGCCTTTTTGATGCAAGTGATCCAGAATTTAAACTTGCTTTTGAGCAAAAATCGCCCAATGAATTCAAGGCGGTCTCTGAACCCGTTGAAGATTCAGTTTCAGCGCTGGAAGCGTCCAAGCAATTATATTTCAAAGTGCCAAAAAAGGCAGAGAAAAAGGCTGAACAAAAGAAAATCAAGTTGGATCCAAAACAGCAGATCCAAAAACAAGTCGAAAAATTTTCCACCAAAGTAAACACCTATTTGTCCGAAATTGATGCAGTAGAGAATGTTGAGGATTTTAATATCAACTTTGAAACGCTTAACAAACTTCACGAAGAGCGCAAACTAGTTCAGTCTAAGATGGAAAAGGCCAAAACGGTGCTTATTGAAAAAAAGGTGGTGGAAAAAAAACAGGAGCAAAAGCCTCCAATCAATTTGGCAACGAATAGGTGGTATCATTCTTATCATTGGTGGTTTACCAAAAATAATTTTCTCGTCGTTGGTGGAAGAAATGCCGATGAAAATGAAAAGTTGGTCAAATCGTATATGAAAGACACTGATTTTTATTTTCATAGCGAACTCCCTGGATGTGGTTCATTTATATTATTCGGAGACACCGACAAAAGACCCGAGGATATTGATTTCTATGATGCTGCTGTGGGTGTATTGTCTTTAAGTCAGCAATGGAAGATGGGATCTGGAGGTAATGTTTATTGGGTGCATGGTCACCAAGTTTCAAAAACTCCGCCTACAGGAGAATATATTGTCAAGGGGAGTTTTATTATACAAGGAAAGAAGAACGAAATTAAAATCGATAGTTTATCCCTAGGTTACATCTTGACACAAGATAATGAACTAATGCTTGCCCCGTATCATGTCATAACTAGAGTTTCCAAGTTGGTCAAGAACTCCGTCTTGAAATTGCAACCTAAACCTGACACCAAAAAGGCCAATTTGAAAAAAATTACGACATTGCTCAAACAAGCATATAATATTCGTGAGTTTCCATCCGATATACATTTGTTTAACTATCCTTGTACGGTCAGTCTACAAAAAAATTAATACAAGATGGATAGTACCCCATCAATTTCACCTTCGGGATATTTTTCTGTTGATATAGAGACAACTATTTTTTGTTGTACAATTAAACTTAGTAATGTACTCCAGCTCACTCCCATTTCTTTGGGTTTGAATGGAATAAAATCAAGTATAACATTCATTAAAACGGTATTTGCAATACTTTTATTTTCCCACAGTGTCATTAAAAACTTTTCTTTTGAATCAAATTGATTCAAGGTGAATATTTCACAAGCAACCATATTCTTCACTTTTTTTAATTTTAAACTCATATGAAATCCTTGCTTGACTGGGTCATATATTAATGTAAGCACTGCGGATGCATTCGTTAAGATTTCCGGTACCATATTATAGCCTTCTAAAACTGCTTCCATCACATAAATCTTATTATTCAAAGCGGGTATTATGGACGAGGATGGTGCTGTAGGTGCACTAATGGTAGTTTCATTACTTTTTGATGATTCATTTGATTTCGAACTGGGTGCAGGAGAACCTGTATACTGTCCAACGCTAATATCGGACGAAATAACATCATTATAACTATTTAGAGTAGCATAATTGGGATTCATTTATTGTATAAAAAATAAAAAATTTATTCATCATCAAATGGATCATCTTCTTCATCCCCATCTTGTTCATCGTCCTCAAGAGTGGCTTCAGAGTCAGTTTCAGCAAATTTATCAGACAAATTATCAAATTCAAATTCTTCTTCTTCATTGGAGGCCCCTGTTGTTTCAAAATCAGATCGTTTCTCGGTCTTTGAGGATACATACAAGTCTAATGAGTGATCAATTTTATCAGCCTCGACAGTAATTTTTGTTTTAGGCACTTCTTTTGCAGTAATCTGATTTTTACCCAATAGATTTTTTATAAGCTCGGTTTTGTTGCCACTTTTTTTAATTCCACATTTTTCACACAAGTCTTTCAAATCGGCCATTTTTTTTTGATTTAGTTCTTCAATGGTAAAGGAATGAGAAGAAGATACTGGTGTCTCTATCAAAAATTTATTTTTTTCAGTCATATTTAGTTTACCCCATTCAACAGAAATAGCTTTAGATAATTCTGGAAAGGTAATGGAAGGATTCGCCGTCTTTAGTTCCAAGCGCTTTTTTGAAAAAAAATTTTGATAACCCGATTTTTTAGGCACCTTTTTTTCTGCAACAGGTGGTGCTTCAGTCACGTTAGTTTCTTTAGGTGGTTCTGATTTTGTATTAAAAAGTTGCCATTTTTGCAAAAGCACTTCCTTAGGAATTGAACATTCAATTGACAAATTATTCAAAAATAAAAGGATATTGTTATCCAATAATTGTTTCATTTCTTCATAAATCATTCTTTTTTGATAATTACAAGTGTTTTTAAATTAAATCAATTTTTCATTAAAAAAAATGATTTTAATTTTTTACATTTTTTTAATACCTAAATGAATTATCCCTTGGACATTAAAAAAATTATATCTAGCTATATTCCATTACATGATAGACTTGGTTATCCAAATTTTGATAAAATTTTGGGAGGGCAATTGTTAAAACCAAGAAATAGAAAAGGTTGTGCCTTGAAAATGTCTAGTTATTATTATATGCCTAAGAAAATTGGCAGCTTTCGACAATTTGGTTTAAATAAAAACTCTTATTTTTTGCGCCGATCCAAATTAGATTTCATGTATATTGTCCATGTCAAGTTTTATAGTGCCTCTTTTTACTCTGAAATCAACATGTTTCCTCAATTTGAAAATAAAGAAAAATTACAATCAATAATGTTACACCCAGATCTTACTTCATTCATTTTGTCAAAAAAACAAACATTTTGGATTACTCAATCTAAAACTCAAGTTACTATTACTTGGTGTCAAAAAATCCCCTTGGGCTATAATTTACCATCTGAAATTGCGTATGAAAATTATCCCGCAAAAATGAGACTAGAAGCTTGGGACATTGTCTGCAATTTAATCGAGAAATCCAATCAGCTGAAAAAAATCAAATTACAGTAATACTATCATTATAGATCCAAAATTGCGTGGGATGCGGTTGCAAGATTTCCAAAAAATCTATTTTATTTTGGCCCCATGTATACCAAGAACTCATAAAACCACCAACATCTTTGGAATAAGGATTCAAGGCCCAAAAAAAGTTGTTGGTAATATTATTTTCCATCATATAATCTCTAAATAAATACAGCCATAGTAAGTCATTTGAATCATCAAAACGACTACCCCATTCTCCAATGCAAATTGTATATTGTGTAAAATCTTTCAAATATCCAAATAGCGAATCCCATAATGGATACAAGCCTTGACGAGTCAGGGAAGAAAACCAAGTCAAATCGGGTCCATATTCGTGGGGACTCAACACAATTCTTTTAGAATGCGAGGAAGTAATATTGGGAGGAAAGCTGGCATATTGACTCATATTTTTACCCCAATCAATACCGTTGACAAATAAAACAAACTTGGGTTCTGGAAATTGGGTAAAAATAATTGTCGCACAATCTTGTACAAAAAGTCTCCAGTCGGTAGCAGAATCATTAGAACCATAATTAGCAATATAATGCGGCTCATTAAATATATCAAAGCCAAGCATATTACTATAATTGGAGTATCTTTCAGCCAAAAATGTAATACAATTTATAATAGACTCTGGAGAGTATTTTGCATCGTTGTGAATGTACCACAAAGGACTACTTACTCCATAATGTAAACGATGAATGTCTAATAAAACTAATAAATGATATTGTTTGGCTTTTTCCATAATAATATCCAAAACTTCCAAAGGAGTTTTAAAATAAGCCTCAGGTTCTGCAAATACTTGCCAAACGGGTAACGGCACCGTATCGTATAAAACAAGTTCTACGGATACGGGAATTCTTAATGCATTGAACTTTAAATTGCTCAAATTTTCCAAATAAAAAGATAGTGGATTGGCAAACAACCCCTCCAAGCATCGCTCCTTGGTTTCAAACCCAAACCAATTCATTCCTTTGATGGAAATTGGCACACCAGATAAAAGCAATTGTGATTGATCGACTTGCCATGTATGACTAAAAGCGGATAAGAACAATTCCACAAACAGAAATAAACTAAATTTCTTCATTTAAATAGGATAATTTTTCTTTTAAACAAAATGCGTTGGCTCATTATTTTTATCATTTTGTATACAATCTTTACAATTTATTCCACGAATCCAAAAAAAATGAAACTACCCAAATACATTCCATGCTCGTTGATGCTTGTTTACTTTGATAATGGTATTGCAGGTTATTGGTATTCTCCCCGAGAAAAAAATGACAAGATGATTTTTTGTCTTCGCGGTCTTGATACTTTTGAAGAAACTGAACATAATACTCGTCAACTTGAACAATTATTTCCAAATTATGATATTATCTATGTAGAAACTCCGGGTATTGGTATATCCAGCCATGTGGTATGTACTCAAAATGACTTGCTTTTAGAACTTTACAATGTGTATACCAATGTATTACGATATTCCAACTGGCGAAAAATCGGTTTTGTAGCACTTGAATACGGCGCGGTACTACAATCGCAATTGTATGTCGAGGCTCAAAAACGAAATACAAGATTGCCTAATTGGATCATTCAATTAAATGGATTTTCTTGTATGGATTCCATTATTTTATGTAAAATACCAAGTTTATTACAATTTTGTTTTTGGAAGTCATTGAAATTAAATTCTTTTGAAAATTATAAAGAATGTTTATTGCCTATCCTTATTTTTCATTCCAAAAATAATAAACATGTTCCTTTTGCAGAATCGGTTCGTTTGTATTTTCAGTTGCACAGTTCCAACAAAAATTGTAAGATGGTACCGCTTTATGGACACGATGAAATGACGTTATTATCTAAAGAAAACATGGAGATAATATCAAAATCCATCTCCTTTCTATAAAAAAAATGATCGAACCGTATATTTTACCTTGTCCTCACTGTACCGATCTAATGATGATCTATCCATCTGATATCAAGTGTGCTATTTTTAGGCACGCTGTGTTTAAAAATACAATGGAACCCATACCACCTCATTCAACCAAACAAACTTGTGATGAATTGGTTGCGAGTAATCAAGTATATGGTTGCGGAAAACCTTTTCGAATGATATTGGAGGCAAATGGCTATAAAGCAGAAATTTGTGATTATTTATGATTGATTCTGAACTAAGCCCTCTAAATATTGTTTTTGAAGTTTAAGCGCTTTTTTAAAATGCGCATTTGTTATGCTTTGTCTTTGAGCGGCTTTTTTGGCTACTTTTTGTTGAATTTCATTTAACTCTGCCCACTCATCATAATAGGCTTTAAACTCTGCGACAGACATATTTGATACACCTAAAGCATCGGCAAGCTCTATATCAGTCATATTAGTTCGACCTGATACACCTTCCCAGGTGGCTAATTTTTTTAACTGTTTGGATAGGGTTTTTAAAGAAGGTAATCCCATTTTGAAACTCATTTTATTTTAACAAATTTTTATTTTAACAAAATTTTATTTCAACAGGATCCTCGTGTTTTTAACATATTTGCAATTTCCTTTTCCATCCTTTTTACTTGAAATAAACGATAATTTTTCTCATTGGGATGCATAATGACCAGAACCATGTCTCGAACCTTTTTATTGTAAAAAGTTTCCAACATGTGTCGATAAATGTTTAATTGAAGTGAATAATGATTATAATTACAATCATCCAAATGTTTAAGAGGAGGATTACCCTTTCTCCATTGATTATCTAATTTTATTTCTTTGCTTCGCTTCCAATCATAAATATCCACCACTCCTGGTTCGACTTCAAAGACCATATCTATCGAACCACATACTTTGTGAATATCATCAAAGACAATCCATTCACTTCGGTAGGGTTTTAGATTTTTGACTTCTACGACATCCTTCAAAAAATTGCAAAAATACGAATACTCGATTGTTTTTTCATCAGGGTCATCTTCAATTCGCTCATTATTGAAATAGCGCTCAATGGATGCGTGCATTTTAGTACCTTGAGTTGATGCCAAATTACAATCATATTCCCATTTTTGCTTGATTCCTTCTGGGGTCATATCTTTATAATTTCCACTACTAAATTTGTAGTTTTTAGAAATGGTTTCCCATTGACATTTTAATGTATTTTTA
>Ga0214919_10007721_pt1 | contig 14424 bp, 9 predicted proteins | sample LL1503_MetaG_FD_177994 | JGI IMG/M metagenome (GOLD analysis project Ga0214919, IMG submission 177994) | Freshwater microbial communities from Lake Lanier, Atlanta, Georgia, United States - LL-1503 | ecosystem: Environmental > Aquatic > Freshwater > Lake | place: USA: Georgia | collected 2015-03-15
GCTTATCCTCTTACATCTGTCAAGAATCTGGAAGCACGCTCAATACTCTGAACTAGGTACCTCGGCAACATCAGCTTGTGCTCTTGATTCTTTGTCTCATATAGATAATTCAACAGCATCAATCTGCGCTGTAAACGCAGGGCATCCATGGCGCTTTTCGAATAAATCGGCAGAGTCTTCACGCTTTCATAGCCCTCTAGCAGGGCCCTTTCCTGTTCGGGTGTATCCAGGTAATACAAGGCAACGGCGATATCTTGGGCAGGCAAACCAAAACCACAATCATCAAAGTCAAAGATGTAGATGTGACCCTCGTATGAAATTATGTTCCAGCCATGAAGATCTGCGTGGATGATGTGAGAACGAGAGTTTTCATAGAGTTCATCGGTCAAACTCACAATGTGCTCGGCCGCCTCTTGCAGCGTTTTTCTATCCTCATCAGGCAGCAGTGACTCTGGACCAAAGAGATAATCCTTAGTCCCCCACAGCAAATCCTTGAAAGTAGGCAACTCACTTTCGCTGGAGAGCTCAAACTGCTCACCACTTATATGCAAATGGGCAATCACTTGTCCAATCTGGTGGAGCTGCTCCATTGTAGGTTCATCTCCAATTACATCCCCCTCTAGCCATGAGTACAAGACGCAATGTAGAAGTAGACCACTATCGTCATGTTCTATGGAAGTGATAAAACTATCTTTCAGATTGGCAATCGGGCTAGCAACATGAACCTCTTTACTTCGGCTTAAGAACCTAACCCATTCAACCTCTGCCATAGTATTGCGAAGTGATTTCGTAGAGTTAATATTGATGCGCAGTGCGAACTTTTGAGCAGAATCCGTTGTGACCGCAAAAGTTGCGTTGAACTCGTAGTTAATGCACTCCACGCTTGCATCATGTAACCCATACTGTTCTAAAACTAAGAGAGCAGTTGCAGTTAAGGATTCTATTTGCTGGGTCTGAGTACGTTCAAAGAATTGGTTGCTCATTTTTAACCTTCTAGAATCTCGCCGGTTTCAGTATTAACTCTTGGCGTAGTTATTGCAGTGAGATGTGCTTCAATGATGGAGGCAATCTTGGCGCCTATTCCCGGTGTAGCCCCAATGTCTTCAACGCTTGCTTTTCGAATTGCAGACACAGAACCAAAACGCTCGAGTAAGGCGTTTCTTCGTACAGATCCAAGTTGTGGAATCTCATCCAAAACTGATTCCAGCATCACTTTTGATCTACGTGATCGATGGAACGTGATGGCAAACCTATGCGCCTCATCTCGGATTCTTTGCAATAAATAGAGGCCCTCACTGCTGCGAGGCAGGATTATCGGATCACTTGATCCGGGGATCCACACCTCTTCTAAGCGTTTGGCTAACCCGCACAGTGCAATGTTATTAATTCCCAGCTCACTGAGAGCACGCGCTGCAGCATTTACTTGCGGTGCTCCACCATCGACCACTATCAACTGTGGCGGATAAGAGAACTTACTTAACTTTCCACCAAGTTCGGCCACTTCAGCCTCATCTACCGACCTATCATCTAAGAGGCGTTTGAGTCTGCGCGTGATTACCTGATGCATAGCGCGAGTGTCATCAAAGCCATCCTCAGTGTTGATGATGAATCGGCGATACTCACTCTTCTTCGCTAAACCATCTTCAAAGACCACCATTGATGCCACGACGGATGTTCCGGAGATGTTAGAGATATCAAAGCATTCGATGCGAAGCGGGGTACGTTCTAGATCTAAGGCCTCTTCAATCTCTAGCAGCGCTTTACCGCTGACCGCTGCATCGGTTGCGCGCTTGCTGAGGAATTGAATTAATGAATACTGAGCGTTTCGTTTAACCGTCTGTAAAATCTCCACTTTTTCACCGCGTTGTGGAACCTTCAACGAAACGGTGCCACCCCGCAGTCCTGATAGCCACTGTTCAAGTGCTGGAGCATCAAGGGGCAATTCATTAATCAATATCTGGGCAGGGATTTCGTGTGGTGAGCTTTGACTGTAAATTGAAAAGAAGAGCGCTCCCATCTCGTCATCGCCTTCTAGTGATTTGCTTTGATCAACGATCCATGAACGTGAGCCTTTGATTGCTCCACCTCGGATAATAAATATCGAGCCAGCAGCGTGGGCACCATCGTGGTGAATCGCTATAACATCGGCAGTTAAGTTATCGGGAAGTGCGGCATCGGTAGATTCCTGTGCACGTTCAATAGCTGTTATTGAATCTCGAATCTTTGTCGCTCGCTCGAACTCCTCGCGCTCTGAAGCAAGTTCCATCTCATTGCGCAGCGTTGGAATAATGTCGGCATTCCCATCGGACATAAATGCAACCAAACGATCTGATAAAGCCTTGTGTTCGCTTTGACTAATCCAATCAACGCACGGCGCCGCACACTTGCCTATGTCTCCCAAAAGGCATTGGCGCTTGCTGCGCTTGGCGCGTTCAAAATTTCCCGTTGAGCACGATCGGATGGGAAATACTTTCAAAATGACATCGAAAGTATTTCGCAGTGCCCAGGTATGAGTAAAAGGTCCGAAATAGGTGATTCCCGGACGCTTGGATTTTCGAGTAATAAAAATGCGCGGAAACTCGTCATTGTTAGTAACTGCCAAATAGGGATACGACTTGTCGTCTTTAAACTGAACGTTGTAATGCGGGTTGTACTGTTTAATCCACGAGAACTCTAACTGTAAAGCCTCTACCTCAGTAGCAACAATCGTCCAATCAACTCGAACGGCCTCATGCACCATACGGTCTGTCTTAGTTGCAAGGTTGCTTTGAAAATAATTACTTAGTCGATTTTTAAGGTTTTTAGCCTTGCCTACGTAAATAACTGTGTCATCGCCATTGTAAAACCGGTAGACCCCAGGGTGCTCAGGGATATTGCTGGGGCGATAACTCTGTGGATCTGCCATCGCCTTACTTCTTCGCTGTTACTTTTCTATTTGTAGCTAGCATCGGTGCCAGATATTGACCCGTGTAACTGGCTGCAACTTTAGCTACATCCTCTGGCGTTCCTTCGGCAACGACTAATCCGCCGCGGAAGCCGCCTTCTGGTCCCATATCAATAACCCAATCTGAACATTTAATCACATCCAAATTATGTTCAATGACAACCACTGTGTTGCCGGTGTCAACAAGCCGGTTAAGAACAATCAGCAGTTTGCTGACATCTTCAAAGTGCAGCCCTGTAGTTGGCTCATCTAGAACATAAATTGTCCGTCCCGTTGATCTGCGCTGAAGTTCGGTGGATAGTTTTACGCGCTGAGCCTCACCACCTGAGAGCGTTGGTGCTGACTGGCCTAAACGTACATAGCCCAGACCAACGTCATTGAGCGTTTTTAAGAAACGGGCAATGGTGGGCACAGATTCAAAGAATGTATGGGCTTGCTCAATCGGCATATTCAAAACATCGGCAATGGTCTTCCCCTTGTAATGCACCTCTAGGGTTTCACGGTTATAACGCGCTCCGTGACAGACTTCGCAAGGTACGTAGACATCGGGTAAAAAGTTCATTTCTATTGTGATAGTTCCATCACCTGAACAGTTTTCACATCGTCCACCTTTAACATTAAATGAAAAGCGACCCTGCTGATACCCACGAATTTTTGCTTCTGTAGTTTCGGCAAATAATGCACGCACCTTGTCGAAAAGCCCAGTATAGGTGGCTGGATTAGATCGAGGTGTGCGACCGATTGGAGATTGATCGACGTGAACGACTTTATCCAGTAGTTCAACTCCACTAACACTGCGATGTCGACCGGGAACAAGACGGGCACCATTAAGTTTATTTGCTAACGTCGTATACAAAATATCGTTTACTAAAGTGGATTTTCCAGAGCCGCTGACACCGGTCACTGAGACGAAAACTCCCAGCGGAACTTGTACGTCGATATCTTGTAAGTTATTTTCTTTTGCGCCCTTAACAGTAAGAACTCGCTTTGAATCAACGGGGCGACGCTTCTGCGGAATCTCAATGGATTTACGGCCTGAAAGATATGCACCCGTAATTGATTCCTTAGATGCAATCAGATCTTCGTAGCTTCCAGAAACTACAACATGTCCGCCATGCTCACCTGCACCTGGTCCGATATCTACAATCCAGTCGGCGGTACGAATCGTTTCCTCATCATGTTCAACAACGATGAGTGTATTTCCAAGATCTCGTAAATGAGTCAACGTCTCAATTAAGCGTCGATTATCTCGTTGGTGCAGACCAATACTTGGCTCATCCAAAACATAAAGAACCCCTACTAAGCCACTACCAATCTGAGTTGCAAGACGGATGCGCTGGGCTTCTCCACCAGAAAGCGTCGCCGCAGGTCTAGCTAGGGACAAATAGTCCAAACCAACATCTAGAAGAAAGCCAAGGCGGGCATGGACCTCCTTCATAACACGTTCAGCAATCTGTGCCTCACGTTTATTGAGTCTAATATTCTTTAAGAATTCAGCGCACTCTGAAATCGAGAGTTCTGTGATGTCTGAAATATTCTTATTGCCAATTGTTACTGCTAAAACCTCAGGCTTAAGACGTGCGCCCTTACATACCTGACATGGAATTTGACGCATATACGCTTCATATTTATCACGGCTGTAATCACTATCAGTCTCACTGTGGCGGCGATGAATGAATGGAACCACTCCCTCAAATCCAGTTGTGTAGTTCTTAGTTCCATAGCGCCCCTTGTACTTCATCTTAATTTCATACTCATAGCCATTCATTATGGCTTCCCGAGCTTTGACAGAGATTTTTTTCCACGGAGTATTGAGCGAGAAAGGCATATCTTTGGCTAAGGCTTCTAGTAGGCGAATGAAATAATCAGCAGATTGCCCACCAGACCACGGTGCGATGGCTCCATCATTTATTGAAATCGAGTCATCCGGAATGATGAGATCTTCATCAACCTCTAACTTCGTTCCAATGCCTGAACACTCTGGACAGGCACCAAAGGGTGAGTTGAAAGAGAATGAACGTGGCTCAAGCTCCTCAAAAGATAGGTTGCAATCGTGGCAGGCTAAGTGCTCACTAAAGGTGCGCTCTTTATCGGCCGATTTAGCGTCAACAAAATCAAGAATGACGATACCTGATGCTAAACGTAGAGCAGTTTCAATCGAGTCAGTGAGCCGCGTTTTGCTCTCAGCTTTTGCAGTAAGTCGATCTACAACAACTTCAATTGTGTGTTTTTCCTGCTTCTTTAACTTAGGTGCTTCGTTAAGTTGAATAACAGTGCCATCAACACGTGCCCGCGAATATCCCTGTGTAATGAGTTCAGCAAATAGATCCAAGAACTCACCTTTGCGAGCACGGACAACTGGAGCTAAGACTTGAAACTTGGTTGTGGCCGGCATTGCCAAAATCTGATCCACAATCGCTTGTGGAGATTGGCGTGAAACCGCTTTGCCGCATTTCGGACAGTGCGGAATGCCAGCACGCGCGAATAGAAGACGTAGATAGTCATAAACTTCAGTGATTGTACCAACTGTTGAGCGTGGATTTCGATTTGTAGATTTCTGATCAATCGATACGGCAGGAGATAAACCTTCAATGAAATCTACATCTGGTTTATCCATCTGACCTAAGAATTGACGGGCATATGCCGAGAGTGATTCAACATAGCGGCGCTGACCTTCAGCGAAGATTGTGTCGAAGGCTAGGGAGGATTTACCTGAGCCCGATAAACCGGTAAAAACAATGAGTGAGTTACGAGGCAACTCAATGGAGACATCTTTGAGATTGTGCTCACGTGCTCCGCGCACAATCAACTTATCAATACTCACTAAACCCCTGCCTCTTCCATCGAACGTAACTCTTTCTTTAATATCTTAATTTCATCACGAAGCCTTGCCGCAACTTCAAACTGCAATTCGGCAGCCGCGTTCTTCATCTGATCAGTGAGCGAGCCTATCAACGCCATTAAATCCTGTCGCGGCAAAGTGAGTAATGCCTTGCTATATAAACCTACCGACGGCGCACTCTTCTGATTGGCCTTTTTATTGGCCGCTAATAGATCCTCGGTATCCTCTGATTCTCGGTTAATTAAGTCAGTAATGTCGGCTATTTTTTTACGAAGTGGTTGAGGATCCACCCCGCGCTCAAGATTGTAGGCAACCTGCTTGGCTCGACGTCGGTTAGTTTCATCGATTGCCTTTGCCATTGAGTCTGTGATGTTATCGGCATACATATGTACTTCTCCTGAAACATTTCGAGCCGCACGGCCTATCGTTTGAATCAGTGACGTAGCTGAGCGCAAAAAGCCCTCTTTGTCGGCATCTAAAATAGCAACAAGTGAAACCTCTGGAAGATCTAAACCTTCACGCAGTAAGTTAATTCCAATCAAAACATCGTATTCGCCCATTCGAAGTTCTCGTAGCAGTTCAACGCGTCGCAAAGTATCGACCTCAGAGTGCAGATAACGGACCCTCACGCCTTTTTCCTGCATATAATCGGTTAAATCTTCTGACATCTTCTTGGTTAAAGTTGTTACAAGAACACGCTCATTCTTTTGGGCACGAATCTTTATTTCATCGAGCAAATCATCTATCTGTCCTTTAATGGGTTTAATCACTATTTGAGGATCTACTAGACCAGTTGGTCGAATGACTTGTTCTACGACATCGCCATCGACTTTGGCCATTTCGTACTTACCTGGTGTGGCCGATAAATATAGTTTTTGCCCGGTGCGCTCTAAGAATTCAGGGAATTTAAGTGGACGGTTATCTAGCGCGCTGGGTAAGCGAAAACCATGTTCAACTAATGTTCGCTTGCGTGATGCATCGCCTTCAAACATGGCACCCAACTGTGGAACTGTCACGTGACTTTCATCAATGACGACAAGAAAATCCTCCGGGAAATAATCGAGTAGACAATTTGGGGCAGAGCCTGGCTCCCGACCATCTAAATGGCGGGAGTAGTTCTCAATACCGCTACAAAAGCCGATCTGCTCCATCATCTCAACATCAAAAGTTGTACGCATCCGAAGTCGCTGAGCCTCAAGTAGCTTGCCCTGCTTTTCAAAGAGATTGAGCTGAATCTGCAGTTCATCCTCTATTTCACCTATTGCGCGCTTAATTGTTTCGGGTCCAGCTGCGTAGTGAGTGGCAGGAAAGATATACATCTCGGTTTCATCGCGAATAATCTCCCCCGTGAGCGGATGCAACGTTGAGATCTTTTCAATCTCATCGCCAAACATCTCAATACGGATAGCAAGCTCTTCATACATCGGGATGATCTCAATCGTGTCGCCGCGCACTCTGAAAGTTCCGCGCTCAAAAGCCATATCGTTGCGCTTGTACTGCACATCTACAAAGCGACGGAGCAAAGCGTTTCGCTCGATTTCATCGCCCACGCGCAGAGTAACCATTCGGTCGATGTACTCCTGCGGAGTTCCAAGTCCGTAGATACAGGAGACAGTGGCGACAACTATTACATCGCGCCGAGTTAAAAGTGAGTTAGTAGCCGAGTGGCGAAGACGTTCAACTTCGTCATTGACACTTGAGTCCTTTTCAATAAACGTATCCGTCTGGGGAACATATGCTTCTGGTTGGTAATAATCATAATAAGAAACAAAGTATTCAACGGCGTTGTTAGGTAGGAGCTCTCTGAACTCATTGGCTAACTGGGCGGCTAGCGTTTTATTGGGTGCAAGTACCAACGTGGGTCTTTGAAGTTTTTCAATTAGCCAGGCAGTTGATGCAGACTTACCGGTGCCCGTTGCACCTAACAAAACTACATCTTTTTCCCCTGCTTCAAAACGTCGAGCTATCTCAGCAATCGCCTCAGGCTGATCACCTGCCGGTGTGTAATCACTAATAACTTGAAATGGCTCAACTCGGCGTTGTATATCTGAGATTGGGCGCATTGAGTAAGTCTAGTTTGAAGCTGCCGCTAATCCATCCCAAATATTCTCTACTTGGCGCAGCAAATCATCCTCGCTGCCACTGTTTTCAAGGACATAGTCGGCAACACTGACCCGCTGCTCGCGCGTAGCTTGTGCTGCGATTCGGGAGTTAATCTCAGAGATATGAAGACCCTTGGCGCGCAGTCGTGCAATACGCAGCTCCATGTCAGCCTCTACGGTGATAACGAGGTCAAATCGATCTGAGGCATTCTTTTCAAATAGCAAAGGAATCTCGTAGATAAGAATCTGCCTATCTGTAAGTGATTGAACCGCCTCATTAAACTCGGCAGTCACGCGGGGATGAACAATTCCCTCTAGAGCTCTCAGTGCCTTAGGATCTTTGAAAACTATCTCTCCTAATGCACGCCTATCAATATCCCCGTCTTTCAAAATCGAATCGCCGAATGAATGAACAACTTCGTCAAATCCTTCTGTGCCTCTTGATATAACATCGCGCGCAAGCTGATCGGCATCAATAACTAAAGCCCCGAGCTCTGCGAAATACTGTGCAGCCAAAGATTTTCCGCTGCCAATGCCACCTGTTAAACCAATCACACGCATAGTTAAAGGATAGCGTTAACCAGAAAGAGTGATGGAAATAGAATAGGCCCGACGTAATGTCGGGCCTATTCTCAAGCATGTACTTCTATTCAGCAGTTACAACCTCTGCGACCACTTCTACCGCACCATCTTCAGGTGTTGCAGCAGCATCAGCGGCCTTGGCCTCTGCTTTCTGCTTCTTGTGCGCCATGAAACGCTCTTGAGCTTGGGCATATTGCTTTTCCCACTCTTCACGTGCAGTCTCATAGCCAGGCTTCCACTCTTGGCTTTCAGCATCGAAACCTTCTGGATAGATGAAGTTTCCTTCAGCATCATAGCGAGCTGCCATTCCATACTGACTTGGATCAAATGCTTCAATCTCAATCTCATGTCCCTCGTTAGCCTGCTTTAGCGAAAGTGAGATTCGACGGCGTTCTAAGTCGATATCGATAATCTTTACGAATAACTCATCATCAACGGCAACAACCTGCTCTGGAATCTCAACATGGCGCTCGGCCAACTCTGAGATGTGAACAAGGCCTTCGATTCCTTCATGTACGCGTATAAATGCACCGAATGGAACAAGCTTGGTCACAACGCCAGGTACAACCTGATTGATTGTGTGCGTACGTGCAAATGCCTGCCATGGATCTTCTTGTGTTGCCTTGAGTGAGAGCGAAACACGCTCGCGCTCGAAATCAACTTCAAGAACTTCAACAGTTACTTCATCGCCAACTTCTACGACTTCACCTGGATGATCGATGTGCTTCCATGAGAGCTCTGATACGTGAACGAGGCCGTCAACGCCACCTAGATCTACGAATGCACCGAAGTTTACGATAGATGAAACAACACCTGTGCGAACTTGACCCTTTTGAAGCTGGTTCAAGAAAGTAGTACGTGACTCTGACTGAGTCTGCTCTAGGAATGCACGACGTGATAGAACAACGTTGTTGCGATTCTTATCAAGTTCGATGATACGAGCTTCAACCTGCTTGCCAATATATGGAGTCAGGTCGCGTACGCGGCGCATTTCGACAAGGGATGCAGGCAAGAAGCCACGTAGTCCGATGTCAACGATTAAGCCACCCTTAACAACTTCAATAACAGTTCCGACGACAACTTCGTCGCGCTCTTTCTTGCCTTCGATGTCTCCCCATGCACGCTCATACTGTGCGCGCTTCTTAGAGAGAATAAGTCGGCCTTCTTTGTCCTCTTTTTGAAGAACAAGGGCTTCAATGCTTTCTCCTACTTTAACAATCTCATGTGGATCTACGTCGTGACGAATTGAAAGCTCACGGGAAGGGATTACACCCTCGGTCTTGTAGCCAATATCGACAAGAACTTCTTCGCGACCAACTTGAACGATTGTTCCTGTGACGAGATCTCCGTCATTAAAATTTCGAATTGTTCCTTCGATAGCCGCTAGAAAATCTTCGGCTGATCCAATGTCATTTACTGCAATTACTGGTGTTGTAGACAAGTGAGCTCCGTAGGGATAGATGAGTAGTAGTTTCCGCTTTCGCGGCTGGAGGGCAAGAGTACGGTTTATGCATATAAAGGAGCAAATCCCCATCAGAAATCACGCTAAATCAATAGAATGTCTCACCTATGAAGCGCTACCGGCAACTATTTTCGATTCCCAATGTCTGGGTATTGGTACTGGCTGCATTCCCGGCTCGAGTGGCTTACGGCATGGTGGGCTTATCCCTTTTCTTCAAAGCCCAGCAAGAGACTGGCTCGATTGCGCTGGCCGGATTAGTCATTGGGGCAAACTCATTGGCCGGTTCATTTACAGCTGGAATTCGTGGCTCTGTCATTGATAAGTACGGACAAAAATGGCCGCTACGAATTCTGGTCCCTAGTTATGCAACGATGATGATTGTTGTAAATGCTTCTCACTCTTCACATGTGATTGTTGCGATGGCAATTCTGATGGGACTCACTGCGCCACCGATAAATCTTTCAGTCCGACCTTTATGGAAGACAATTGTTCCCGCTGATTTTCTTCGCACAGCTTATGCCGTTGACTCTTCCGTTATGAATACCGCTGGTGTCATCGGCCCAGTGATTGCCACATCGCTCGCACTTTCCATCCATCCAGGAAGTCCACTTCTTACAGCCGCCATCTTCATGAGTATTGGTGGTGGCGCTTTAGCGATGGTTCCAGTATCACGTGATTGGAAACCCGAGAAAAAGGAGAAGGGTGCCGCTTCATTATGGAATAACCCTGCACTGCGTTTGATGATGTTAGAGGGATCCTTTATCGGCTTCGGGTGGGGGCTCTTTGATGTTGCCGTTCCAGCTTATGCAACGATAGAAAACGTTGCACATCGCACAGCATGGGTTTTTGCTGCCATGGGAATTTCAAGCATAATCGGTGGATTAGTGGCAGGTCTCATTTCTAAACGTACTTCTTCATTACTAGCATTACGTCGTACCTACTTCATGTGGTTTCTTGTTGCCATACCGATGGCATTTACATATCCAGGCTGGTCTATGGCAATTGCGGGTGCCTGTCTAGGTTTCGTTGGTGGAGCAATTCAAGTTTTTTACTGGGAAGTTATGGAAGCGGTTCGACCAAAAGGTTCAGCAGTTTCTTATATGGCTTGGCTTTGGACCGTTGAAGGAAGTGTCATGTCACTTGGCGCAGCCGTTGGCGGTGTGCTTTCTGACAATATCTCGCCACAGTTCTGTTTAGCACTGACCGCTGTATCCATTGGCATGGGCAATATCGTGTTAACTATTGGTAAAAAACGTTTGATCGCTGCCGATCGAATTCCAACTGCAGAAGAAGATACGGCAGCTATGGAAGGTAACGTCCCCACAACTACCTAATGTGCAGCCTCATGCCACGTTAAACCAAGGCCCGCACTGACATCTAAAGGTGCACGCAGAGGATACGCCGCACCCATCTCACGCTTGACGAGCTCTGTAATCTCAGTCTCCTCACCTTTAACAACTTCAATAATCAATTCGTCATGAATCTGCAAAAGTAATCGGGACTTATATCCACCACCATGTATAGCGCTATCTACCTTCAGCATCGCCATCTTTATTATGTCGGCTGCAGATCCTTGAATAGGAGCATTTAACGCCATACGCTCAGCGACTTCACGACGCATTCGATTATCACTCATTAAATCAGGAAGATAACGTCGGCGCCCCATAATGGTCTCGGTGTATCCAACTTTTCGTGCATCCTCAACTACCGTTTTTAAATAATCACGTATTCCACCAAAGCGCTGGAAGTACGTATCCATTAAGCCCTGCGCCTCGCCCGGGCTGATATCTAACTGCGCCGACAGGCCGTAGGAAGAGAGGCCGTATGCCAGACCATATGACATCGCCTTGATCTGTCGGCGCATCTCGGAATCAACATCATGGGCTTTAATGCCAAAAATTACTGATGCGATCGTGGCATGCAAATCTTCACCGGATTCAAAGGCGGCCAGTAGTTTCTCATCGTTGGATAGATGCGCCATGATGCGCATTTCGATTTGGCTATAGTCGGCAGTTAATAAACCGACATAATCTTTACCCGCAATAAAAGCATTTCGAATTGTGCGACCTTCTTCGGTGCGTACAGGTATGTTTTGTAAGTTTGGCCCCGTCGATGATAAACGTCCAGTTGCCGCAACGGTCTGCTGAAAATGGGTATGGATTCGGCCATCTGGTGCAATCTCACTGATCAAGCCCTCCACAGTTGAACTAAGTTTCTTCGTTTCACGAATTCGTAACAGATGGGTAAGTAGCGGGTGTCCAGTTTTTTCGCGCAGCCAATCTAAACTCTCAGCATCGGTAGTGAACCCGGTTTTGATCTTCTTGGTCTTGGGTAGTTTGAGTTCATCAAAGAGGACTACCTGAAGCTGCTTTGGAGATGCTACGTTGAATTCATGACCCACACAATCATGGGCAGCTTTAGTTTCACGTGTTACTTCACCCTCAAAAAAAGCAAATAGTTTTTCTAACTCTTTTCGGTTTACGGCTACGCCGATGTTTTCCATTCGAGCTAGAAGTTCGGCAATCGGAAGCTCCATGGTGGAGAAGAGCTCAAGGAGATTGCGCTCCTTTAACTCTCGGGTGAGCGAATCCCGCAGAGAGAAAAGCACTCGAGCTGAAGTCAATAACTCTTGCTCAGGTGAAGATGCACTGATGACTAAACCATCACCCCATCGCTCTTGTATATCTCTCAGTTCTAACGATCGGGTTCCAGGGTTTACTAAGTAAGCCGCAATGGCTGTATCGAACTCAACTCCACTCATGGCATTGATGCGAGCGAGAGATTTAGCATCGTGCACTAGTTTTTTGATTTTAGGGTTAGAAACCCAATCTCCCATAGTGGATTCATGCACAAGAAAAATATCCTCCGGCGATAGAGCCACGGCATAGCGATTGAGTTTTTCTTCAAGAAGGGAAAAGCTGATCGCAATTTCTCCGGAATGCCCTGCTATTCGCTTGGAGGCTGCATCTGCAGTGATAGTACCTTCATGAATATCTTCTGCAAATAAAGTGAGCTCTGGTGATGGAAAAGAAGACTGCTCAGCCTTTATAAGAATTGGCTTCAAGCGATCTTTTAACGTCTTAAACTCTAAAACTTCGAAAAGTGGGTTGGTTTGTGATTCATCTACGCCGACCCATTCAAGGGCATCTATAGATAGGTCAAGGGGAACATCATTGACCAATTTAGTTAGCTCACTATTTTGAATCACGCTGTCGATTGAATCGCGAAGAGACTGACCAACTTTGCCGGCTAACTTATCAACGTTAGATAAAAGCTCCTTAAGCGAACCGTATTCCACGATCCATTTAGCGGCAGTTTTTTCTCCAACGCCCGGAACTGATGGCAGGTTATCGCTTGGGTCACCGCGCAGTGCTGCAAAATCTGGATACTGCGCCGGCGACATCCCATACTTTTCCTGCACTGCATCGGGGGTCATACGTGCTAAATCACTCACACCACGTTTGGGATAGAGAACTGTTGTATTTTCATTGACAAGCTGAAAAGAGTCACGATCTCCAGTGCAAATAAGTACATCAGCGCCCTCGCGCTCGGCCTGCTTAGCAATTGTTGCCAAAATATCGTCGGCCTCAAAGCCCTCAACTTCAAACTGGGATATTCCAAACGCGGTCACGAGATCGTGTAAATAGCTCATCTGTGAACGGAATTCATCGGGAGTCTTGCTTCTATTGGCCTTATAGTCAGGAAAGATTTCAGATCTAAAGGTTTTTCTAGACACATCAAAGGCCACTGCCACGTGCGTAGGTTTCTCGGTTGTCAGAAGTGATAACAACATCGTTGCAAAGCCATAGATTGCATTGGTGTGTTGGCCCGAGGCGGTCGTGAAGTTTTCTGCCGGCAAGGCATAGAAAGCTCGATATGCCATTGAGTGCCCATCGATTAGTAATAGGCGTTTGCTCATGGGCACATCTTAGGTTGCCCACTAGAATACTTCTCATGATCAATGAAGAGTTTCTTAAGTTTTATAAGGAGCGCGGTAGCGGTGCACTGGATCAAAAAATGGGCATCGTTATTACTGAAGCTGCAGAGGGTCGCATAGTTGGAACCATGCCGGTGGATGGAAATACACAACCCATGGGTCTATTACATGGCGGAGCAAATGTAGTTCTTGCTGAGAGTTTAGGTTCCATTGGAACCTCACTTCATGCCGGTCCTACTCGCAAAATTGTGGGAGTCGATATCAATGCGACTCATCATAAGTCTGCAACTACTGGACTTGTGACAGGTGTTGCAACTGCTATTTCTTTAGGTAAAACATTGTGTAGTTGGGAGATTATTATTACCAACGAAGAAGGTCAACGTACATGTACTGCTCGTATTACTTGCTTAATCTTGGCTGAACGCTAAGTGTGTGCGCCAGTTCCGAGATATGCCTCGCGCACTGCTGGGTCGTTGAGTAGATCTGCAGCTACTGCCTCTTTGACCACGTTGCCGGTCTCTAAAATATAGGCACGGTGTGCGCGCTGCAACGCTT
>Ga0214919_10007723_pt1 | contig 14424 bp, 7 predicted proteins | sample LL1503_MetaG_FD_177994 | JGI IMG/M metagenome (GOLD analysis project Ga0214919, IMG submission 177994) | Freshwater microbial communities from Lake Lanier, Atlanta, Georgia, United States - LL-1503 | ecosystem: Environmental > Aquatic > Freshwater > Lake | place: USA: Georgia | collected 2015-03-15
TTAGTTAATATATTTTTTTCATATATAGAAATAGCTTCTTTTATTATTTTTAATAAATACATATTTTTTAATTATATTTTTTTTATAAAAAAAGTGAGAATTTTAAATTATATTTGGGTGTAATTGATAATAAAAATGATATTATAAAAATATGGAAAATAAAAAATATTGATAAATGGATAATTTATTTAATAAAAAAGTATTATAAAATTGAATTTGTAAAAAATTTTTTACAAGATTATAATTTATATGTAGAATTATTAGTTATTATTAATACTTTTTATCAATATAAAAATATAGATATACAATATGATTTCAGTAAAAAATTAGATGAAATTAAAAATATAATTTTATGCGTAAAAATATAATTTATAAAAATAAAAAAATGAATTATTTTTTACCTTCTCAACATACATATATAATAGTAAATAATAATAAAATAATGTCTACTCCAATTTACTATGCTCTTTGGTATCGAACTTTAAATAATGAAATAAGTGCAAATGCAATTTCTGCTAATGAATCTTCATTATATAAATTACATGAAGAATCTATTTTAAATCCTGAATGTTTATATCATTCCTACAAAAAAAATATATTTGAAATAATAGTTGACAAAATTATGTGTTACAAATATAATAATATTTCTAAAAAAATAGAGATTTTAAATAATACAGATGAATTGAATAATGGAGCATTTTATGCAATGAATAATTATCCTTTTATCAATAATAATATATATACTGCGAAAGAAGTTCTAATATATTTAACAAAAGAAGATCATGAAATATGGCGTCGCTTAAGTAATGATAAAGAATCTTTAAATAAAATAGATTCTGAATATCCTTTATTTTTTTATGAAGAATTAGTAAGTTTAAATATTGTTCAACCAGATACTTATTATGAAGAATCAATAATGAATTCATAATTTAAAAATTTATCAGTTAAATATCATTCTTGTTATTTAGAATCCTTATTAAAATATTTTCTTGTTTCTAATTGATAATTTATATGTCTTTTCTCTATATCAGACTTTTTATTTATAATTATATGTTTTGATAATGCTTTTTCTAATTCGATAATATTACAATTGGAATTAAAATTTGCAATATCATTTATATTTATAATCCAATTTAATCCACTTAATTGATTACGAAAAAATTTATTAATTATTATTGAATAATAAGAACATTCATTATCTTTTATTTTTTCTAAAAAAGATTTCAAAGTCATATCTTTTTTATAAATTTCTTTTATTTTATTTATTATCTCTTCGCTATCAAATTCATTATCATAATATGCATCTATAAATATTTCAGTATCAAAATTTAATTTTTTATTTAAAATTTTATCCATTTTTAATTTATCTTTTTTATATTGTTCATTATTTTCAGGAATTGCATTAAACATTTTTTCATACCATGTTTTTTGATATTTTATATAGTATAAATCTGCTAAACATAATCTTATTTTATTTTTACATTCAACATAACTATTATCACTTAATATAAATGATTTTAATTGAGGAAAATGATGTAAAGTAAAAATAAGAGAACATTTAATTAATTGTATCATGTCTTTATTTTTTTTCAAAATATCTTTTAAGGCACATTTTTCATAATAACTGATATCTAAAATTACTGCTTGATTTCCTTTATATGGAATCTGAATACTTATACATTTTATATTTATTCCACCAATATTTACAATATATTCTTCTGTTTCATAATTATCTATAATAGTTGCATAATATTTTTTTTTAATATTTTTATTATTATGTTTATAAGAGGATTCTAAAATATAATATTTATTTTTCATATACTATTATTATCATAAAATATTTAATTAAAATAATTTTGGAAATCTAATTTTTAGATCATTCCATAGTCGTAATTTCTCAGAAGATTCAAATCTTTCTTCTTCTATTTTTTTATTACGATCTTCAACTCTTAATTTTGTTTTATCATATAAAGTTTTATCTTTTTTACTCAATTTTGAATATTCTTTCAATAAAATTTCATTATCTTTATCAATAAGAGCATTATATTTTTCTAATTTTTTAATATGTTCTTCTTTATCTTTTACAGAATAATTTGAATAATCAATATCAAGAATATAAGTTACAAAATTTGTTTTTGCATTTTGTACTGTATTTGATTTCCAAATTCCAAGTGATTTTAATGATTCTTTTTCTTTCAATTTTGTTTCATCTAAAATTCCTTTTGTATCAATTCTCTCTTTTGGTAATTCATTATTTTTACAAATATATTCTAAGCATTGATCATATTTCTCAATCCATAATTCTAGATTAGAAATTTTGCCAAATAGATAGGAATAATCCATTTGTAATTTTTCAAATTTATCTTTCTTTTCAGTATCATTTTCAAATTTATTTTTATTATATATTTTTTCTTGAGTTTTATACCAGATTCTTAAATTATATTCTTCAATTTTACTTTTATTTTCAATGGGTAATTTATTATTTAGTTTGATAAAATTTATTAAATTATCATATATTTCAATCCATTCATTCATTTTTTCATTAAATAAATGAGAATATTTATCTTTAAATTCAATCCATTCATATCTTGTATTTTCATCTTTCATCGCTTTTTCAATTTTATTGTATTCATCATTATTTCTAACAATCCATTTTGCAATTTTAATATTTTCGGGGGATTCAGATGATGCTTGAGTTGGTAATCTTGAATTATTAATAATAAAATCTTCTAATTCATTTAATTTATTCGACCAAATTTCATTAGTTGTAATAAATAAATTTTTATTTTCAGATATAAATTCATTCCAAATTTGTTGAATTTCAGGTAATTTCATAATATTATTATTATTTTTTAAATCATATAGTTGATTTTTTAAAAATGAACCAACTTTTTTTTCAATTTTATCTTCACTTTTTTCAACTGGTCTTCTATTATATTTTTTAATAAAATCTTTTAATTCATTTAAATTCTTTTTCCAAAGATCGAATCCATAGCCAAATTTTCGAATAGAAATAATAATATTATCAAGATCTTTATATAGTTCTTGATATTCTTTTTTATTTCTTTTTAATATTCCACCATTATTTTCATCTGTATTTAATATTACAACTTTATTTTCAACAAAATTATCATCAAATTCTTTTAAATGAGAGATAAATATTGTTATATCATCAAATTCATTACACCATAAAAATATTTTTGTAATTTTATGTGGATTATCTTCATCTTTTCTATTGGCTCTACATAATCTTTGAATATTTGAAATTTTACTTTCACTTGGATAACTAATAAATATTGAATCACATTTAATAATATTTATACATTCATTCAATATAGCTACTGAACAAATAATAGAATATCCATTAAAATTTGTAAAATCATTTATTACTTTATCTCTTTCTAAATAGTTATTATCACAAATAATAGAATCTACATAAAGATCAATTGCAAAATAATAATTTAATTCATTCAATATTTTAACCATTTTAATTGTTTCTTCTTGATTTCTCAAATAAATAATACATTTTTTAGATCCAGTTTCTAACATTCCTCTCATAATAAATTTTGCTTTAATTGCTAATTCATTAGATAATTCTGTTAATTCAATCTCTTTAAGAATATCATCTAGATTATTTTTAGATTTAATATCTGGTAAATAAATTTGATAATCACATATATATTTTTCATTTATACATTTACTCATTGAAATTGAATAAATATCAGTTCCAAATATATCTTCATTTTTATATTCACTATTTTCTAAATTAAAAAATCTAGGAGTAGCTGACATAAATAAAATTTTAGAATCAGAATGTAATAATTTGTAAAAATCTGATTTTTCATCAAAAATATCATTTTTAGATAAATTATGAAATTCATCTATAATAATAATTTTATTTGTTAATTTATCTAATAATTTAATTAAAATATCAACTGATTTATAGGTTAAACTTAAAATATTTTTTTTATTTTTATTAAGATCTTTGGTAATTTCTTTCATGTTTCTTGTTCCTTCACTATTTATTAAAATAGTTTGGTAATTTTCTAATTCATTATGAAATAATTCTAAATTTTGTTTGGCATATGCGAGTAGAGGACTAATTATTACAATATTATCATAATCTTTTGCAATCATAATACTAGTATAAGTCTTTCCTGTTCCACATGGCAGATTTAGAATACTTCTTTTAGAATCTTTTAATTTTTCATAAGCCTCTATTTGAAAATAGTAAGGCTCTTTAATTTTTTTAATATTTTTTTCAATTATATTTTGATTAAATTCTTTTTTGATAAATTCAATTTGAGGATTATCAGGTAAATTTTCAAACATATGTGCTAATTTAGTAGTGTAATATACAATTCCATGTTTTTGAAAATGTACCACCATCATATAAAATCCAGCTAGATGCTGAATTGTAACAGAATTTGTTGTAAAATTTTTGCATTGAATTAATTTATATTCATTTTCATTTTCATTTTTCATAAGAATATCACATCCTGTATCAGGAATAGAATTTATTTTATTTTCTTTTCTAATTAGACGATGTTTATTCCATTCACCTAATATACCTGCATCACGTAAAATATATTCAGGAATATCTTTCCATAACCAAGTTTTAACTTGATCATTTTCAAGATATTTTTTGATATAAATCTCGTATTCAGTACCTTTTTCAATATTATTCATTTTATTATTTTATGTTAGTGTAAATTAATATAATTGATTTTGATATAAAAATATTATTCAATTTTTTTTTATTTTTATAAATATATTTATAAAAATATATTTATAAAAAAGAGATATAAATATTATTAAATTAAAAATAGAGTTAAAAAAATTTACTTTGTAAATAATCTAGGTAAGATTCCCATTGCTGTTAGTTCTTGAATCAATAACTTAGATGAGTATGGAATCTGTACCTTTGCAAATCGTGTTGTATTTTCACTGTATAATGATTTATAAATTCCTTTCTCTTCATTAACTGGTGCGATAGTTCCCGTTTCTTTATCAACCCATATCATGTATTTATCAGATGCATCAAAAGTTCTTTCTTTTAAGAATTGTACTGAACCATGAGATAAAATACAGTTATGAACAACAACTCCATTCGCTATAAAATTATTCGTATTTTCTACTTCAATATCACAAACTTCATGCATTCCTGCAGGTCTAATGTCAATTACTTTTAGATTCATTGTTGGTAATCCAATATTATGTCTTTCAACACCATAGTTCATACTATTTTTATCTTCTTCTTCTAAAAACCAATCTAGGGTTCCAATCTCTTTAAAATATTCTTCAGCTGTTGGGAAAGACTTTGATGTAAATTTCCCAAATTTCGTTCCCTTTACTAGATGGTCTGTTAAATCGTGACAACTAGGGATTGCATACTCATGTACTAATGCCTCTTTAGATTGTAATTCTTTCACTGCTTTTTTAATAGCATCTTTTGTTTTTACAATTTTCGTTGGATTTTCTCTTTTAATTTTACTAAAATTAGTAATTTCATCTACTCTTTCAACGATCCAATTATGTTGTCTTGTAACTTCATTTCTTAATCTTTTATAGGATACTCCTGCTTCTAATCTTTGATTTTTATGGCAACAATATCTAAATCCAATCTTTTCATAAAATGGTATTAATTCTGATATATCAAAATGCATAGTTAATTGATAATTTCCATCTTCTATATTAGATTCATTATTAATCTTCTTCGATGAGCTTGTTTCCTTAAAAGTTTGGACAGTAATATTTCTTATATCAAATCTATTGAATAGTTTAATAATATCATTAAACATATTAGTTAATGAGTCTCTATATTCATAAGCTCTAGTTTTAGAAAATCCAATTGATGATAATACATCTCTCTTTCCTCTATGTAATCCTATGTAACATGTATGTCCATCAGCTCCAAACATTCCTGCTAAAAATTCTCTCACAATAGGTTTTGGACAGTTGGGATCGAGAATAAATTCTGGCAATGTTGCATTTTGATTTACTTTTCTACCAATAACTAATCCTTTTAATTCCATTATGTCTTGTAAAAAATTATAAGGTATTCTAATTTGATAACAATTTTTCTTCTCAAATTTTTCTTGATATATATTGCAGAATAAAGCTAAGTCTTCTAATAATCTACTTAAATCAATTGAATGACCTAGATTTATTACACCATAATATAAATTTCCATCAATATATATTCCACCATCCATAATAAAATATCCTATAAATCTAGCAAAAGCTAAACTTTTTAAATAATTTTCTTTATTATCCGTTTTTAATTCTGTATTTCCAAAATTTAATTCCCAATTATTACATTCTTTTATCTCTTCTTCTAAATCAATTAAAGGATAATTAACACTCGCTTTAATTCTAATACTATTTACTTCTAAATCTTTTGCTTTCATCCATTTGTTTTCTGATGTTAAGAATGGATGTTCAGGTGTAAATATTACTTTTCTTCCATCTTGATAAGTTATTTCTAAACATTCTTTCTCTCCTTTATTAGCAAAATTTAATTGTTTTGAAAGAACAATACTATTTGATTTTTCACACCATGATAATACATTATTTCCATTATTATTTTCTAATTTTCCTAAATATAAACTTAATCCATAACTTTGAGGAATTGGAGTGAGATAATGTCCACAATCCCTTTCCATTTCTCCAAATCTAAATCCACCATCCCGACTTCTACCTTCAGCAGGCTGCATTGTTAAAAGCTGGTATGGCCCTGTTGCTCTGCTATTTCCAGTCCAGCATACTTTACCATTTCTGCGAATGAAAAATACCTCTGAAGGAACATGTACACACCATACTGGTTTTCGCTCCATTTCTACCCAAACTTCTTCTAAAACATTATCATCGACCCATGCGTCTTTATCATCTCTATATAATGTACAAGTATATATATCATTTTTGTAATCAATATCACATGCATAACCACAATGTAATGCTTCTATTTGAACATTATTAGCAACCTGTCTTAAATCAGTTTCATAAGTATTACTAGATCCAAACAAATTATTAATTGTATCTAATGAGCCTAATTTATAAGACCAATCTATATTCTTTTTATATAAAACTTTCTTTCCAATAATATCTTTAGCTTTCATAAATTTAAAATCCATACCATTTTGAGATACCCACATTCTATGTTCTCCTGTTACAACAAGATCAATATTTGCTGTTTTAATATAATACATACTTTCATGATAATCTGGGTAATTAAATATTTCTAGGGGTTTTTCGTATTTTAATGAATTATCTTCTGAGAGAGTTGCAATCTCATCATACTCTTTCAATTCATTATGTTTCTTCCATCCTACCTTTGTTAATATTTCTGTTTCATAATCAATGCAATGTTGTTTATCTTCAACAAGATGCTTTAATCTATAATAAAAAGTAGGTCCCATAAAGATTGCAGCTTCAATCTGTTCACCAGTCTTTCCATTATATAATATTTCCGTTCCAGCTCCATTATATCCAAGCTTCTCCATAATTTCAGTAATATTCTCTACAGTAACTTTTGTAAAAGGAGTAGCATCTAATTCAGAGCCAGCTACTGTACCAACTTTTCCAAAAATACATTCAATCATATGTGCTATAGTCATACGACTAGGAATAGCACTTGGACTCATAATAATATCAGGTACTACACCATCTTTTGTAAATGGCATATCTTCTTGTTTATATGTTAAACCTATTGTTCCTTTTTGACCCTTTACCCTACTTTTGCTTTCACAAAAGAATAGACTGTACCTTAAGCAGAATCTGGTTGATTAGACCATCATTTTCCACCGAAACCCGTGCGGTCGTTGAGGGAATATCATACATCTCATCTTAACGATGCTTAGATATTTTACCCGCGGATTACCCAATTCTTACCGTTATTACCATACCCGACGCTATTAACGTGGCCATTATTTGTTTTCACAAAATAACTTGGTAGATAAGACTCTAAGGGCTTCCCCGTCATTATGAGGTTTCTCACCAATCTTTTTAGAAAAAAGATTCCAAAAACTAGTAGTTAACAGTGACCTTATAATCGATTATTAAATCGATTATTAAATCTAATCCTAAGTCAAAGTTTTTGAAATCTTTTTAGAAAAAAGATTCTAAAAACTAGTAGTTAACAATGACCTTATAATCGATTATTAAATCGATTATTAAATCTAATCCTAAGTCAAAGTTTTTGGAATCTTTTTGTCTAAAAAGATTGATTAGCATATGGTTTTTATTGTTTTTCCATCCAACAATAATAAAGAACTCAACTATTTATCCTATAACAGAGCTTTAATGTTATAAGTAGTATGCTTTTCGACACTAGTCAAATCAATGTCTTGAATTTCCACACCATACTGGTATTCCATTATTTCTTACATAAATTATTCCTGAATTAACATTACAACAATAAACTTTTCCTTTATATTTTATAATGCTATCATTTCCATTTTCTCCATTTAATTTTCTAAATTTATTTACTAATGGTTTATTTTGTGTTTTTATTATAGTAAGCTTATAATTATTAACTATATTTTTTAACATATCTTCATCTTTGTATTCTGTATATTTATTTGCAGAATATCCTGCATGTAAACATAATCTTTGAAAATCATCTGCTAATTTTTCACTACAAGTATCATATCTCATTTTTTCATTCATGTAATTTCCACCACCTAAAACTATACTATTCATTAATATTTCTGAATTTTCTTTTGATAAATCCCATACCCAATCAGGTAAAAATTTATTTATTTCTCTAAATGAGTACTTTTTAAAAAAATAAAATAACTGTTTATCTTTTATAATCAATTTATCTAAAATTACATTATTTTCATATCCAATTATTTTAAAATTTAATTCTAATGCTTCTTTAACTCTTTTTTTATGAATAGCAAATTCAATTTGATTATTATGAACCCATCCTTCTGCAATCCATATACCAAAGATTATCAAAAATGCTTTTATATCAACTCTTCTTTCATGAATATCATCATAACCTGGTAATATAAAATATTCATTATTATTACTATTATTATATAATTCTATATTTTTAAGGTATTTAACCTTCTCTCCAATTATTTCTTTTGCTTCTTTAATATTATAATTTTCTCCTTTACGATCTCCTATATACATTCTATGATTTAAAGTAACTTCTAAATCTACTTGATCAGATTTAATTTTATAAATTTCTTCATCACAATCATAAGACATAACTTCCGTTGGAAAATCATAATAGAGTTCATTGCCATTAATTAAAGTTGCAACTTTGTCATTTATGGTTAATTCTTTAAAATATTTCCATCCACTTATTGTTAAAATCATTGTATTTTCTGTATAACAACTATATTTATCCCCTACTTCAGGAATTCTATCACTTCTAACTCTCACTTTCACAAAATTATATCCATCACCATTACTATTCTTATAAACCTTGTCAACAATACCAGATTCATTAGCTCTTAATGGTGTGCTTAAATCTCTTGCTTTAGGATCACCTTCCATTGCATCTTTTAGCATAGTTACTTTTCCAATAATAATATCATTACCTTCTACTACAGAATCTACTTTCACAAAACCATTTGGATCTAATTTATCATAAGAACCATAACTCATTTTTTCAGTATAAACTTTACCATTTGGATAATATTTCTGTGGTTTACAAAATTTTTCATCTTCTAAAGTTGCACTATTTTTCTTCTCTTCATCCATATATGTTCTATAAAAAGATGATTTAAATAATCCTCTATCAATCGAACTCTGATTAAATATCAATGAATCTTCTTGATTATAACCAGTATAACAAGCAATTGCTACAATTGGCATTTGACCACTTGGTAAATCACTACTATGGACATATTTACTTGTTTCAGTATTAACCATTGGTTTCTGAGGATAATGTAATATATGTGCCATTGTATCCATTCTATGTCTAAAAGCAGTGGAATATACACCCATAGCTTGTTTACCCATAGCACCTTGATATAAATTTCTAGGAGCTTGATTATGATCAGGGAATGGTATATTACATGCTAAGACACCTAATATTAATGATGGATGAATTTCACAATGAGTATATGTATAAAATGCATAATTCTCACGCTTATTTTCAATTAAATTATCTTTACTCATACAGATCATTAATGTATCAGATTCATTTACATCAACATATTCTATAATAGCATTATCAACTAATTCATTTGTTTCATTACTTTCATTTCTTTTAAGTAAATCTCTCCATAATAATTTCTTATCAATAATTTCATCAGCTAATTGATTTGTAATTCTAAATTTATTATTGTCAATAATATATAAAGGTCTACATAATCTTCCTGCATCTGTCCAAATCTGTATTTCATTATATTGAATGTACCATGCAATAGATATATAAGGATTTATAATTCCATTTCTTCGTAATGTTTTTAAATTTTTGACAAGAGTTTTAGGATCAAAAGATTGTCCATACCAATCTCCATTTACAAAAACTTTTACGCTATCAAAAATATCAGATGGTTTTATTCCTTCTAATGATAATACACCATATTCATCTAAGAAGGATTTAATTGGATCTGTTAAACAAGGAATTGTAATATGGCAAGTGAGTGCCATATTTTTAACCATACCAATAGATGCTCCTTCAGGTGTTTCAAAAGGGCAAATAACACCCCACTGTGTACAGTGTAATTTTCTAGGTTCAGTTAATTTTAATGTTTTATCCATTGGTGCAATTATTCTTCTCATATTTGATAAAGTTCCTAAATAAGTTAATCTTTGCATTACAGCAGCAATTCCTTTTTTTGATTTTGCATGAGATTTATGACCCCAATTACCAGTACTCAACGCAAATTTTGTATCATTTTCAATGCTATTTGGTTTTAATTTTTTGCTTAAATTATTGGGCAATTCACTTATTTTACCAGCCAACATATCTTTGTCACATATCATTTTAAGTTCTTTAGTAAATTTACCAAAATTAATCCTAAATAATTGAGCCATTAATTCTCCACTTGTTTCAACTCTTTTATTTAAAAATGAATCTCTATCATCATAATCAATTAGTCCTAGATGACTTTTTAATAATTTATTTACCATATATCCTAAAAAATATGCTTTTTTAACTGGTGATGTTCCAACATGTGGAAATAACTCAGTGCATAAAAGATCAAAAGCATATTTCAATTTACATTTATTATTTTTATATTTCATTGTATTAATTCCATTTATATATTTTGCAATATATTCTAAAGCAATTTTTTGAGTTTGTATAGGTTTTGCTTCTTCAATAGATGCTTTTAACAAATCCATTAAATTATTGCTATTTTCGTTTGAAATATTATATACTATTAATTCAACAATTGATTTATCACTTATAAAATTTAATGCTCTAAAAATAATTATTAAAGGAATATCTTGTTTCATTCTTTTTTGTAATCTTACTCTTATAACATTTCCTCCAAAAGTTTCTTCTTTAGCTTTCATTTTAACCCATACATGTGAAATCATAGATGGATTATCAGGATGGATACATGATATCTCAGCAGTATCGGAATACTTATTTTGAGAGCCTTTCTGTTTAAAACAACAGATTTTATTATCACATTTTTTTTCTTGAGAAATAATAATTTTTTCACTTCCCTTTACTATAAAATATCCTCCATAATCATAAATACCTTCTCCCATATCCATCTTTGTTAAATTGTTCTGTTCTGATAAAACACAATACTTTGATCCAACCATAATAGGCATTCTTCCACAAGGGAATTTTTCTAATGTAGGATGTGGAGTTATTTGTTGATCGCCAGAAATAGGATCAATTTTAACAGTCTTATGATGAATATCGATATATAAATTTCCACCATAAGTTAATTTTCTTAATCTAGCTTCACTTGGATACATAGGTTTATTTGGCGAATCATATAATACTGGCTTACTAATATAAATTTTTCCAAATTCAATTTGATAAGTTTCAGTATATAATTGCAATTCATCATTCCATGTATCTTTATTGAATATTTTGATAGGATTAAATTCTTTTTCTTTTACAATAGATGGTAATTCTATATTCATAAAATAGTTAAAAGAATTTAATTGATGATCTATTAAAACATTATCTTGTTTAAAAAATGTATCAATTACATTCCAAGTTTTATTTTCCCAGTCAAAATCATTATTTTCAAAATTATTCATGTTTATATCTATATTATAATATACTATTAAAAAGTTTTAAATTAAAATAATTTAATCATTTTTTTTTAATTTAATATAAATTCAGGATATAAAAGAGGATATTTCCTTATATTTATTAATAATTCTCCGTAAAAATTATATACGTCTAAATTTGATTTTATATTTGCAAAAAAAATAATGTATTCTATATACAAATTCATTAATTCAGAATTATATGATAAATCATGATCTTTATTAAAAGAAGAAATAATATTAAATATACATTTTCTTTTTTCAGCAAAATATTTAAATATTTTTAAAATTTTTTCATCATCATATGATAAAATAATTTCTGAAAATAATTTACTTTCATAGATTATTTTAATTATATTTTTAATATTATCATTATTTTTTTCTAAAAAATCAGCTTTTAAAGTTTTACGCAGTAAATCTGCATATCTATAAATTAATATTGATTTATACATATTCTTTGATATAGTTTTATTCATTTTGATTTAATTAATAATGTTAATAATAATAATATATTCTAAACTATTATTAATCAATTTTTATTTTTAGGTTGACAATGTTATACTTGTTATTCTAATATTACCATAATAAACTGAACCTGCTACAGTATTACCTGGTACATTTACTCTAACTGCATAATAACTTGATGTAGATCCTGGTTGATCAATAGATTGCATTGAAACTGTAAATGCATTAAAGCCATTATTTGCTCCTCCTAATTGACTAATTGTATATAATGATGTTTGTAATGCATTAAATGCAGCTGTTCCAGCATTATCTTGTGGAGCATAAACATCAACACTCGTTCGCGAAGCTAGATTGATAATATTAGATGTAATTGCCTCAGCTGCTGTCATTCCACTACTACTACGCATGATTGTCGATGAAAAATTTAAAATAGAAGTATTTGAATTTGCATAAACTTGAAATGAAGATGATACCAAAATGGATTGTGTACTTGTAGTTATAATTGGTCCTATATTAATTGAATCTAAAAAATAAGAAGTTACTCCAGCAGTAGGTGGACCAGTATATCCAGAATAACCGGTTGCACCTAAAATTAAATTGGTAATTCCTGTTGGACCAGTATGTCCAGTATATCCTGTATAACCAGTATAACCTGTATATCCTGTATATCCTGTAGGTCCAGGAAGACCAGTAGGTCCAGGAATACCAGTTGGTCCAGGAGTACCACTTGGTCCAGGAAAACCAGTTGGACCGGTGTATCCTGTATAACCAGTATATCCAGTATAACCTGTAGTTCCTGTATATCCTGTATAACCAGTATATCCTGTATAACCAGTATATCCAGTATAACCTGTAGTTCCTGTATATCCAGTAGTTCCTGTAGCTCCAGTAGTTCCTGTAGCTCCTGTATAACCTGTATAACCAGTATATCCAGTATAACCTGTAGTTCCAGTAGCTCCTGTATATCCTGTATATCCTGTATAACCTGTAGTTCCTGTAGCTCCTGTATATCCTGTATAACCAGTATATCCAGTAGTTCCAGTAGCACCTGTATAACCAGTATAACCTGTATAACCAGTATAACCTGTAGCTCCTGTATAACCTGTATAACCAGTATATCCAGTATAACCTGTAGTTCCAGTAGCTCCTGTATATCCTGTATATCCTGTAGTTCCAGTAGCTCCTGTATAACCAGTATAACCTGTATATCCAGTATATCCTGTAGCTCCAGTAGTTCCAGTATTTCCTGTATAACCTGTATAACCAGTATATCCAGTAGCTCCAGTATATCCAGTATATCCAGTATAACCTGTAGTTCCTGTATATCCAGTATATCCAGTATATCCAGTATATCCTGTAGTTCCAGTAGCTCCAGTAGCACCTGTATAACCACTATATCCAGTAGCTCCTGTAGCTCCTGTATAACCTGTAGTTCCAGTAGCTCCTGTATATCCTGTATAACCAGTATATCCAGTAGTTCCAGTAGCTCCTGTATATCCTGTATAACCAGTATATCCTGTAGTTCCAGTAGTTCCAGTAGCTCCTGTATATCCTGTATAACCAGTATATCCAGTATAACCTGTAGTTCCTGTATATCCAGTAGTTCCTGTAGCTCCAGTAGTTCCTGTAGCTCCTGTATAACCTGTATAACCTGTAGTTCCAGTAGCTCCTGTATATCCTGTATAACCAGTATATCCAGTATAACCTGTAGTTCCAGTAGCTCCTGTATATCCTGTATAACCAGTATATCCTGTA
>Ga0214919_10007725_pt1 | contig 14421 bp, 15 predicted proteins | sample LL1503_MetaG_FD_177994 | JGI IMG/M metagenome (GOLD analysis project Ga0214919, IMG submission 177994) | Freshwater microbial communities from Lake Lanier, Atlanta, Georgia, United States - LL-1503 | ecosystem: Environmental > Aquatic > Freshwater > Lake | place: USA: Georgia | collected...
AAGCGCCCCAAGTGTTTTTGCTGCAAGGGCAAGGCATGTTTTTCATAACGCAGCAGGTATTCGTCCATCAGCCCATGGGCGACGGTGTAGGTGCGGTGTTCGTAAATCATGGTCGGTCCAGGGCTCAATCAGCGCGGATTTGGGCCTCTTTGAGCCAGGGCAGCCAGCGCTCAAAGTCGGCTTGCAAGCGGGCCCCAAATCCGGCGCTGTCTTTGGGGTTGCTGAAACCGGCATCGGCCAGTTTGGCGGCCACATCGGCTTGGTGCACCACATGGTGCAAAGCGGCCTCCAACTTCTTTTTCATCTCGGGCGGGGTGCCCGCAGGCACCAGCACGCCGTACCAGTTGGTCATTTGCAAAGCCGGCATGCCTGCTTCAGCGGCGGTGGGGATGTCGGGCAACTGAGGCGAGCGCTTGGTATCAAACACCACCACGCCTTTGATGCGCCCGTCGCGGATGTAAGGGCGCAGCACAGGCACATCGGCGTTGACCAGGTCCACCGTGCCGCCCATCAGGTCGACCAAGGCCGGGGCCGCACCCCGGTAAGGGATGTGCACCATCGACACATTGGCGGCTTTGGCAAACAGCTCGGCCCCAATGTGCATGGTGCCGCCCACGCCGGTCGAGCCATAGTTGAGTTTGTTGGGTCCTTTGGCCTTGGCCACCAATTCACTCAAGGTGTTGACCCCCAGGCCGGGGCGCACCACGAGCATGGTTTGCACCTCGCCCAGCAGGTAAAGCGGCTCCACGTCTTTGCGCGGGTTGTAGGGCAAATTGGGCGTGATGCCCGCAGTGATCACCAGACTCGACGTGGTGAGCAACAAGGTGTTGCCGTCGGCCGGGGCCTTGGTCACCGCGCTCACGCCAATCACGCCGCCTGCGCCGCCACGGTTGTCGATCACCACCGTTTTGCCCATTTGCGCGGCCAAGGGCTGGGCAATGGTGCGGGCAATTTGGTCGGCCGGTCCACCTGCGGCAAAGGGCACGATGATGCGGATGCTGTCGGATCCGGTTTGTGCCTGGGCCAGGCTGGCCCAAACACAGGCTGCGCTGACCATGGCGCGTAAAAGCTGATTCATATGGTGTCCCCTTTGTTGTGCTGAGCTTGGCCAAGCCATGGTGTGATATGACCACCATGACAGCCCCCTGGGCCCATCAGTTGGTCGCTGGCAGTATCACTTGTATTTGGTGGCCGCCAGGGTCGCCATGTCGACTCCGGCGTCGATGTCTTTCTTTTGCCGGTTGTCGCCCATGTCGATCTTTTGCGCTTGCACCAGCACATCGGCGGCACGGGCAAAGGGCACGAAGACCACACCGGCCTCGTCGGCCAGTACCAAGTCACCGGCTTGCACCCGTTGGCCTGCGATGCGCACCTCGCCATTGATTTCAATGGTTTGCAAACGCCATTTACCGGTGATGGGGGTGATGCCACGCGACCAAATGGGGAACCCCAGGTTGCGCGATGAGCTGGGATCGCGGTACGAGCCCTCGATGATGGCCCCGGCACACCCCGAGCGATGTGCCAAGCTGGCCGATTGACCGCCCATGTTGGACACACCGGTGAGCCCTTCGATGACCACCACATCCCCGGGTTCGGACAGGTTGTAGGCCTCGTGTTCGCCCATGCGGCCGCGCCCGGACAAGGCGCTCAAGTGATCGCCCTCTTGCTGTTCGATGTTGCGCACCGTCACCGCCTGCCCCACCATGCGGGCTTGGGGCAAGTTGGGCGCCAAGGTGCAAGCCGCCACGGCACCGCGCAAGCCCAGGTTGTCCATCGCGTCTGAGACGGTGCAGGTCAGGTCTTCAATTTGCGCAAAGGCCGCCAAGGTTTGGGCGGGCAAGCGCGGGATGGTCATGGAGCGGATGGCCTCTAAGGGCACGCGGCCGGTGGGTTTTTTGGGGGTGGTCATTGGTCAAGCCATTGGCAAATGGGTTTCCATTGGAGCAGGTCTTTGTCAACCTTGGAGGGAGCGATGTCAAACATCGACAGGCCATGGGCGGCCAGGTGCACGTAATACTGGGTGTCACGCAAATAGCTGATGACGGGAATGTCCAAGGTGGCGGTGAACTCACGCAGTTTGCCCGCCGAGATGGTGCGCGGGTCCACCCGCATGCCAATGATCCCCAACTCGGTCTGCTGTTCTTTGGCCAAAACCCGCAGTTTTTTCAAAAACTCGTGGGTGGCAAACATGTCAAACACGCTCGACTGCAAGGGCACCAGCACCTTGTCGGCCTTGGAGATGAGGTTTTTCAAACGCCAACCGTCTACCCCCCCGGCCGTGTCCACCACCACATGGGTCGTGCCCTTGGGCGGTTTGGCGTTGATCACCAAGTCGGCTTGCAACTCCCAGGTGCGGATTTTGGGCAGGGTTTCGGGGCGCAGGGTCAGCCAATGGCGCGAAGACTGTTGGGCATCGGTGTCCCCCAACATGACGCTGTGATTTCTTGACGCAAAATAGCCCGCGATGTTGGTCGACAAGGTGGACTTTCCCACGCCCCCTTTTGGATTCACAACCACCACAATTGTCATTTGTATATCATTCAACAAAAAATGCTTGGTTCATTTTACGGGTGCTGGCGATTGCATCTACAAAACTTTACACCCATGACCCACTTTGGCCTGCGCCGCTCAGGCCTGCGACCTGCCTTGCACCAGCTGTTTCGCCTCCTGGCGGCGGGCTTTGTGCTGGCCACAGCTGGGGCGGCGCTGGCGCAAATTCCCGTGCCCACCATGGGCGTGTACCCCAACCGGGCGATCAAATGGATCGTCCCTTTTGCCGCCGGTGGGTCGGGCGACACCATCGCCCGCTTGCTGGCGGATCGCATGGGTGCGGCCTTGGGCCAACCGGTGCTGATCGACAACCGCGGTGGCAACGGCTCGGTGCTGGGCACCGAGGTGGCAGCAAAAACCGCTGCCGACGGCCACACCTGGCTGCTCAGCAACGGCGCGGCCATCACCACCGGCCCCCTGATGGGCCAGGTCACCAACTACCGGCCCTTGGAGGACTTTGTTCACGTGACGCTGATTGGCAGCTTCACCAATGCTTTGATCGTGCGCCAAGACCACCCGGCCAAAAACATCCAAGAGTTTTTGGCCTTGGCGCGCAGCCAACCCAATAAATTGAGCTATGGGTCGGCGGGGGTGGGCTCCGCAGGTTTTTTGACCGGTGAAATGCTCAAACAACTGGCCCAGGTGCAAATGGTGCATATCCCCTACAAAGGCTCTGGCCCGGCCCTCAACGATTTGCTGGGCGGACAAACCGACGCCATGTTCAATGCCCTGATCTCTTCGGCACCGCACATCCGCAGCGGGCGGGTGCGCGCCTTGGCCATCACGGCAGCGGCCCGCGATGGCGAGTTCACCCAGGTGCCCACCTTGTCGGAGGCGGTGCCTGGCGCGGTGGGCGACGCTTGGTTTGGCCTGTCGGTGCCCGCCAAAACCCCCGCAGCGGTGGTCGAGCGACTGCACCAAGAAATGGACAAGTTGCTCAAAACCCCCGAGGTCAAAGCCCGCCTCACCGAACTGGGCATGGTGACCCTGAACATGGGGCCGCGTGGATTTCAGACTTTTTTACAGACCGAAAACAAAAAGTGGGCGCCCATCATCCGCGCTGCCCACATCAAAATCGAATAAACCCGCCAGCGCAGGCGGTCATCAAACAATGGCGGCCGATTCGCGCAAGCCAGTGATCATGGACGTGTTGCGCAAGTGGGCCTTGTGCAGCGCCGGGTCGTTGGCTTTGCGCTGCAAGTCTTGCAAAGCGGCGCGGCGCTTGCCCATGTCGCGCTCTTGCATGCGGGCGCGGTTGCGACCGGATTGCTCGAGCACGTGGGCAATGGCAATCGGGCGGCGCTGGCGCTCGTAGCGTTGCAACAAATCCATAGACCCACCTTGCCAAATGTCGCGCAGCTTCTCGCTCAGGTTGAAGGCGTCGTGGATGCCACCGTTCATGCCCATGCCACCGCTGGGGCTGTTGAGGTGGGCGGCGTCACCGACCAACACCACCCGACCCACCACGTATTGCTGCACCACCCGCTGGTGGATGCGGTAGGGGCGCACCTCCAGCACTGGGTGGCCTTGGCTGGCAGGGGCAATGCGTTGAATTTTTTCGCGCACGGCCTCCACGCCCACGGCCTCTTCCATGCTTTGCCCTTCATCGGGGTAGAGGCTGATGCGCCACAGGTTTTTGAGGCGCAGAAGGCTGAACGTGCCCCAGTCGCTCCAGCAATAGTTGATGAAGGCCAGCAGGGGCAAGTGGTCGTGGAACGGGAAATGCGTGGTTGCCAAAATGGTGGTCTCGGGAAAGGTGTGACCGTCAAACGACAAGTCCAATTGCTTGCGCACCTGGCTGCGACCGCCATCGGCGCCCACCAAAAAAGCACCCCGCACGGCCACGGTCTCGCCTGCGGGTGTGCCATAGGTCACATCAACATGGTCCTCGGCTTGGCTGAACGAGACCAGCGGGTGGCCCATCAAGACTTTCACATGGGGCAAATCGCGTGCAATTTGCGCCAGCAACAGCTCTGACAAGCGCCACTGCTCGCACTGCAAGCGGTAGGGGTGCGCTGTTTCATCCTTGAGGACCGATAAATCAAATTGCGCAAACTCATTTGTGCTGTGCATGCGCACTTGCCAGGTGGGGGCGATCAAACCTTGGGCGATCAGCCCTGGGGTAAGGCCGTAATCGTCGAGCATGTCCAAAGTGGGGGGATGAAAGGTTGACGCCCGCAGATCGCGGCTGATATCGGCCTCGGACTCGAGCACCACACAAGGGATGCCCCAGTGGCCCAGGCGCAAAGCCAGCATCAAGCCCACGGGACCAGCGCCAGCGATGATGATCGGTAGGGGATGGGATGTATTCATAAGAGGTTCACTGGTTCAAAGGTTTGCCGCAGCGTTGGGCCCAGCTTCAGGGGGATTGCCACAAGCCCATGGCCTGCGCACGCGGTGCCCACAAGGCACCACTCAACCAAGGCGCGATGTCACGGTACTGGGGCTGGACAGCTGAGGTGGCTTGCCACATCAGTGCCAACATGCTCGACAACACGGGGGGGCCATCGCCCTGCCCTTGCGTTCTGATGGCCTGCAAGCTGGGCATGCCGGTGCCCAGCATCAGCACCGCATCTGCGCCCGTGCTGCGCAAGCCTTGGACGGCTTGGGCGGCGGCGTCTGCGCCCGTGGTGTAAATGGCATGAAAGCCTTCAGAAGTCGTGGCCACGTTTTGCACCTGCAACACCTCAAACCCATGCGACTGCCAGTAAGCCACGCTGGCTTGGGTCAGCTCGCTGGGGTAAGGCGAAGCCAGGGCCAAGCGCTGTGCACCCATGTGTAGCAAAGCCTGTACCACGGCCGTCCCTGCGGTCACCACCGGGATGCCCAAGCGCTGCGCCCAGTGGTCGACCCATTGCACCTCGGCCTGGCGACCGAGCAAATAGGACGAACCGGTACAGGCCAGGGCCAAGACCGTCAAAGGGGCGTTGGCAAACTGCGTGAGGGCGGGCGACAAATCACCAAAGTAGTCGCGCAGGCGCTGCATCAAATCGGGCGCGGCGCTGACCAATCGGCCGTTGATGAGTGAAAACCCAGCCGGCAACAAGGCCCAAGCTTCGGGCTCCACCGTGGTGTTGGCCTGTGGGGTCAACAGACTCATCAGCCCTTGTGGGGCGTATGCAATGCTCATGGCAGGAAGGTGATTTGAGAGTTCCCATCCTAACCAAGTCTGCTCCAGCAACCCTTTGATATGGGGCAAAGATGTCGGGGTTTATTGAAGCGAAGACAAAAATTGCTTCAACTCTGCCGTTTGGGGATCTTGGAACAAGGCGTCAGGTGGGCCCTGTTCGTGCACCCGCCCCTGGTGCATGAAGATCACCCGGTGGCTGACCTTGCGCGCGAAATTCATTTCGTGGGTGACCATCAGCAAGGTCATGCCCTCACTCGCCAGCGACTCCACCACGGCCAGCACCTCGCCCACCAACTCTGGGTCGAGCGCGGAGGTGATTTCGTCGCACAACAAAATGCCCGGTTCCATGGCCAAAGCACGGGCAATGGCCACACGCTGTTGCTGACCGCCAGAAAGTTGGTCGGGATAAGCGTCAAACTTTTCTGCCAAGCCCACGCGTGCCAACAATCGCTCGGTCAAGGCCCTTCTTTGGGGTTCGGGCGACTTTTTGACCAAACCGGGCGCGAGCATGATGTTTTGACCCACGCTCAAGTGCGGAAACAAATTGAAGGACTGAAAAATCATGCCCACTTGCTGGCGCAAAGCACGCATGGCCTGAGGGTTGTCGTACACCAAGGCTTGACCGTTCACCTGCAAGCTGCCATGTTGGAAGGTTTCCAGGCCATTGATACAGCGCAACAAGGTGCTTTTGCCCGAACCACTTTTGCCAATGATGGCAATGACTTCACCCGCGCTCACGGTCAAGTCGATGCCCTTGAGCACTTCGTTGGGCCCAAAGGATTTGCGCAGCCCCTGTATGTGCAGGGCGAGTTGGGCTTCAGTGGCTGTGGGCATGAAATCGGCTTTCCAGTGAACGGGCGTACCGGCTGATGGGGTAACAAAGGGCAAAGTAAAGCAAGCCCACCATGCTGTACACCACAAAGGGCTTGAAGGTGGCATTGGTGATCATGGTGCCCGCTTTGGTGAGTTCGACAAAACCGATCACCGAAGCCAAGGCCGTGCCCTTGACCACTTGCACCAAAAAACCCACGGTGGGGGGGATGGCCACGCGTGCCGCTTGGGGCAAGATGATGTGGCGCAATTGCTCGCCAAAGTTGAGGGCCAAACTTTTGGCGGCTTCCCACTGACCCAGCGGAATTGATTTCACACACCCGTGCCAAATCTCAGTCAAAAAGGCACTGCTGTACAGCGTCAAAGCCACCGCCGCCGACGTCCATGCCGAAGTGTCCCAGCCCAGCAAGGCCAAGCCAAAGTAAGCCAAAAACAATTGCATCAAAAGGGGCGTGCCTTGGAACAATTGCACATAAGCACCGACCGCTTTTTGCAACCATAGCGATGGGGTGGTGCGCGCCACCAGCAGCGCCAAACCAACCAATCCGCCTCCGACAAAGGCGATCAAAGAAAGCACCACCGTCCAGCGTGCTGCCAACAAGAGGTTGCGCAAAATATCCCACAAGGAAAACTCAACCACGCCGGCCCCCAAACAACCAGCGCCGACCCAGCCAATTGAGGCTGGCGCGGGTGGCCATGGACAGCATCAGGTACAAAGCAGCCGCCACGATGAATGCTTCAAACGCCCTGAAGTTGCGGCTTTGGATCAAATTGGCCGCATAGCTCAACTCTTCGGTCGAAATTTGACCGCACACGGCAGAACCCAGCATGACGATGATGATTTGGCTCACCAACGCGGGCCACACCCGCTGCAAGGCCGGTGGCAGCACCACATGGGTGAAGGTCTGCACGCGGCTGAGCGCCAAACTCAGGGCAGCCTCGAGTTGCCCGCGCGGCGTGGCCTCGATGCCAGCGCGCACAATTTCGGCCGAATACGCACCCAGGTTGACCACCATGGCAATGACCGACGCCCATTCGGCCGACAAGCGCACACCGGCCATGGGCAGCCCGAAAAAAATAAAAAACAACTGAACGATGAAGGGCGTGTTGCGGATCAACTCCACATATGCCCCTACCCCCGGCTTGAGCCAAGCCGGACCTTGGGTGCGGACCCAGGCGCAAGCCACGCCCAACATCACCCCCAAGGCGGCTGACACGGCGGTCAGCCCCAGCGTCCAGGCCACACCTTTGGCCAATAAAGGCCATTCAACCAATACGGCCGCAAAGTCCAGTTGGATGCCCATGATCTGGGGCGTTTTCAGTCAGGCAACTGGCCAGCGCTGCGGCCCAACCACTTTTGCGCCATCTTGTCGATGTCGCCCGCTTTTTTGGCGTCGGCAATGATCGCATTGACCCGGGTGCGCAAGGCATCTTCACCCTTGGCCACGCCAATGAAGTTGGGGCTGTCTTTGAGCAGCAATTTGTACTCGGCGTTGAGTTGGGGGTTCTTTTGAATCATGTTGCCCGCCACCGATGCCCCTGTGGCCAGCAATTGGGTTTGGCCAGATGCAAACGCCGACACGGTGGCGTTGTTGTCCTCAAAGCGCTTGATGTCGGTGCCTGCGGGCGCAACCTTGCCCAACTCTTGGTCTTCGATCGCGCCGCGTGTCACTGCGATGGTTTTCCCTTTGAGGTCGTCGAAGTTTTTCACGCTCAGTGTCTTCGCACCATAAATGGCCTGGAAGAAGGGGGAATAGGCCACGGTGAAGTCAATTACTTTTTCACGCTCTGCATTTTTGCCCAGGGTGGAGATGACCAAATCGGCCTTTTTGGTTTGCAAATATGCGATGCGGTTGGCGCTGGTGACCACCACCAACTCGACCTTGACACCCATTTTGGTGCCGATGTAGTTGGCCATGTCGATGTCCAAGCCCTGGGGTTGTAGATCGGTGCCGACAAAACCATAAGGCGGGAAGTCGGTCGGGATGGCAATTTTGATCAGCTTGGCCTTTTGGACGGTGTCCAGAGCTTGCTGTGCATGGCTGGTCGCGGCAAATGGCAGACAAAAAGCAGCCAGCACAGACGAGATCAAAATGCGTTTATTAAATTTCATGGTTTAGCTCCAGGTTGGGTTGAAGTCAATTTCATCGCGAATTGCGTGCCAAGCGGCCCTTGGTTGTATACAACTTTCTCGCATCATAAATGTGCCAACTTTTGGACAACAGCGGGTAAATCCTGCATTTGGTGCGCGCGCGCACCAAACCCGTGCTGCGCTGCCCCGACTTGCGGCCATGGCCCATGCGACACTGCCCACCTCATCGCAACAGGGGATCTTCAATGGGCATGTTTCATAACCGGGTGGCTTGGGTCCATGGGGCTGCGGGTGCTGTGGGCTTGGCCTGTGCGCAAAGCCTGGCTCAGGCTGGGGCCACCGTGGTTTTGTCAGGGCGCGACGCGGCCAAATTACAAACCGCGTTGCAGCAAGTCAGCGGTAACGCGCACGCTGTGTGCGTGGACATCAGCGAGCGCGATGGCGTGTTTGCTGCGGCCGATGCCATCGAACGCGAGCACGGTCACATTGACATCTTGATCAATTCAGCGGGCGTGAACCCCCGTCAGCGGCATTGGAAGGACTTGTCATATGAGGACTGGCAAAACTCGGTGGATGTCAACCTGACGGGTTTGTTCAACACCTGCCAGGCCAGTTTGCGGGGCATGCGCGTTCGCCGCGACGGGGTGATCATCAACATCGCCTCATGGGCGGGGCACTACGCGGCGTATTTTGCGGGGCCAGCGTATTCCTCCACCAAACGGGCGGTGCTGGCACTGACCGAGACCATCAATATGGAAGAGTGCATCCACGGCATCCGCGCCACGGCCATCTCGCCCGCAGGCATCGACACGCCACTGCTGGACAAGCGCCCCGTGCCACCCACACCGGCCATGCGCGCCACCTTGCTCAAACCCGCCGATGTGGCCCACATGGTCACCCACGTGGCCGGCCTGCCCGCGCATGTGTGCATCAACGACATCTTGATGAGCCCGCGCATGAACCTGCCCTACCTGGGCGAGTTGGAAACCGCCAAGCGGCCTGCCCTGGATGGCCAGGCTCAACACAACGTCAGGGCGGGTTGAACGTTGAGCTTGGCTGCTTTCCATCGGTGAAATCAACGAAGCTGACAGCTTCGCACCATTCAACCCGCTCAATGCCCGCCGCCATTTATGCGCACCATATATTTTTCATCTATTTGTGAGCAGTTGGTAACCCCCATCATCGCCATGTTCCGATCGATCTCGTCATGAAGCAACTGGATGGCATGCATGACGCCGGCTTGACTGGCCACCGCAGCTGCGTAGTTGAAGGGTCGGCCGATGAAGACCATTTTTGCGCCTAGGGCAAGCGCCTTCAAAATGTCAGATCCGCGGCGGAAGCCCCCGTCAACCATCACCGGGTAATGGCTGCCCACCACTTTGACGACACCTTCAAGCATGTCCAGAGGTGCCACGGCCCCGTCGAGCTGTCGCCCACCATGGTTTGACACAATCACCCCATCAGCGCCGCAATTTTTAGCCAAAAGTGCATCCGACACGCTCAATATGCCTTTGATCACAAGATTGCCTTTCCAATGCTTGCGAATGCCTGCCAGATGCTCCCAACTCAGATGCGATGTTCCAGCAAAGTCATTCGCAACTTTGGCGGACAAAATGGGAGATCCCCGCGTTGCAAATAAATTTTCAAAATGCGGCATGCCGTCACAAACAATGGTTCGCAGCAATGTGTTCAGCAACCAGCGCGGCCTGGTGACCCCATCCCACGCGAGGCCAAAGCTGGGACGCAGGGGGACACCAAATCCCGATCGAGCACTATTTTCTCGATTGGCATGAACTGGAATGTCAACCGTAATCACCAGGGTTTTGAAGCCTGCATTTGCCACACGGTCCATCAGTGCCTCCATCGCAGGCCATTGGCTTGGCAGATAGGCTTGAAACCAGGTGCGGGGGCTTTCCATGGCAACCATCTCCATGGGCATCAAAGAGGCGCCACTCATGATGGACACGATACCGGCCTGGCTGGCAGAGTTTGCCAGCACCTGATCGCAACGGTAAGTCGAAAGTGCGTTGATCCCCATGGGGGCAATGCCAAACGGAGAGGTGTATTTTTCCCCAAACAGTTCCACCACCTGCGAGCGTTGCGACACGTCCCGCAGCACGCGGGTCACAAAACCATGATTGCGCAATGCCGCCCAGTTATTCTGGAAGGACTGACCATCCTCGGCGGCACTTGATATATAGCCAAAGATCGGTCTGGGCAAAAGGCGCCGTGCTTGTTCCTCGAAATCATTGAGCGACAAAATTTGACCCAAGATGCGCGGCGGTTTGCCTGATGCCCGGCGTCGAAGGTACTCTTGACCATTTCGTTCAAAAAAGTTCATCGGGAATCCCATTGAAATGCCTTGGCCTTCAATCAACCTTCATTGACACGGGCACCCAAATCTGACTGGATTGCATGGATCCATCGGATGTGTGGGCAGAACACCTACTCTCTGATGCCAACAGTGGGGCCCGTATCCGTTTTGCGAACGATGGGCACAAGCATGGTGATCAGCACAAACATCCCGGTCAGCGCTTTCAGATCAGAGGGCCTCAATCCCAACGCCAAGACAAATCCAATCACTTGAAAGTAGATAAAAGCCCCCACTACCGGCGCAAGGAGTTGACGTTTTATCGATTGATTACCCAACAATGCCTCACCCAGAATGACCGCAGCCAAACCGTTGATGAGCACGCCAAAGCCCAAATTGACATCGGCAAAACCTTGTAGCTGTGCTTGTAAGGATGCCCCGAGTGCCGTGAGCGCACCGCCTATGGCCAAGCCCCAGGATGTGTAACGTGCCACATCAATGCCCTGCGCCTTTGCCATGGGAACGCTGGCCCCAACTGCCCGCATCGCCATGCCCGCCTGCGTTTGAAAAAAGAAATAGAGCAAAACTGTGACCATGGCCACAAGCAACCCAAGCAGCAAAATTTGGTTGTATTGATTCACGGAATTTTCACCAAACATCAAGCTGAAAACGCTGGGGTGGCTGAACAACGCAATATTGGGCTTGCCCATGATTCGGACATTGATGCTAAATAGGATGGTCAAAACGATGATGCCGCACAGCATGGTATTGATGCGCAACCAGCGATGAATCGATGCCGTTGCCATGCCTGCAAGTGCCCCTGAAAAAACAGCCACCATCGTGGCCCCAATCGGAGAAAAATCCAACTCCAGACACGCCGCAAGTGCGCATGCCCCAAGTGGAAAACTGCCCTCACTTGTGAGATCGGGAAAGCTCAGGATCCGCAACGGAATCATGATGCCCAGGGCCACGAGCGCGTAAATCAAGCCCTGGATGATGTTGACCGGCAGCAGCGAAACGAATAGATCAATGACACCCATATCAGGCCGCCAAAGATTGCGGGTCATGGGGCAAATGGAACCGCTCGACCAAGTCATGCAGGGTGAGCGCATCTTTTTCTTTGCCAGCCACATCCAAAATAATTTGCCCTTCGCGCATCATGATCAAGCGGTTTCCATATTTAATGGCTTGGTGCATGTTGTGCGTGACCATCAGCGTGGTCAAGCTCTCTTGCTCGATGACATTGGCCGTTGCCTCCATGACAATTTCAGCCGTGCGTGGATCGAGCGCAGCGGTATGCTCATCGAGCAACAGCAACTGTGGCACTTGCAGCACAGCCATTAGCAACGAAAGAGATTGACGTTGCCCCCCGGACAGCAGCCCCACTTTGACATCCATCCGACTTTCCAGCCCCAACCCAAAAGACGATAAGCGTTGCCGATAAATTTCTTTTTTGGCGCGGGGCAAGCCCGGCATCAGCCCCCGAATTTTGCCGCGCTGGTCTGCCACGGCTAAATTTTCTTCTATGCTGAGGGTGCTTGCAGTGCCGATGCGCGGGTCTTGGAACACCCTGGAAATCCATGTGGCTCGTTCATGGGTTGGCAGCGTCGTGACATCTAAGCCGTTGACATGGATACTGCCCTCGTCCACGAAAACTTCGCCTGCAACGGCATTTAATAAAGTTGACTTTCCTGCACCATTACCCCCGATCACAGTGGCAAAGTCGCCGGCTTGCAAAGTCAAGTTGACGCTATCGAGCGCGATGCGTTGATTGGGTGTGTCTTTATAGAAGGTTCGCCGAAGTTTGCTGATGGCCAATTTAGACGGCGGGCTCATTCGAACACACATTTACAGTCTTTGAACTCGGCAGGTACCTGCAGGTTAGATTTTTTCAAAAGTTCCGCATTAAAACTGGCAATGTGATCCGTGGCAACCGGCCAATAAACTGGTATCTGCGAAGTCCGCTTACCGCCCATGATCTCAATCGCCATGTCTGCAGTTTTTCCACCAATGCGCTCCCAATCGACACCAAAGGAAGCCAGCGCCACGCGCTGTTTAACGGTTTGTGAATTGACCGTGACCAGCGGTACGGAAATCTGGTTAGCGGCAGCAGCAACAGCTGGAACTGCCGGCTGAAGCAGATTGGAAGGAATGAGGAAAATGGCGTCTGATCCGCGCAGCGACTGTACGCGTGGCCCAATATCAGAGCTTGAATCAACGGCCACCTTGCGGATTTGATAACCCAGTTGCTTGGCTGCGGCCTCCGCAGTTTCTACGGCAGAGACATCGCCATCATCACCAGGGTTAAACGGCATGCCAATGGTCTTCAATGTCGGAATCAGCCTGCCCATGAACTTGAAGGTGGCAACATAATCATTTTTATTGGAGGTGCCCGTCATTTGCTCGCCACCTTGCGTTCGGCTGGGAACCAATTTGGCCAGCACCGGATCGCCCAAGCCACTGAAAAGAAACGGTATGTTTTTGTTTTTTATAACAGTCTTTGCCGCCTGAGCCACAGGCGTATTCATGGTCACGATCATGTCGGGCCCCATGGCTTCAATGACGTTGAGCAGTTGGCTGATCAGCGCCGGATTGAAGGCCACATCCTGCTGCACATAACGGATATTTTTACCTTCGACATAACCAGACTTGGTCATGCGATCTTTGAAACCATCGACTTGAGATTGCAACGCAGGATGCGGACCGAACAGGGCGAATGCCACAAAAAATGGTTTTTGCTGCGCATGACTGATTGGCGAAAGCAAACAAGCCATGGTCAATAAAGATGCTTTGAGGATGGGTCCGCAAAGTTTAGAAACCCAATGGCGGGCTGTTTGGATTAAATTATTCAACATGTTCTCCTCGTTCATGCGGTTGTCTAAAACATTGACTGCCAGCGCAGTCATGGCCTGGTCGGTGGGGCAAAACCAGCACAGCGTTCTGATTTTGAACTTTGCTTTCCCTTTTGTTTAAATAATATAAATGGATCGTAATTTTATAAAATCTATTTGGCAAGGCGTTTTTTTAGGGGAATACCCTGGGGTTTGGCGCAGGTCACGCTCATGAACCTGCCCTACCTGGGCGAGTTGGAAACCGCCAAGCGGCCTGTGGTTTAGTGTGGTGCCATTTGTCGCCACCTGCTTGTTGGGCGGCGAAGTTTTCATGGTGACCGGGTCGGTCCGGTGGCCTGCTTCTCAGCGCCCATGTGTTGGCGAAAAGCCAATGGCGTCTTATCCACGCTTTTGCGGAAAAACTTCACGAAATTGGTCGCGTCCTCAAAACCCAATGCGTGGCCAATGACCTGTACCGACAAGTTGGTGTGGGCCAGCAAACGCTTGGCCTCCAGCACCAAGCGCTGATTGATCACGGCCTTGGCCGGCAACCCAACAGCTGTCACGCAAACACGGCTCAGGGTTTTTTCCCCCATCCCAAGGGCCTTTGCATAGTGCTGGACTTGGTGTTGTTGGGCAAAGTCGGCCTCCAACATTTTGCGAAAGCGCCGGAAAT